>Ga0115008_10000864_pt1 | contig 23702 bp, 18 predicted proteins | sample FraStrMetagenome_FD_87164 | JGI IMG/M metagenome (GOLD analysis project Ga0115008, IMG submission 87164) | Marine eukaryotic phytoplankton communities from Arctic Ocean - Fram Strait ARC3M Metagenome | ecosystem: Environmental > Aquatic > Marine > Oceanic | place: Fram Strait | collected...
CAGGCTCGAGAGTTCTTCTGTGTCACATAGAAGAGAAAGATATCCCAGTTTCTCTTGGCGATTATCTTGTCGAAACAACTCCCGAAAATCCTGTTGTAAATGGGCCTGATCATGCTTGGATTGATGAATTGAAAGCTTTCCGCATTTTTAAAGTTCTTGAGAAGACAAACTGAAGAAATACTAGTGACAATGTGACTCTCTGTATTTTACCAAAAAATCCATGCGATTTACCCATTTTTTGTAGTTTTTTTCAAAATATTAAAAAAAAAAAATTTAGATTTATGATGGACGCGACCGAAGAAATGATCCGACGATCTGAGGAAGCTGCGAGGGTTGCTGAGCTAGCAGAACAGGTACAGTAACATATGCCGAGTCTGCCACCGATTTCAGCTAAATCTCCAATTTATATATATTTAATCGACCAAAAAGCCACAACGCTAATTCAGAATTGGAGAGAAACTGCTCAAATCCAGATTCGCGAGTTCAACGCCTCTCGAAAAAAACAGCTTGAGAATCTTATGCTCATCTCGGAAGCGAACGACGTCTCGAGTTCCGCTCCCGCGCCACTTACAAAAGAGGATCAATTTTCGAATATAATCGAGCTAATTGACCTTCAACAAGACTCAAACGACGGAGTCGACCGATCCCGCATGCGCCAAGTTTTACTCAAAATGAAACAGTAAAACGAAGATTTTTTTTAATAAAACATGTTTCATGTTACAGTACCATTTACCTACCTGATATCTTGATGTTCCAATTCTCCCTCGCAATACTCGTTTTATTTTTATTCTGTAAAGCTGGTGTGTCATTTTATTCATTTCGTCAAAGTAAAATAATTAGAAATGCAATTGATTCATCGGGACTTGACATCCGCATTTAAACTTCTGAGAGACCGCTCGAGCACTGAGACGAACAGTTACTTTCAAGGAAAGTTTTTAATTAGCTTCAAAAATTTTTAAACTCGTAATTTGGATTTTCGGGACCTAAACGTACTCGAATCCGAGAGCATTAAAAAACACATAAAAGTTGAGAACGAAAAGGAGGTGCTGATTCACCAAGAAGATGATGTCGTCCATTTCGAGCGAAATCAATTTCAAATTCAAGAGTTCAAAGACAACCTCGAATACCATCTTGGCGCGATAAGTACTGGCCTCACGCAGTTTGAGAGATACAACGACAGGATTCTAAATCGACCAGCATTCGATGAGAATATCGACGAAGACGAAAATGAAGAAATTGAGGGGATGACTGAAACGCTGTCGAATAATTTTTTGAGCTCACAGAAAATTCTAAATCGTGTTAAAACGCGGCAGTTTAGGAATAAAATGGAAGAAAAAATAGCAAAAAATTTAGCTTCAAGGTCCGATTCATTGTAGGAGTCAAATACAGTAATTTTGTTTTCAGGTATGCCGAAGAAATCTCGTCATTTTCAACGCGATTTCGAAAATGCCAAGGAAATTTTTCCAGAAGACTTCAAAAACGGTAAATTAAAAAAAAAAATCTTCCAAAATTTTAATTTATTTGGAAGAGAAACTCGGACAGCAGATCTGATGGACCTTCAAGGCGATTTTGAGATAGCAACGGACGACGCTCTCGACGCGAATTTCCAGCGACAAGAGCTCGCTCTCGATACTGAATTTCTGGATAAACGAGAAAAGGAGCTCAATAAGATTTCCAAATCGATCAATGACTTGAACCAACTTTTTCGCGATATTTCTTCTTTTGTCGTTGAGCAAGGCACTATTTTAGGTAGTATTTTTTAAAATAAATTTTTAACAAAAAATTAATAGACCAAATTGAATATAACGTCGATGCGGCTGCTACAAAAACAGAAGAAGGGCTCAAACAGCTCAAGAAAGCGGACCAGTATCAACAAAAAGACCGAAAAATGAAAGCGATTCTATGCATGGCGGTTACAGTTGCGATTCTGTTATTTCTACTTATTATAAAAGAAATAATATTTTAATTTAAATTTAAGTTCCTGTTCCATTTTTCGTCTCATTTTCTTCAATTCTCTTCTTATCGAACTCTAAATAAACTGCAATCATATTCATATAAACATGCGTTGAAATAAAAGTGAATATATGAGAATGCTTGTTTGTGCAAGGACGAGTCGTAGATATCTCTCATGCTCTTTCCAGTGGCTTAACGAATGGGTTTGAATTCAAGTGAGATATTTTTAACTAAAACTCAAAACTAAGGACGATCAAAAAGAAACGAAAAAAACAAGTTGGAGAAACAGGGCAAAACCCGATCCGACAAGACCGCGTTATGAAGATCCAGGGCAAAATTTCTTCAAGCCATACAAGGAGTTCCGCGAGGAAAAGAGAGAGCAGCTCTTGTCCGGTGATAATAAACGCAAAGTTCCGCTAAAAGCTCTTGTTCCTGAAGAATATCGAGGCGCTCGGTATTATACTGATGCGCATATGGAAGTTGTGGATCCAAAAAATGTAAAACCGAAAGTTTTCATGGGTCCTTATTCTATTCTTCTTCCTCACAGGTAATAAGATAAATTTTCGATAATAAAAAAAAATCAAAAATTTTATGAAATTTTCAGAGATGGTCGGATGGAACATCCAGGTGACAGAGTTCTTTGCAACCAGGCGATCAAAGACTCGCTTGAAACTGGAGCACCTGTAAGCTTAAATTAAAATTCCTGCAATTACATCCATTTTCAGTTAAAACTTCCAGAAGGTTTTCAAGATACCTCGCGTTATGCGCTCAAGAAAAACTACAAGATTAATCCCTATCGTCGCGAAATACATCGTCATCGAGCATTGAAACTCGCATTTTTCACCGGCGTTGTCATTGTCGCTTACAGATTTGTCTATTGTCCGTATATGGGGATGCCTGATCCGATCCAAAATGATCTTGATAAACTGCTGTTTATGGCTCCAGTTTTAGTTGGAGTATTTATGATTGCAAACGTCGGTGGAACATTGACAAGCAGCTTACTTTCAGTGTATTACAGAATGCGATACCGTCTGAAATAATTATTAATTTTTTTTACATAATTTAGATCTTCATTTTTTAAGATGTTATGAGCTTAGTTGAATTTGATGCGTTACTCGGACAAAAACTGAAATTTGCGGAATCTGACGATGAATCTGCGCCGAAAAAATCGTCATCTTGGATTAAAAGTTGGTTCAATGCTGAAACTAATGAGCACGAAAGAATAGAGCACGAAGAAAGCACGTCAAAACAAAATGAGACGAGCTACTGGATGTCTGATGCGTCTGTCAATGCTTGTTACAATTGCTCAAAGCCATTTACGACGTTGAGGCGAAAGCATCACTGCCGGTTTTGTGGTCAAATATTTTGCTGGAAATGCGCGCCTATTCGATCATTTCCAATTAATAAAAGATGCTGCGACTCGTGTCAGGAGGCGCAGCTGATTAATCAGCGTAAAACAAAATCGAAGCCACTTATATCAAGTTCTCAGACATTTCGGAATCGGTCTTTATCTAAGGATTTCGAAGATTTCGAGTCCATTCCGGTTGGATTTAACTCTTTTGAAGAAGTTGAAATTGAGCTGCTTTTTGAAAGCTTGCGAAACGAAGTTTTCGAAGCTGGGGAAACCAGCTTATCTGGCGATGATGTTTTAAAAAAGTTAAAAGAAAAAACGACTGATCCGGAGATTAAAGCAAAACGTATGATTGAACAAGGATTTCTTCTTGGACCAAGTAGCGAATTCTCGATTGAGGCAATTTACAAATTTTATAAAGAAGAAACATTGAGTGGAGACCCGCTTTTGAGCAGGCAAGCAAGCCAAGACATTCCAATCCGTTCGCCGTCTAGTTCAATCAGTTCACAACTAGACGATGCTATCGGCGATCTACGTGAAGATTTTTACGCCGATTCAGAAAATATCAACTCTAAAGAATACTCTGATAATTGCTTGACGTGTATAAGCAAAATCTACAGTGATATAGTGAGTGAGAAGATGAAAACGGTCTCTGTTTATCGTCAAGTCTCATCTCGCTCGAACTCGGGAAGTGAAGAATGGAGCAGATCAATTTCAGATTTCCATCGACGTCATTTTGAAAGCATGGTTTCCAAGCTGCTGTCAGTTCTCCCCGAAGACGTGAGCAAGAAATGGTCTGGAAATTTGATTGACATCGTGCCCCAGATCACTTCACATATTTCATCAGATTCTATATCAGCAGCGTTTGACGTCAGAAAGAGGATACACGTCAAAAAAATAATATCTGACGACGTTGGACATATTTCAAAGCTTGACGGGGTGATTTTCAGTGGAAAGCTTATCACAAACAATGCGAAAAAACGCGTCAAAACTAAACGTGAAAATGTGTCGATAGTTCTCCTTGATTGCATGATTGACTTCCGTATGGGCGGGAAAGGTAGACTTGAAAGCTTAGACGAGCTTATCCGCCAAGAACAGGAATTTCTCGACCTGTGCTGCAAGCGAATATTGAACAGAAAACCAGATGTTATTCTGTCTTCAAAGTCAATATGCAATTACGCGCTTGATTTCTTCGATCGAGACGGTGATACGCAAGTTGTCCTGAACGTGAAAGTAGAAGCGCTAAAAAGACTGTCGATTGCTACCGGCTCCGACATTATTTCAAATCTTGAAGAACTGAAAACATCGAAAATTGGTTTAACACAAAGCTTTGAAGAAAAGCTAGTTTATGGCGCAGACTCGATATTTTTCATTAAAAATGAGATTCCGAAGAGTTTCGTTTCGTTGCTCATCAGCTCAGATGACCTTGTTCAAATCGACTATATAAAAGACGTGATTATGTTTTTGAGTCTCTGCGTTCATCAGATGTCAATGGAAGTGCACTTGCTCAACTCATTTTGTCTTGATAAATGTTCTCAGTCCAAGCGGAAAGAATTGAGCTGCAATTGCGTGGATGTAACTGGCCGTTTCTCGACTGATTATCAACGAGTTCCAACGAAAACTACTAACGACCAAAACGGTCTCTTATTTGAACTGAGTAGCACACCTGTCCAGCAAACATTCAATACGGAAAACTCTGAGTTCATAAGATGCGGCTATCACACGTATCTCATTGGAAGAGGTGGTCAGGATCCGCTCAGAGAATGGTCTAAGCGATGCCTCTTGCATCTCCAGGTGGAAATGATCAAGCCACATCGTTTCAAAATACCCGAAGCAGAGGAAACTTGCTATCATGAAGCGACAGACCCAGATGCCATTCTTGACTATGAAAACAGGGAAGATCTTATGGCAAGCTTTCGTGCGTCAGGAAGCTATCCGTCAGCGAAAATCAACACTGATCGAAAATCAAGCGTGATCCTTCCTGGAATTATGGCGCGGTCGACTGTGCATGACCTCAAGCCATTTGTAGAACCTTTTCCAATCCTCTTTTCAACCTTCTATCTTCGTCAAGGGTCAGTTTTGACATCTTACTGTACGGCTCCTGTCGAAATAAGTCTTGATCCTTATTCTTCGAACGATTCTTCAATAGCAGACTTTGTGGAGAATTTAATTGGGAAGTATTCAGCTGATAAACCTTGCAAAGCCTGTAACAGACCTGAAAGATATCATATAAAGCGCCTGGTTTTCGGAGAAAAAGGCATTCATATAATTACAAAGGAAGCGCTCTTTAATATTTAAAACTACGTGATGAATGAAATCAGATAGATGTAGATTTTTATGAGCTTTGTTAAAAGGATCTTCCAGTCCCGAACCCGACTCATCAAATACTTATGTGGAGCAACGCTTTTGGAACGAACACACCGATTTCACCGATAAATGAAAAGATTGCAAATATGTCGATGGCGTATTTTATCAAGATACTCACCGCACCCGCTTTTTTACCGCCTCAATTGTCGAGAATAGAAAATTCATCAGTCTATTTTGCGAATAAAAATATAATGTGTGCACTCAAGCTCGTAACTTTCAGCCAGTTTTTCGTCAAACTACCATCGATTGCTTTTCATGAAGATCAAGCAACTTATCCAATAGTGCCAATTAAAAACGACCTCGATTTTGTCAGCACCGAGGGCCAAAATGTGTTAAATGAGCTCAATAAGCAACTGAAAGAAGCAGTGCAGGAATTATCGGCAATTACTGTCAACAACTTCGATTACGAAGACATCTCGCAGTTCTACAACGAGGAGCGCACTCGATTTGAAAACGTCGTAGCAAACACAGCGCGCGAGTTGGAGAATCTTGGTGATCTTATTTCCTGGCAGACCGCTGCGAAGTTCTTTTCAAAAGTTTCTGAGATCGGACAGACATTAATTGGAATCATTCAAATGTGGAATATTCGAATCCAGGTCAAATTCGACAGTATTCGGAAAAGCTCAACTGATGAGCAGCCGCTCAGTCAAGACTTTGAAAGTTATGAAGAGATCAGCTCCGAAGCTCTGGAAGCAAGCGACTCTGATAAAAAGGTCAGCCGCGAAGAGCATTTTGTCTCCAGTCCTGTTACTTTCCTCCAAAAACTCTTTTATAACAATGTTCATACTGTCGTCAGTCCATTCCGTGGTACTATTCATTATCTGCTGCAGCACTCGAGTAAATACAAGGTGAAAGAAAAAATGAATTACTTTTGAATAATATTTTTCGAAGGTCACAGTAAGAGAAGAGGAGCCAAGTTCCGCGCTGGCATTCGCGCTAAGCTCCGCTAATGAGCCTTTTGCCCAACGAGTCGACCGAGATCTCATAATCCATGCGGAAGCATCGACAGTTTCTCTAAAGGTCAAAGTGTGCAATTATTCTGAATTTGCTCAGTTGCGAAAAACAATCGGTAATTGAAAACGCTTGCATCTATCTTATCTTACCTCATAAGGATTGACTGAAGACGATTTTATTCAATCTCTTATCCGCTGCGAGCCGTGGAAAACATCTGGAGGAAAATCAGGTGCAACCTGGTTCCGAACACTTGACAAGCGATTTTTGATAAAGCAGGTATTATAGCGTTTATTTACAGATTTATTTGAGCAAACTTAATGTCACTTTGATCCCCAAACTAGTTCATTCGGTCCTGGCTCGGCTAAAACAATTTGACCGCAAGTTGGGCAGTTTTTCGCGATTTTTCCGATACCTTCCTCCGCGTTCTCTTTTATGATTGCACTCTCTTCGGATCCAGAAGCTGCGGCTTTAGCCATCGTGCAGCCCATTTTTCACGTTCCGTCGGCTTGAGCCGATTTGAAAAACGGCAATAATGGCACCGAATCGTTACACTTAGGCCTCGGTAGATGTCTCCAGGGAGCCCCTGCATTATTAGTAATGTTGCCAACGCCGCTCGTCAATCTCGTTTAGATAAAGGAAAAAGAAATGGCAACGGTTGAAAGCTTTGGTCTCAAATATATCCAAAACGTCATCGAGAGGGTTGAAAACCGTCAGCCGAGCGCTATGGTGAAGGTTTATGCTGCTTTCCGCGTTTCTCTTCGAACTCATGCAAGGTATGTGTGTTTCATATTGCAATAATTGACAGATTTCTAGGAGCATTGGCTCTAGAACGGATTTCGCTGTGATGGAAGACTTGTTCTGGAACATGCCAATGATCTCAAAAACGTTCGATCTCAAGGGAAGCCAACGTAATCGAATGACAAAAGAGTCGGTCGAAAACAGCGTACTTCTTGGTAAGTTAAAGTGAAAGAGGTTAATCTTCAAATAAAAACTAGAATTTAAAGTTTCCTTGCGAAGGACTTCTTAAAATATCTGCGATGTCATTAAATGAAATATTCAGACAGTAATTACATCTCGTCAATGTGTCATTCTCCCATTCACTTGAATTCGGCGGCACATCTGGTGCTCATGAAAGCGCTCGAAAACGATGTCGAGTTTCTGAGTCGCTCGCAGATTATCGATTATTCCTTGTTGATTGGCATTGATTACAAGAACAACCACCTTGTTGTTGGCTTGATAGATTATTTGCGGACATACACGTGGGACAAATACGTTGAATCAAAGGTAGATGAAAAATTCTAGAATCTTGACGTTTTAAATTTCAGATAAAATCATCTGTATCAACAGCAGCGCCGACAATCATCAACCCAGAAAACTACAAGACGCGTTTCATGAGCGCCATGAAGCGCTACTTTCTGCGCTCGCCAGAAATCTCCCAGAACGAGTACTCTTTCGCGTAAAACGAGAATTCGATACAGCCTGCAGCATCAATTTTCCATTTCTGTAAACGTCTCAATTCTTCAATATTTTCTTACGAAATTATATTCATACCAGTTCGCAACACGATTTCTTCAAAATTCGAATGCATTTAGCTAAATTTCTTTTGTTTTTGAAATTGGATACCTCTTCTTATTCGTAGCAGGCCGATTTGACTCATTGAGTGACCAGCTTTTGTTAACGCTGGTTGAATTTTTAGAGCACTGCCAGAGATTTCGAAAATTCGTTAAAATGCCGGCCACTGAAGAACCACCAATGAAAAAGATGCGCGGTGATCTTCCAACAGGTTAAATTAACTCGTCATGCAGCGATAACTTTTGTTTTCAGACGATGCTTCCCTTGCGCTGTTGGATAAAGTCTACGACGTTCAGAAGGAACTGGACGAGGTGCACAACAAAGCGGCTGAGGAAATTGTGCAGGTTGAGATCAAATTCAACAAGCTGAGAACGCCGATGTACGAAAAGAGATCAAAAGCAATCGCACAGGTTTGATACGAGCATGCTCGTCTGACAGACAAAACGATTTTATAGATCCCGGACTTCTGGGTGACGACCATGTTAAACCATCCTATCATTGCTGAGAGTTTAGCTGAGCACGACACCGAAATTCTGACGAATTTGACGTCGATTGACGTCGTCGAGAATGAAGACATCAAAAGTGGCTTCTCAATGGAATTCGTAAGAGCATTTCTGTCATCGAAATCTAACCTTGCTTTCAGAAATTTAAGAAGAATCCATACTTCAAAAACGAAAGTATCACAAAAAAAGTTACAATGAATGAAGAAGGCGACAACACTGTTGAGATCACCACAATCGACTGGACGGACAAAGACATGAAGGAGATATGTAAGAAGCAAGATTCGCTTACAAAACCTAAACAGCTGAATTCTAGGTGCGCCAGAAGCCGACGAAGGATTCGTTTCTTGGCTGCAGAGTGAAGTCGACCCAGAAATGGACGATATCGGAAACGTACGTTAAAATTAAAAAGAATTTTTTTAATCTTCTTAAAGCTTATCAAAGATGACCTCTTCCCGACTCCGATGGAATACTACAATGCGCAGATAGACTCTGACGAGGAAGACGAAGAAGAATGCGAATAAGCCTGCTGCTAGGATAATTTGAAACAATGAGAAGTTACTTGAGAACTCTTACTAATAAGATTGCCGAATAAACTTCACCTCATTTAGTCATTACTTATAGAAAAATTTATTCTGAAAATACAAAAGTAGAATTTAAGGCACGTTACAAAAATAAGGCGAAAATTGGGCGAGAGTGAGGAAGGGGGAAAAGATAGGTCAATATTTCAAGAAAGCAGGGGTGTATTAATTTTTACGCAGTTGATCTTCCAGCATTATGAGTTCTTCAACAATCATACAGTGCGTAGCTAAGGGGCCGACAATGTCTCCAAGCTCGGAGACGATATCTTCGGGAAACTCTTTCTTTTCATAGATGCGGCGAAAGAAACTGAATTTATTCTTGAGACGTGAAATGCAGGCGGAACTTACTTATAGGCGTTTAGAAAATTGACTTTTCCCAAAGTATCGATGCACTGTTTTTTTAACCTTTCGTATTTGCTTGTTAAAACTCCGGAAGCGAGGTCTGTACTCGGGTCGATCCTGTCGAACTTCTCTTCTTGATACAAACTTCCGTTTATTTGATCAGTAAGAGTGAGTCGAGCTTCTTTTATAATTTCATCCTCTTCTGAGTCATACTCATCGCTAGAACAAACTGCAAAACAATAATAAATTTGTAAATACCTTGACGAGTCATCATCTGAGGAGTCGCTTTCGGAGTCTGAGTATGCTTCCGCTTCTTGAAGATGAGATGCGTACTCGTCGATTTCTTCAGGCAGAGCAAAATCTATTGAAGCTGTCGGAGTTTTCTCAGAACTGATATTTGATTGTTTATCGCTTGTTTGCGACCAGTGGCGAGCAAATGTTTTTGCTAAAGAAGTTTAATAAAATATTTCATTCAAAATTTACCTTTGATTGTATCTAGCTGTTTGACAGTTTCCGTAAAATCAGGCTTTGAAGTCATTGAGATCATCTCCTTTCCTGAGCCAGGACGTGATCCTCGCGAGCCCGTCGAGCTTCGCGAAGTTGCGGAAGAAGTTCTCGAATCAGAGAAAATTGAGTCTTGTAGAATTTGAGCAGCACTGGGCCTCGATTTGGCCGATTTGTCCAACATTTTCGTGAGAATGTCGATCACTGGCCAGAGTTTGAGATCGGCAACTTCGTCTTAAAAATGTCAGAGATGCGCTTCGTTGGAATATTCATACCTTTTGAGATACGAGGGGCCGGGTCCTCGACAATTTTATACATAAGACGCATTAACGAATCGCTTGTGTAAGCTCGTTTTAACGTAACAAGCTCGAAAACAATACATCCCAATGACCAAATATCTGCTTTTGTGTCATATTTAGCGTCTTTGATCATTTCTGGAGCCATGTAGTAAGGAGTTCCAAGAAAGCTCTACATATGAATAAATAAAAGGAGCTTATTGTTTTCTTTCAAAACAAAATATAAATAGTCCTGCAGAATGCAGAATTAACTCATATTGACGTCAATTTGTTTATTTTTGAATTATATGAATTGTAAAGCAATGAATTGATCAGAAAAGACAGGATTGTTTGGATTAATTTACTTCAGTAGAGATCCAAGCTTTTGACTCAGCATGACGTTGCCTTTGATCTTCATTTGACCACCGAAAAACGCTTTTTGTGCGTCGAGTTCTCCGGCAGCAATTGCAGCGAAGTCTGAATCGGAGACTATAATCGTGCAATCAGCTTTTCCGTCTGATTCCAAGACAGATCCTTCGCCATTTTTCAAGTCAACCACCCAGCTTTTTGCTAGTTTGCCGTCTTCCATGATCTCGAATTTGAAAATACCCTTTACTTTGTTCACCGAGCTCGCATCGACCTTATCGGTCATGTCCGCGAAAAGCTTGTCGGTAAGCAAAGCGCGGCTAGATTCTGAGGAGCCAGAAGATTTTTCGGACTCTTCGAAGCCGAACTCAACGAAGCCTCCGGAGATCGCTTTGACGTTCGATTCCTTATTCCATACTTCGAAGAGGACCTTTTCTCCATCCTTCCACATCTTCGTGACAAGAATGTCGCCAGGAAGCACAGGAGAGGAGAATCGACCCTTGATCGCTGAAATTGGAGTTTCTGGGTACTGGTTCTGAATATGACGGACAGCGTAGCCATAAGTGCACATTCCATGCAGAATGGGAACCTTGAAGCCAGCCATTTGCGCAAAATCAGGGTCTAAATGAAGAGGGTTGGGATCTCCGCTCAGTCGGTACAAAGCAGCTTGGCCAAGCGGAACTGATTCTTCAAAGGTATGATCGGGCTCTCGATCTGGAGCATCGATTGGCTCGACAATTGTTTCCTGCCGGTTGGTGCCGCCGAATCCACCTTGGTTACGCACGAATGTAACGAACTGATTAGTGCAAACAAGTTCACCATCTTCATCGCGAGATTCATAGTCGGTCGAATACACAAGATGTTTTCCCTTGTCCAAAATGTCTCCAACTTTCGCCGTTGTCGAAAGCTTCGCGCCATCAGCGTCAAATGGTTTGTGAAGTTTGATGTATTGCTCACCGTGCAGTATGTTGGCAAGATTGACCTTGAGTCCAGGGGTTTCTCCAAGCTCGGCAATGGCCTTGAAGGCAGGGACAATAGCAAAAGAGGGTAGCGGTTGAAACTCGTCATGATTTTCATAGATGAACCGCAACTCGCAGTTATCTTTCATCGGGCCTGCGCCGACTCCGAGATTGTACAAAATCACATCCTTGTGTGTGTACTCCCAGTTGACAATGTCCGATGTCCATGCTTTTGCTTTGTTGGGTTGAATATCTGCATCCGGATCATCTCCAGCGGCTTCCGGAGCGTCTGGCATTTCGGAGATCGCATTCATGATCCGCATTGTCGCTTCATGAATCGATTCGACAGCTTCAGGCTCATCGTCGAAGTTGCAGATTTCGTCAAATTTCGCAGCCACATCTTCAACAGTTGGGTACGCGGCTTTCGTTGCGAAAAGAGCGCCTTTTGTGCTCTGGAATCGGAGCTTGCTGGAATATCCTCCGCCAGTTTCAAAGACGCCACCGGTCTCGTCGCAATCTTCGTGGCAAAGATATAGGGTCAGAGGTGCGACGAATTGTGGGCCAAGCATCTCGTGGAGATCTGCTGGGAAGATATTTTCAGTCATTCGCGAAAGAGCCTGGGGCGCGACAGCGTTGCAGAGAACGTTGTTCTTGCGCCCTTCGATTGCAAGAGTATTGGTAAGTCCAACGAGACCCATTTTAGCTGCTGCATAGTTTGCTTGTCCAAAGTTTCCATAAATACCAGAGCTCGAGGAAGTATTGATAATTCGCCCGTACTTTTGTGCTTTCATCACTTCGAATGCCTTCTGAGAAAGCTTGAAGGAAGCAGTGAGATGGACGTCCATGATCGCCTGCCAGTCGTCATCGGAGATTCTCAAGAAAGATCGATCTCTCAAGATTCCAGCGTTGTTGATTAAGATATCAAGCTTTCCGTACTCTTCCATCACTGGTCCAAGAACGTCGTCAGTGTTGCAGACATTCGCATAGTTGGCCATCGCATTTCCTCCAGCAGCTTTGATTTGCGCGACAACTTCATCAGCAGCGACGCTGGAAGCTCCTTCACCGTGCATTCCTCCACCGAAATCATTGACGACAACAGTAGCCCCTCGTGCGCCTAGCGCAAGGGCATATTCGCGGCCGAGACCATTTCCAGCGCCAGTGACAACAGCAACTCGCCCGTCGTAGCGAAGAGTAGCGTTGTTTCGTTTCGCTACTCTTGGAGCTGTCCTTGTCAGGAATCTATTCATTTCTCTAACGAGTGTGAGGAACTCTATTGAGTACCAAATAACAGTGGAAAATTGACAAAACTGCCAAATGCAAACAGACCGCCTCTTTTTTGCAAATATTATTTGGGCGACGTGTTTGCATTTTAGAAAATATTGATAAAATTTTACAAAAAGTCGTCTTTTTACAATGAATTGTTAGCTCAGTGTAAAATTTGATCCTTATGAACAACAAGATGAAAAAAAATATATATGAATAAATTAAATTCGAAATCGAAGAAATGCTTTAATGTCGATAGCCTGCAAATGATATTGACGTTATCTGCTTTCTATCAAGTCACTGCGTAAATAAAGAGAATTGATTACCTTTGCAAAACTTTCGTGCAGAACTCTTGACACACCAAGGTCGCCGATTTTGACATCTTGAAAGGAGATGAAGACGTTTCGCGACTTCAAATCTCGGTGCAGAATTGGCGGGTGAGACGTGTGCATGTACTTGATCGCTTCCGTCATTTGCTTCATCCATTTTATAACAAGACACGACGAGATCTTCTCATTCACGTCTCTCCTCCGCACGATAAAGTGCTCCAAGTCTCCACCATTGCAGAACTCGGTCACAATGCAAAAAGACTCGCGCTCAATGAATGAGTCGTGAAACTGGATGATATATTTGTGGTTCAGCTGTCTCAGCAGGTTAGCTTCGCGCTTCGCATCATCTTTCGGGTCTTTGCCGTCCGATGATTTGCTTCCTGGGCCAATGTTGATAATTTTTATAACAAGACATTCTTCTTCAGAATAAACTAGAATTGAACTATTAGAAGCAGCTTTTTGCGATTGTTATCGTTTAAGATTTCATTGAAAATTTCGGTGTCAAAAAATCATGGAAGAGTACCTGATCGTTTATTATGCCAGCAAGTAAAAACCTCTCCAAAACTCCCGGCTCCAAGTCGTTTCTCTAAGACATAGTTTCCTTTTTGGCGATCTCTGACTGCCATTTCCAAGCTCTATGTCATTCTACAAACGAAAAATGTTAAAGATGCCTTTTTTCTCTGAGAATTCTCAAAATCTCCAAGAGTGAAAATATTTTTATTTGAGTCCATATTTGCCCAGAAAGTGCTTCTCAAAGGGGCTTCCACGCGCAGTCACGATCAGATTTGGGCAGCCGCCGTAGACTACGACGTTTTTCATGCGCAGCGCGCTATTGAGCGGAGCCCCGAGATCCACTTTTATGAGTTTTTCTAGCTTTCGATTTTCCGTCCACACATTAACACTATCGACTGTATATTTGCCTTCCACGTCCCATGTTGCACGCTCTTCAAACATCATTGAAAGCATTTCATACATCGTCACATTTTCCGCGAACTTTTCGATGAAATCAGAAGTCGTATGTTCGGGATAAACGAATGTCACTGGCCACGTAAGGATTCCACCTGACAAGTGTACCCTGCATCCTGAGGGATGATTCGTTTCTTAAATTATAACTTGAAAAACGCTAGAAAGTTAAAAAAAAAACTACCAATTGCTTTGACAACATTTGTCGACTCTTCGTTGTAATCATCTTGTTTTTTGTCTTCTTCTGGAATATCAAGCGTTACTCCAGAAGCGATGATACAGTCGACGAGTTTCTTTTCTTGCGCTTTTTTGATCGCGTCTTCTCTTTTCTTAAAATTATTTTTTAATTGCTAAAATAACACAGAAACTAACCTGTTTTCTTTCTAGCTTCTCGATCTCTTTTGATTTCTTTGTGAATTTTTCTCTAAACTGGATGAACTTCTCATTCATTTCTTTGCTTCTGTCAGATGTGAGCTCAAAAGACTTATTCACCATTTCAAGTCCCTTCAAATAAACCGTGAATAATTCATCACTCAAAAATGTAAAACTCACTTCTTTGAAACGGCCAAGTTTCTCGCATGCTTGAAAAATCCTGAGCCACGCTTTGAAGTAATTTCTGTCTATCCTGATCGCCATTCCGCTGTCCTGAATTGCTTGTCTCATATTTCCGCGGAAGAAATGCGCCGCTGCTCTATTGTTGTAACACTGTCCAAGAAGTTGCTGGTCTGGTGGATTTATCGTTATAGCCTTGTCACAGATTGACCAGATTCTCGCCATTCGCAAACAGAAGTGGAATGATCGACTTTTGTGTTTTTAATATCTCAATCTTTCCTTCGAATAAGCGAGACATGCCTTTTTGTACAATTTGCATTTGAAATGAAAAGTTCCATCTGATTTATATGCTTCCGCTTTTTCATCGAGCGTGTCCCCGTCATTATTGTATTTCATAGCTTGCATTTGTTGCAGAAATTCATTGTCGTCGATTTCGTCTTGTGTGTACAAATGATTGGGATCCATGAACAAAGGGTGGTTTTCAAATTCCTCCATTGATATTTCTTCGTAGCTTGATTCAGGATTATGAGAACTACAATTATTTTAATTGATGAGAAAAACCATGTTTGTCTTACATATTTTTGAAATTTTTAAGGTCTTCGAGTTCAGCAAGCTTTTCATTTCTTATCGCTTCTTTTTCAGCTGGAGTCAAATTCTTCATTTGGTCAGCGAGCTCTGCCACGCGTTTCGGGTCAGCCATACTTTTAGAATTACAGTTAGATCTGTACATACGTGAACACTGAACATTATATCTGTGAGAGGCAGAGAAGGATATCATGGAGGAAAAAATTGAACTAGAATTCTTCGTATTCAACGGACAAGCCACACTCGCACGTTTTTCGATAAGTATCATCTTTGATATGCTCAACTTTTGAATATTCATGCTCGTGCTGAACTTTTGCGGCGACTTTGAAGTTTTTTGCTCGTACTTCTTGCTTCAGTTTTTGAAGCTTTTTGTCAAACTGTTTTTGTTGACGCTGAATGCGCTGTTTTTCACGCTCATCTGAAACGTTTTAATTTAATTCATGTTTTGCAGAGTTACTTTTTAATTCTTCGAGTTTTTCCCAGCTTTCGTGAATCTCCAAAGCTCGTGACTCGACTTCAATTGGGTTTAAAAACGGTTTTCTCTATTTCATTGCGACAGTTATGGACCCAAACTTGAGGGAGAAGGAACAACTTCATTTCACCCCACGATGGATTGTGAGGATTCTTTTTGAGAATGAATTTGAGAGGAGGATCCCTCTTGAGCATATTGTCATTCAGTACATATTCAGTTTTCACTTCAGACAAAGTCATCAATGGATACTTCTCGTCATCTTTACACTCGTCGCAAACTAGCGCGCTGTAGTGTTTTCTTAGAAAGCTGTTTTCAAAAGGCAGCTCGCAATTATCGCAAAGATCGGTGTCCATTATTTCTTCGGGCGCGGCTTCCCTTGGTTTGTATCTTTTCTGATTTGCACTCAAAAGAAAACCAGCCCCAGTGTCAATATACTTCTCGCCATATTCTTCAAGATTTTCCGCGTTGTCATTTATAAGCATTATTTCACTCGTTGCCGCGGGACGTTTTGACGTTCCGCCGCGCTTCAATTTAGTTATTCTAGTATATCATGTTTTGACAAAATACCTTTTTATCTATTGAGCTTTTTAAGCTTTCTTTTTCAAGCCTTTGATTAGCTTTCATTCGCTTCCTATCCAATGCATCGAGACGTTTATTCTCAATTGCCGCTTTTTGCGCTGCTGTTAATTGACAACTCATGTTTTTTAAAATCTGAATTCAGATATATATTTATTTCACGTTTATTATTATTTGCGAAAAGGAACTGACATGGGCATTGGTAATTGCAGTATGGTTTAGACTTATAGGTTTTTATATAATATAAAGAAGTTAAATGATATTTAAGTATTGAATTGTTCAGGATAAGAGTTGAGGTACTACACTTCTTCTAAAAGAGTATGCTGCTCATCTTTAAATAAGTTCCAAATGCTTATGACTTGTTTGTAGATGAGCTCGGCCTGCTCGTTTGACGTGCATTCAAGTTTTGGCCTGAATAGAATTTTGATCTCTTTGTTGATTTCTTTTTTGCTAACCTTGATTTTGTCGTATCAAAGATAACGCGGTCATCGCGAAACGCTAGTGCGATCAGCTGATCGAACGAGAAATGATAATCTTCTTCGTAATCAAGGCCTAATTGGATCACTTTAGATTCCGTAACAAAGAATAACTTCAGCTCGTCCAGATTATTGCGGATTTTTCTGGAGAAATAGAGTTTCGCTCGCGTATCAGGATAGACAGAGAAAAGAATTTCCTGCGCTTCAGCTAACCAAGGTTCGTATTCTGGTAAGCCGCCGTTGACGTCGTAAATAACTCGCGGCTTTCGACTCTGGGAACGTTTCTGCGCTCCGTCAGCTCTATCTCGGATGAGGCTGGCAGTTCCAGTTGCAAAATCGAGAACTCCCGTCATCGGCTAAAGACGATATGTTTAAAAGGGAATAATAAACAAATCAAACCTTTATGATTGTACCCATGACACCTTTTCCAAATCCGCTGAAGAAGCCAGTTGCTCCATCCCTTTTGACGCCCTTGTAAGTTTGATCAGCAATGCTGGTAACACCGCCAAGAACTCCATACGCAAGTCCATCGACAACGGTGCCAAATTCGTCGCCATTTCGAACTTTTCGCCGCCTGCGGTTGTCTTCGTACTCGCGATCAGCTGCAAAAGAAGAAACGACATCCGCGACGCTTCCGACAAACTTGGATGCCGAGTTGGCAAGTCCTCGCGTAGTACCTTAATCAACGACTAAAGAAGCCGATTAAAATAATGTCACTAGTACCTCGCATAACAGAAGTAAGATTTCCGTCCAAGACTCCTTGAAGACCATCTTTGATATCATGCGCAAGTCCCAGCGGGTTTCCAAGGAAGTCGACGGACCCGAGAACTTTGAACGCCTGATTTTTTACACAAGCTCGAATAAATACAGCGAAATCGTTTTGGTATGCTGCGACATCTTTGTAGTAGTACTTTACGTAGAATCGGTCGATATTTATCCTAAAAATTAAATAAAAACGATTATTGATAACAACGAGAAAGATCGTAGTTCCTCAAAATGATCTGAATGTACCTGGCATCTTCAAACTGAACAAGAGGAATCCCACGAGTAGATTTATAATACTTGATTTCTGCCGGTAGCTCGGATTGTTTGTACAAAGAACAATGAAGTTCGTCCAATTTAATAAGCATTTCTTCGCAATAGTACCTACTCTTCTGTTTTGTTGCATTGGCACGCATCTCACGCAAGAAAAGTGATTGTGGATCTTTCGTAAAAACGCTGGCTGGAGTAACTTCCTCGCCTTTAAGCTGCTCGATTAACATCAGAATGCGCAGAATTAGGCCCTCGTCGATTTTAAACGAGATCGGACAGGTTTCGACTTTTATAAGCCTGAAAATTTTAGAAAAAAGGAACAAAATATGGAAAGAAACCTGAAAAGACCTGGCGCGTTTTCTGTGTTTGGAAGTGTTGCGATCGTCACAGCGAGAACACTTTTGACAACTCCACGACTATCAGCCTTTTTGTCGTTCTTCTCGAGAATTACAGGCGGATAAGCACCGTGAATTTGGTGATCGCATTGAAGTCCAAAAATTGTCATAGTAAGATTGATTTCTGAGTTTCTTTTTATTTCTGACTGAATGTTTATTCCTGTCAATTGCAGGTAGAAAAATTCTTCTGTTCGATTTGGAATAACTTGAGCCATGACAGAGATTCCAATTCCGCTAGGCATGTCGACTCCAAACGAGAAGCGTGTTCCACATTTTATGACTTTTGCAGTAGAGATGAAGCGGTCCACCTTTTCTTTGCACTCAACGTTGAGATTTCCACTGTCGACGGAGGTCCCATGGCTCTTCAAGATGTCGTAAATTTGAAGAACACGTCGGGGGCCATCTCTCACTACACGCAAATGTAACTGACCTGAGCCCTTGTTTTGTCGAATTTTAACGAATGGGGTTACTTCGCTTGAATTAATAGACGCTACTTGGCTGTCGCTCAAGAAAGTTGGGCACTCAAGATGATTCAGGTACAAGCGGTTTCTGCCTGAGCAAAGTACATTTTCTTCAAACGACCATTTGCTTACCATTCGCCTCTTTCTCGCCTTTGGATCAACGAGCTTTAGTGTGATCGGATCTAAAACGAGGTCTTCATGTTTCGCGTTAATTAGCGAAGAAGAAGGATCAGTTCGCCAAAGCTGACTTCTCCGCGATGAATCTTTCTGTCTGACGAAAAGAAGTTTCGAAGCGTCAACATCAAGTACCAGATTTTCGCGAGATTCGATATAAAAGAGATTCTCGTAATAAAGAGTGGAAACGCTATTTAGTTCTTCAAGATTAACAAGCTCGTTTTTCTTGCCAGATTTAACAGAGCACCAGATTACTTCTGGAAGCATTGGCTCGTCACAGATGTAAGGCATCGAAGAATCAGGCGGTATTTCAGCTCGCAAAGAGTTGTCCCTGCATTTTTCTTGTATTATACTGACGGGAACAGCCGAGAGATTGTCGATTCGGATTAAAGGAGCCGTTTTCATCTCGCGAACTTCAACGAAAAACATTGCCGCGTGGTAAGAAACTGAAACTTCGAGGAAGATCATGTCGAGAGAGCTAAATTTGACGTTCAAATAGCTTGTTTTCACGACATTGATCGGAAAGCCACCAGACCAGCGAGTATCAATCGGATCTATTATTCTGAGACACAGGACTTTATCTTTTTTAATATCTGGCCAATCAAAATTGCATGAAGCGCCAGCAGAAGCGGTCTCGAACTTGCCGATTTCAGGATCTTGATGCCACTTGCCAAAGACGAGGTATTGCTGTGCGAAGTTGAGGTTGAACGGCGTCGAATTTTGAATGGTGAATCGAGGAGTAAAAGTGACAATTTTAGTATCGCGATAATCTTCCGTCCCGTTTCTGACCGAAATTCCAAGTTGATAGATCTGTTCTGCTCCCTGAATCTCGCGATGGCAGTCATCTTCGAGGGAAAACTCACTCGTCCAGTGGTTGAATGCTCGAGCGAACTTTTTGCAGCCAAGGCGAAGTTGACAGTAGTAAGGGCACTCGCGATCCGAGTAAGAAAACAGAAGAGGCGTACGACAGCGGGCACTTTCGTGCTCATCGAACTGACCAGCAGCATCGAAGGCGGAATTGCTTTGGCGAAGAACAAGCGGCAAGCTAGTGTGATTGATCAGCCAGTAGCGCGAGCTGATGACAATATGCAGAGTTGGTTGAGTTGTTAGCCTAACGTTCAGAATAAGAAGTCTTCGATTTTGATCGACGATTCTTATGTCTGTGAGCATATCTCGATCTCTTGAAAGATAAACTTCGGAGCTGGACTCGAATCCCTCAAGCCTAATTTTGAACCTGATTTCGTCCGGCGAAAAGTAGATCTCTTGTTCTTTGTGTGGTTGAATAGTTCCAGAATAGCCGCTCAGATAGAATTGTATTTCGCATGGAAGCTGATTTCTCATTTTTATTCCGGGATAGAGGTAAATATTATGTCCAGGCATTTGAAAGTGAACATGGTAAATTTCATTCGAAGAAGGCGAAAGTTTTTCTTTTTTGTAAAGAGCTTCGATTTTCTTCGTCAGCTCGCTGCCGTGCGGAAGTTTGAGAGGTTCAATTTTAACGTTAAAAGTGCTCTTGCGATCAGTACATTCATACGGCAGGCAGTCGATCGCGAAAGATCCCTTTGGATTACTTCTCCAGCATAAAGACGACTCCGAAATAGCATGAAGATCTCGATCAGCAGGACGAATGACGAAGCGGCTATCCGCGTGCTGCAGCGGTACATACATTTCCGCGTTAGATTCAACCACGCCAATCAAGGTGTTTTCGTATAAATCGTCTATCGCGTGGTCAGATTGCTTAAAAATCTGAATCGGCAAGCTGACTTTCGAGAAAATCTTGATCGCAGAACGAATTGTAACCATTTTTCTCGCAGACTCAGTCAAGCGCACTTCGATGATGATTCTTATTGGCGATTTTGATTTGTGAATTGCATGACGAAAGAATGTTCCAACTCTGTTTACGGCGATCGGCTGCACTTCAAACCAGTCGCCGATCTTGAGCCAAATCCGATGAGACTGCTGCTTGTACTCTCGGATTTTTTGATGGCTTCTTGCAAATGTGAAATCGTCTTGCGAGTCTTTGGCGACATTCCTCCATGTATCAGATTCCGCGCTTATACTGTAAGAAAGTGGAATTCCAGTAGCATTATCGAGCGTGTAAGGGCGGAATTTTCTTCGAACATCAAACTGTCGAACCGAAGAGCCAGAAATGAGAGCTGATAAATGTGGGATTTGGTGATTCACAAGATGAAAGAAATTTGTCGTCACATTAAGATTAAGTCGGCTCTGCGTCAGCAGGTTGATATTGTAGCCTCCATGCGCTTCAGATCGATCACCTCTTATCATCAAATCATACGGCTCGACAAGAGGATCCCAAATTGAAAGATCTTGGTTGTACAAATATGCGATAAACTTATTATGAAGTTGAGCCATTTTGTTTGTTGCAACAATTTGAATTTGTTTGAACTCGAACGTTATCAAAGGAATGTCTCGTTCACCCGAGTCATCGATGAATGTCATGTTGATAATTTCTCCATTCAATTTCGCCTCAATATCCTGGATTTCTGTAAGTTTAGGAGGAACGATCGCAGTATCGTCATCAGAACGGAGTGACAGCTGGCACGGACGCCAGTATGTGATTTCTTTACCGCGCTCGTTTCTCACTACAGATCCATCTGGCATGGAAGGAGCTACGGGCTCAGAAGCTCCATCTGGCTCACCCTGCAGAGTTAGCTTGATGTTCTGCCCTATTGAACGTATAAGCAAAAAATCAGTATACGAAAGTCGAGCGTTAATTTCGTCGAAACTGATTTCAAGCTTTGGCGTCTCGTCTTGAGGAGTGGAATATTCAAGACTGAGACTTGTCGGATCAAGAATTGAAAGAGACGTCTGATCCTCGTTCGTCAGCTCGAGGCTGAAAAGCTCCAGACATTGCAATGAAAGCACAGTTGAAAAGTCATTTTTGTGAAGCACCGCTGTCGAACGAAGAATAATCGCAGCGGAATTTGCAGAAGTCAAATCATTTATGATCAGAAATTCGGTTCCATGGACGTTCGTCGTGATATCCAAGCTCATTTTGTTCTTTTCGCCCGTATTCTTTGGATCACTCGGTTCTTGTTTCCATTTTTTTATAAGATCGTAATTAATCTTTCTCAAATCATCGCCATAACCGTCAATCGTATGTTCAAGTAGATAGCTCAGAGTTTGCTTTGACCACTCAGGCAGGACAATAATTCTAGTTTTCTCTGTAACAAGTTTGAATGAAGCTCCATCTGGCGTCGCTTTGAAAACAATTTCTATTTGACAAATGTCTTCGTCCTCCAAATCAGCTGCAATGACTTTCTGGAAGGATGGGTGAATATTGTATAATTCTCGACAGTCCCATGCATTGTACGCCTTGCAAACGAGGTTGGTATGCTTGTGATTGTTCGACAGTGCTTCAAAGTTCAGAGTGGAGCTGACGAATTCCATTTTAACAAGTTTGTCGCCCTTTGCTTCTCCAAGTTCCACCGTGACGTTCTTGAGTCCCAAACGGAATTTTAGATTGCGGAAGACCTCACCCGTCATAACTGTTTCTGTCATTGCCTCTTCGATATTTACTGGAACAGAAGGCCGAGCGTATATTGGCTGCATTTCACCGAGATTGTGTTCGAGAAAGTCGCGCACGACCCAAAACTGATCGCGATTCAACACGAAATGAGCCTTGCTCAAAGTTCCGTCAATGTGCATATCTGGAACTGAGCGGTCAACGTTCTGTTGCAGGTTTCTCTCGATTGCAAGCGAAAGCTTCACCCTTTTCTTCAAAAGAGACTCTTCATGGCGGACGAATTTGAAGTCATGAAATTTTAGATTACTTGAACCAGCTTCGTCCAGATCGACACGATCGGCTATCCAGATGTCCATTTCCTTCAAATCAACTGTAATGCAGTCAAGAAGAACTTTTTTCGATGGATATCCATTTATTTGGTAATCATCGAAGTGAAGCGTCCCGATATCGTCGTTAAACTTGAATGTGTTTGAGATCGAGAGTTTTCCAAGATCTGCGATGATCACTTTTGGACTGTAGCTTGACTCTGGCAAAATGAGCGTCGGATTATCTGCAGTTATGTCAAGCTTGACGCGAGATCCTCTTCCGAGATTGGTTACTTCAGCGCCGACCATGGCAGCGCGGTAGTGATTAACAAGCTCGAGAAGTTGATGAAAATGAAGAAAATACGCAGTTAGCTCCGATTGAAAACGATGTGTGTGAATATACATAATTTGGCTCATTCTTATCTTTACTCGAAGATCAAATTCGCGCTCAAGAGCAAAGTCCGGTTTGCAATAACGGAAAATATGAAAGTTGAGGATCTCTTTTGAATCCTTGTCTGTCACAAAACGCTCCCTGTACATATACCCTGCAGGGGAGAGATCATAAAGTGTTAGCTCGCCAATTGAGCCTTCATAACGGTGAGTTTTCTCCCACAGGAATAATTTCATAGAAAGCTTCTGAACCGACACCTTCGAAAACTGATATTCTGGCTTGTTGAAAATGATCGTGAAATTTTCAACTTCAAAGTCAATCCAGGTGTCCACATGCGCACCCTGATTTTCCATGACTTGGCGACGATAATGACGCGCTTGGGCCGTAAGACCATCCGATTGTGATGAGCTTGATGTGACGCGGTCTTTAGACGGATAAATTTTGTATCCTAATACGGATGTCTATAAAATTTACTGCGATAACCCTCGTTACGCGGTTCTTATGTTAAACTGCGATA
>Ga0115008_10000869_pt1 | contig 23661 bp, 18 predicted proteins | sample FraStrMetagenome_FD_87164 | JGI IMG/M metagenome (GOLD analysis project Ga0115008, IMG submission 87164) | Marine eukaryotic phytoplankton communities from Arctic Ocean - Fram Strait ARC3M Metagenome | ecosystem: Environmental > Aquatic > Marine > Oceanic | place: Fram Strait | collected...
AGTTCACTTGACACCTCTAGGTACTTGACACCTCCCGGAAAGAAATTCGTGGTCAACATTGGTTCTCTTGAAGTTACGAAATCTCATGTATAAAAAATGTTGTTCCCTCAACACAGCTCCTTACGAATTGTACCCGACGACTTATTTATTCATTCTGCGTCCTAATTGCCATGCATCCCAACGCCACTTTAGCGAGTAAAACTTTAGTGCATCCATAGAGCCTACAGTTTTCATGTTTACTGTTTCTTAAGATTCTGCCATCGCCTTCGCCAAGGAATAAATTAATTGCTTGAATCCTTTGTTTACATCTACAAAGGGACCAACCACAAGCGCATCTATTTCGTTCTTTCCATGAGACCTATAGGCACTAGTTTTTAAGGACATCTGACGTCTATACTCGGTTCTCACAACGAGGGATGTTGATCACGACATCTGGTTTGAGCCATCATCTAACCAAAAGAGGTTTTGTTGAATCAAGTATAATCAGGCAAGGCTCAGCTCTGCTGCTTACGGGAGAGATGACGTTGAAGTGATAGACTACTACTAAGGTAGCGGCTGGCCTTCAAACAGAGTGCAATTTGAAAATTTGAGAAAACAAATAACAAAACTTCTACTTTTCACATTATCAAAAATGAATAAATTAACGATTCTCAGTACAAATTAAATTTGAGAAGTGACAACTTCTACTGAATTTACATTAACTAACGTGAGTACATTAACGAATCTCCTAGGTAGAACTTCTCCACAGAAACGGCCTGCAGCGAGGCTCACCTTATGTTTTCCGTGTATTACGATTACAAAATGTCAAGTCTATCCGGGCTTGAGCTGCATTACTCAATTGTTTCTATTGTTCTTGATATACAGATCTGATCGGATCAGTTAGTAACCGTGTTCATGTCTCATATAAACGTATACGAATAGAAGTTGAATACTTAGTTCGTGCTATACAACTTCAAATTGAAGCGCATATAGCCGCTTAATCCGAATCTTTTCAAATAAATTATTAGAAGGCCAAAATGCCCGTACAAAAAAAGAAATGTATCACAACCAACCGGTTGAAAACTAATATGTTCCATCTATAGTCTTATTTATGCTAAACTTAAAATAAAATCGCCACACTTCAAACCATATCGATGTCTTCTTGAGAGAGGCGTACTAATCGATGATAAATAATAGGAAACGCGAGGCGTAAACACTGAGGATGTTGGGCAAAAGCAACGTACGCTGCCCTTATCGATGCTCGCAAAGGTTCAAAGACAGTTATTATAACGGTATAATTCATAGCAAAAACAAGCAGTAGAGCAGTTGCAACCTCTTTGTCTGACAATTTATTGCCTTTAGCTGCCATCACAAAGTATCCCACAAATATCGTCATCCAGGTTGAGACTGATATACCTATTGATCGGCACAACGAACTTGACAAGTCTTCACGTATAGCTTTTATTACGCCTGATGTTGCGATAATGCCAGAAACTTCACTTGACGCGCTACGATATGGCTTAAAATATGCTGCCACGAAGGGTAGGCCATATTCTGAACGACTTCTTGCAAACGAATATGCGAGCTCGTATATTCGAGAGATGACCGGAAGACGTGAAGTTGGTCTCAAATTATTCGCATCCCCTATTTGCATTCCTTGAAATCCATTTCCATCTCTTTTTGCCCCTTTTATTTTCCCCAAACATTCTAAGCTTTGGAGCGCATAGCTCGTACCTTCAGCAATCCCACTCAGTAGGGCAGACTGAACGATCGAACCGAAAGAAATAGTCATGCTTGAGATCAATATTGGTTTCAGAGGACCTGGTGTCTCTAAAATATTGAAGGTGTCTTGTAAATGACTTGGGAAGTCATTGTTTTCATCGGGATCATCTTCATCAAATTCATCGTCGTGATTTATTGGTTTATATGCGCGGGAACTTGTCGGCAGAAATGACTCCAAAGACGGACCAGACCAATCATGAGAGTTTTTGACGGTACTTTCCTCAGACATATTCTTTTCCCTCTCTTCAACTAGAATAGCTTGCTTTGACATCCATTTCATAACCCCAGCGGTAGCAACTGTTGCCAACGTTGATTTCAAAATATTTGTTGCCCATATTCCACCAACTATTGATGACGCTATTATCAACGCACGAGCTTCTCCACTCACAGATGCACACGCGAAAAAAGAAGAAGACCAAAACAAAACCAGAAGAGTTTGTAATATAATTATCAAAAAGACCAACCTAGTCATAGCCGATCGTTTCAACGACCGCGACAAAATTTGGAGGGACATCGACGCGAGGGCATGAAAAAATATTACCTTTCCGTCATTCTGACCGCTTATTGTATCTCGTCGTTTCCTTCGGAAAAGAGATACTTCTCTCCAAAGCAATACCAAAGGGGCAATCAAAAATACTTTTGCACCAGGTGAATGCCACCACATCAAAATGGATAGAATAATTTGGCCGATCATGGATGTTACGTTTGATAGTACGATTTTAGTTGTCACTATCTTATGTCGCTCTTCACCCACAGAACGATATATCCATTGACTAAAAAATTTCAGATAAACCAATCAACAGTATTTAAAGCACGACACATCAACTTACCAAAATAGAGAGGCAATTCCAAACGTTAAGGCAACAGACCAAATTTTAGCATGGAAAACATACTTTGAATTTGACAATGACATCAAATAATTACTATCATCTATAGAGCTGTGATGTGTTCGATATGATAGATGAAATGGAAGACCGAAGGAAAGTGCTATAAAAAATATTCCTACAAAAGCCCATGTTGGATCTCGAGGCATGTTGCGCACCCAATTTGAATGTGAAGATACGTCAATATTCATGCTGCTAGTAATGCAATGCATCTCCCTCTCGCCTTCATTTTCGGGTACACTTGTATGTATACTGGAGGACAACGATAAAGTACCATTCTCATTCCAATTCCCATTGAATCGTTCCCTAACCTGCTCCTCAAGCTGCTCCCGTGTTAGATTTGCCTTTGACTGACCACAAGGGGGCATATACGGAGAATTACCTGAAATATTGGCACAACTATTCCTTCGCGAAAGTGATTCGTCATCATATTCTTTCTGAAGAATATCGTTATCGGACAACTTCTTATCTAATAACAGTGTTGCATTTTGCAATAACGAAAAGGAGTCAACCACTTCATGTTTTTCATCATCACCAACATCATATTCTTCCGTGACATTACGAGACATTTGTGGTGTTTCTATAGTATGTGCGTCCTCGACGAGACGATCGGCGAAGAATGTCTCATCATCGTCATCATCCGAGAACGAGGATTCTGCCGAAGATGATCCTAAATATTCTTCATCGTCTGCCGAGCTCATATTAATTTTTCCAGTCTTACGCGTTGACCAGATTCAAATCAATTCAATATTCACTGTTTTTTGAAAATGGAGCATGCAATGGTAACTTAATACATGTACAACAATCTGAGAAGACCCTCCTTCCTTTCCCACCAACTAAGAGAAATCTCGTGTAACTTAAACTATGACACCTTCTTACACTATCCAATCTCTTCCTCTTCGTATCTCTCTTTCTTATTTTTGTTTATCCGCTCAAAAAACCGTTCCTTCTCTCAATCTTTCCTTTGATATACGTCTCTTTTTCTTATTAAATGCTCAACACCACGATACCCAAGACGTTGCAAGTATGTCTAACAGACCTCGAACTAACAATGATTACTTGGAACAAGAAACAAGATGTACACTGAATCGATCGAGGCAATAGTATATAGAGAGTCAGAGCTTTCGCTCAAGGCGAGAGATGACAAGAGATGATTGAGATTGCGATCGCGCATCTTCATGTCGTGTCGTGTGTGTCTCGTGTCCTTGTCGCTGTGAAGTGTGAAGTTATCGCAAGTCGCAAGTCGGCACCACCACCATCCCTCGCCATAATATCGATCTATATAGCTATAGCCGTTACACATTACAAATAGCTCCTGTCATTGCAAACGCGTGTTCCAAACAAGAGGTCCAATGACCTCAACCACGACCACATGCCTTTCCTCGATACTCCGCACGGTTTACAAAAGTACATATTACAGCTACCAGGCTACCAGGCTACCTACGAGCGGTGTATGTTTTTTATGTGTGCCCTTCTCGCTAAAAGCTGTTCGTAGTGTTTCTTCTTGTTTCTATTAACCTCTCTCTCTCTGCTCTCTGCACGCCCTACACGCACACTTACTACAGTACGCGCAGTAAACACACACACGGAGATCGTATCCAACCTCCACATTACATTTTTATCGCTTCATCTCTCAAAAAGCGGGGTAAACATCGCGTATTGCATCCACGTGCTATTTACCTACATATACACTCACTAACTCCAAAGACAATTACCTACCTTATCACGACTAATATCTAAGAGCAATGGCTGCGATACCTGTAGTATTCAATGAGGTGCTCAACGTAAGTATGACCGAGATACTGTAGAGAGGCGGGTGTTTGTTTGTTCACTGAGTATCTAAGATACGCACGACCGAAGCGTTCACGGAACATCTATAAGCTTCAATTGCATTGTCAGTATTAAAATGCCTTCGTTTGGTATGCGGGAGAGAGTTGTGGATGGATCATCATCGTCGTCGTCGTCATTCGATCCGAGGTGATAAAGGCTTCGGGAGTCACTCACACACACAGGACCATGGTGCCTCGGCATTGGCACGAAAGTGGAGCCTATCCGTTTGATAGCTAATTTTGTTGTGACCGTTAATGTACATTTCCACCAATTGAAACTCATTTTTTATTTTAATTTATCATTTGAATGTCTCCCAATTTTAAACCAGCTTCAACAATTGGGCGTACCAGAAGCATCCATCAAACTCGGTTCTACGTCCATGTCCAGCAGCCGCTGGATTGTATCCGTAGAACCTAGCCAGCTGACTTTAATCGATCTCCAAAATGGTGCTCAGGTTACCCGCCGTCCGATGAAGGCGGAAGCTGCCATTATGAATCCTGACGTGAACACTCTAGCGTTACGTAGTGGAACTGCCGTTCAACTGTTCAATCTAGACACGAAACAAAAGGTGAAATCTCACAACTTGGGAGCTGTCCCTCGATTTTGGAAATGGGCCAATGCTAAGACCATCGTCATTGTCACGGATACAAATGTCATGCACTGGGAGTATGAAACTCAGGATGCTCCCGTTGTGATGTTTGACCGACATGCCAACCTGTCGAACTCGCAAATTATCAACTATCAACTCAGCCCTGATGGGAAGTGGTGTTTGATCGGAGGGATTGCGCCTGGAGGTGAACCAGGTAAAGTGAATGGAAATATGCAGCTTTACAGTGTGGAGAAGAAGGTGTCACAGGTTCTACAAGGTCATGCTGGTGCCTTTACCACTATTAAAGTTGCCGGTAGAGAAGATGCGCAGCTTCTTGTATTCCACGATCGCAAGCATGGACAGAACGAAAACAAGATTTTCATTATGGAAGTAGGACGTAAGGAGGGTGCACCCATGCGCCTCCCTCCTGCTAATATGCCGGTGCCACCCGATGCTGCGAACGATTTCCCTGTATCGCTGACACACGATTCACAGACGGATATTGCATTTTTGTTGTCAAAGATGGGTTATTTGTACATGATCGATGTGCACTCTGGAAAATTTTTGTACCGTGCGAGAATTGGAAATGAGACGGTATTTACCACATGCTCAATGCCCGGAACTGTTTTTGGTATTACTGTGCGTACTGGTAAAGTATTTCGATTCCAGTTGAATAGTGCTGCTGCAGTCCCGTTCATTGTAAATACGCTGAGGGATAATGCGTTTGCCATTTCGTTGGCTGGTCGTTTGAGTTTACCAGGTGCTGAGAACTTGCTCGCGCAGGAGTTTGAACGTGTGATCGCCACGGGGGATGTAGTGGCAGCGGCGAAGCTAGTAGCAAGCGGTGGTGCGAGTCTAAGGACTCCTGCGACTATTCAGAGGTTTCAGCAGATTCCCGCCGAACCCGGGAAACCGCAGCCAGGTAAGTGTTATTGAAAGTTTTCCAGTGTAGAAGCTTACCAATCTCAACTTGCCGCTTAATTTGTTTTTTTATCTTGTTAGTATTTCAATATTTCAGCACTCTGCTCGAATCCGGCAAACTAAATGAGTACGAGTCTATCGAATTGGCCAAACCTGTCCTACAACAGGGCCGTCCACAGCTCATGGAACGATGGTTGAAGGATGACAAGCTAACCTGCAGTGAACAGCTTGGAAACCTTATCCAACCTGTAGATGTTGGTATGGCACTAAGTGTATTTCTACGGTGCGAATGCCATGCTAAGGCCATCCAATGCTTCGTCCAACGTGGTGAATACGACAAGATTGTACCGTATAGTAGCAGCGTCGGCTATAAGATGGATTACAGTGCAATGTTGAACCAGCTGCTCTTCAGTAATCCAGCTGGAGCATTGGATCTTGCAAAAGGACTTGTCAGTGCGGAAGGAGGACCTCTCATCGATATTCGTGCAACAGCCGAAGCATTTTTATCAAGCAACCGCATTCAGGAGACCACGGCCTTCCTGTTGGAAGCTCTCAAAGATAACGATCCGAATCACGCCTATCTGCAGACCAAGGTATTGGAAATCAATCTGGCTGGTGGGTTCCCACAGGTAGCCGATGCTATTATGCAACAGGGACTGTTGACACACTACGACCGTCCACACATTGGTAAAATGTGTGAAAAGGCAAACATGTGGCAGCGTGCTGCTGAGCATTACACCGACATTGCCGACATCAAGCGAGTATTCAAGAATTCTCATCAGATGTCTCCCGAATTTGTCGTGAGCTTCTTCGGTAAATTGAACCAAGAACAATGTCTTATGTTGCTCAAAGATATGCTGAGCCGAGGACCTGCCAACATGCAAGTCTGTGTCGAAGTAGCTAAGAAGTACCACGAGGAACTCGGCGGAAAGGAATTGATTACCGTATTCGAATCCTTTAAGGCTACAGAAGGGTTGTACTACTTCCTTGGAGCCATCGTCAATTCAAGTGAAGAACCCATTGTTCATTTCAAGTACATCCAGTGTTCGTGTATGTTGGGGCAGTTCAAGGAAGCCGAACGGGTATGTCGTGATAGTACCATTTACGAACCGGAGGAGGTCAAGAATTATTTGAAGAACGCTCGTCTACCAGATCCTCGACCGTTGATTCATGTTTGCGATCGTTTTGACTTTGTAGATGAACTTACAGAATACTTGTATCAGAATTCCCTATATAATTATATCGAAGTGTACGTGACGAAGGTATCGCCAACTAGAACGCCGCAGGTCGTCGGGAAATTATTCGATTTAGGTGCTAACGAGGACTTCGTGAAGAAGATCCTCATGTCAGTCGGTTCCGCCTGTCCCGTGGATGATATGGTTGAAATTGCGGAAACTCGTAATCGCCTGAGGATGCTACAGCAATGGCTCGAAGCGAGGGTTGCGACAGGGTCCACTGAAATGGGTACGCACAATGCTTTGGGAAAGATTTATATCACCCTCAACAAGGATCCCAAGAGTTTCCTTTTGAACAACATGTTCTACGATCCGAAAGTGCTCGGACTTTACTGCGAAAGCTTAGATCCGAGTTTGGCGTTTGTGGCCTACAAGAAAGGCAATGGCGAATGTGACGATGACTTAATAAAGATCGCACAGGGGCACGGGCTTTACCGGGATTTGGCGAAATATCTGGTGGAACGCCAGGACTTGGAATTGTGGGCCAAGGTGCTCAGTAAAGAAGAAGATGAAGCTGAGAGCGTAGACCGTCGCCAGTTGATCGATCAAGTTGTAGAATGGGCCCTTCCCGAGAGTAACAGCGCAGATGAAGTGAGTTGTACCGTGAAGGCGTTCATGGCCGCTGATTTGCCTGGCGAGTTGATCAGTTTGTTGGAGCGTATTGTACTACAAGGATCGGACTTCAGCGATAACCGCAATCTACAGAATCTTCTCATCTTGACAGCCATTCGCGCTGATCCATCTCGTGTCGCAGGTTACATCGACGAAATTGATAACTTTGACGCTAAGGATATCGCTTTGATTTGTGTGAGTGAAAGTCATATGTTGTACGAAGAAGCTTTTTCGATTTATACCAAATTCAGCAAACCGGAGTTTACTGCCGATAAGGACGATCAGCTCGAAATGCGGGTATTGGCGATTGGCGTGTTAGTCGATTATTTGAAGGAACTTGATCGTGCGAAGACATATGCGCAACAATGCGACGAGAAGGCAGTTTGGTCCAAGTTGGGTAAAGCACAATTGGAGGAGAAGATGCCTGCTGAAGCCATTGAATCGTTTATTGCTGCCGAAGATCCGTCCGAGTATGTCACTGTATGTGCGGAGGCGAACGAAGCAGAGATTTGGACGGAATTGATTCCTTATTTGAAAATGGCACGCAAGTCTATCCAGGAGAACATACTGGATACGGAACTTATTTACAGCTATGCTAAGATCAACGATTTGACCGAGTTGGAGATTTTTGTGAGCGGGCCCAACGTTGCCAACATTCAAGCCATTGGAGATCGATGTTTCAACGAAGGACTTTACAACGCTGCCAAGATTTTGTTTGTGAACATCAACAACAATTCGAAGCTTGCGTTGTGTCATATACACTTGGAGGAATATCGCGATGCTGTGTCTGCGGCACAGAAGGCCAACAACGTTTCTACTTGGAAGCAAGTGTGCTTTGCCTGTCTCCGTGCGGATGAGTTCCGCCTTGCAGGTATTGCTGGACTGGAAGTAATCAAATATCCCGATCATTTGGATGACGTTGTTACATTTTATTCAGATCTGGGACATTTCGATCACCTCGTTTCGCTCTTCGAGCAGGGATTGGGATTGGAAGACGCGCACATTGGTATTTTCACAGAACTCGGAGTTTTGTACACTAAGCACGTGCCCGAGAAAGTCATGGAGCACTGTAAAGTCTTCTTTAGTAAGATCAACGTGGGCAAGGTTGTCAAAGCATGCGAGCGTGCTAGATTGTACAAACCCGCGGTGTACCTTTACATGACAGACAAGCAGCACGACAATGCTGTGAAGGTAATGATGGATCGCGCCCCTGCCTTTAACCACGATTTATTTTTGGATTCTGTGTCCAAAGTCCGAAATCAGGAAATTATTTACAAGTCAATTGGGTTCTACATTGCAACTCACCCAACAAAGTTTACTCGTTTGATGGAGGTGTTAGAAGATATTGTAGACCATTCACGTGTCGTCAATCAGCTTCGTCGTACGGGAGACTTTGCACTTCAGTTGGCCCAGAGTTACTTGAAAAATGTGCAGAAGAACAACTTGAGTCCCGTTAATGAAGCATTGAACGAATTATATATCGAAGACGAAGACTATGAGTCTTTGAGGAAGTCAATTGATGATTTCAAGAATTTCAACATGATTGAACTTGCTAGTAAATTGTCCACTCACGAATTGCTCGAATTTCGTCGGATCTCGGCATACGTTTACCGTTGCAACAAGAAGTGGAAGTTATCGATTGAACTATCGAAAAAGGATCGAATGTACAAAGATGCGATTGACACTGCTGACGAGTCGGAAGACGTTGATATCATTGATTCATTGCTCCGATTCTTCTGTGAGACATCCGAGAAAGAGTGCTTCGCTGCAACCCTTTACACATGCTTTTCGCATATTAGTCCTGATGTTGCGTTGGAGCTTGCTTGGATGAATGGCTACCACAATTTCGTCATGCCATACTTTATTCAGAACTTGCGACAAACGCACTTGCGTCTTAAAACTCTGGAAGAGCGTACAGCTCCACCAAAGGAACAGGACAATATGGATGAGATGGCTGGCACCTACGCACAATTAGGCGGTCTCAATAACGGTGTTCTAATGATTGAAAACGGTGGAGGTTTCGCACCTACACCAACAAGTTACGCGGGGCAGCCAGACATGAGCGGATTTGGTGTCGCGCAAGGGATTCCTCCACCAATGGGAATGATGCCACCGAATGGAATGCCAGCGCCCGGCATGATGCCTGCAATGTAAACTATTTCTACATACACATACAAGAAAGAAAATTTTAATGGATGCAACTATGAGATACTTAGCTTTGTGTAATTGAGAAATAAAAGGACTGATTAAGATTTTACAATTATTTACACAACATTTTTTGCCATGTGGTGTGATACTATATTGATTAATGTCTGGTCTAGAAAGAACAATATTCTAAATCATGTCTTCTGTCAGAACTCCACGTAAGATTTTCGACAGGATCATGAGGAAGCCCAGGAACTTATCTTTCGTTAGTGTTCACCATGTGCAAGGTTGTGGTTGAAAGTGATACATGATGTCATGAGATAAAGCACAAGATTGTGATTAAGAACCTGTCACAAATATTTATTATTAGAATTTATATTGTCGAAAGTTAGACACCAGCTTTAATTGTTGAATTTTCTCGGTTTGTGCCAACCGAAGTCAATATTATTGTCGTTGTCTCGCTCCAACAAGGACTTCTTCCATTTGAACCTTTAGGGCTTCGTGATGTCCGAGCATGCAGCTTTGTTGGGGGCAAGGGCGAATATATAGGATATGGACTCATGTCAACCTTTTTTGACAATGATATCGGAAAGGAAGGGCAATTTTTTGTGCCCCAGGTGTTCGTCGTAGCTTCTCTCTTTCTCTTATTATTCGGTTCGCATTGTCTTACAGATGGTGATTCAAAATTAGGCACATTTTTGGCCTCACTGATATTCTCCTCGGTTCCAAATAATGTTGCTCTCATCTTGGAGCTCATTTCAATAGACGTCTGGTGAGATACAGACGAAGTGTGGTATTGAGTTGAAAAGTCTCCCAGAAACGTCGCTGAAGGACGAGAGCCTGTACTTCCTTCAGGGTCTTCGTATTTCTCTATGTTCCGGTGCTTTTTATCATCTTTTATGTGGCGCACCTTTGAACAATCGAAGCTAATAAAAGGAAGAGGACTCGGTAATGAGAAGTATTCAACAGAAAAGTAGTCGGGGGTACAAGAAGCGTATTCGATAGCAAATGTAAGCGACGCTCTCCTCGGTTTCGCCAAAGAAATAGAACTCGATGTACTATTTAGCACTTCAATAAGTGAATTCGTGACACACTTTATTTGTTTTGGCAACGCACGCTTTATCAAACTATTTTCGGTTATCCCATAGTAAAAATTGAAACTTTTCGATTGGTAAATGTTAGGAAATCGATCAAAACCAAAACTTCCGAAGTACCGTAATATCGCTACTCACCTAAATATTTCAGGAAGCTCAACTTCGTGGTTTTCATGTAGAATAATAACAAAAAGTTTCTCGATATATTGCATATCCAACGCCTTAAATATACTATGTTCAAGCCATTGGCTTACTTTGTACCCTGTGAATGGAATGGACATTACTCAAAATTTTGAAATATACAAGTCAAGTTCTGCATTGAGATCGAATACAATTTCATACCTTCTGGATGAGTGATATTGCCTTCATCGTCCACAGCATCAATGAACGGCAGCTTCTTCTCCAATCCACAGAAACTTTTGAAAACGAAGCTGGACTCCGGTAAAATCTTACGATGGTGGCAGATACTCGATATGGCAAACCTCAAGAACAGCTTTACTACGGTTGCCGACCGCCATTCTGGACCCCTCGCCGCGATCTCCGTCGCATCTCCCTCGCTTATTGCCGAAGTCGATGAAGAGAGCAAGGATGCCGATGATCCATCAGATTTTGACGAAAAATCGTTCATGCTCTCAATGGTACAGGAAGTTGTGATCGCCGCGGCGTTTTTGATCGAATCTTGGTCTGTAAATTCTGCAGGAGCTTCTACGATTTCAAAGCTAACTTAGCCTAAAATATGGAGCGGATCTGTTTTTTCCCGCGTAATATAAACCGGATTTTGAGACCAGATTACACGAGAATTATCCAGATTTGTGAGAAAAGAGGCGAATATGTAAAAATCATTATTTTTCCTCCTCCATGTGAGTAGCCTCACAATTTGTATTTTTTTTGAACCAGTGTCGTCAGAGAGTGCCAATGGAAAAACTATTATCAAGGAAACCACAAGCAACACCATCCTCAACACATAGAAACTTAGAGTCCTCATACAGAAAGTCATGCCAGGCATTCATTAGTATCTTGCAATCGATCGGGGGAGATGTGCACCCGCCGTCGTCTGATTTCTCCGCCCTTCACTTAGAACAAACACAGCAGCAGAACGACGAGGACTGCGTGAGCCAGAAATGGTTGTTGGAGACATGTCGCAATGTTGCAAAGTTGATGACTCCAAAGGAGATGGCAACGTTAATTGTCGAGGCATGCAAGTCGGATGATTACCAAAGTAAATTGTTTGAAGTTCTTGGTGCCGATGAAGTGAGCATGAACCTGATGTTTGAAGTGATTGCACCAAAGGCGTTAGAAATTGCAAAACTATCGTCAAATTTTGATTCTGAAGATGCTACTATTCAACAAAGTAATTCATCTATCGATCCATCGCCAGCGGAACTTCTGAGAGAATACGAGGAAGCTGCAACTTTAGCAATGATAGCTCGAGAGGAGATTCGTCGTTTAGAAAGTCAGACTGTGACGAAGGCCAGTGATAAGGATGCCCTTAAAGAAGCTAAGGCTGTCATCAAGAGAGCTGCCATTCTAAAGTCAAAGTTACCATTTCAACCAGAGGAATTGGATGCATACGACTTTTCGTTATCGCGAGGAGAGAGCAAGCTTGCTCCATCGGGGACTAAACAATTTTATGAGGAGAGTAAATTACCCCGTGGGACGTCTCGCGAATATTACGATGGTTACGAAGTTGTAAATTGCCCTCCTCCTATTTCTAGTTATGAAAAATTATCCGAGCAGCACTCGATAGTATTAGATCGTGTCATGAGTGGAGACATTCGCAAAATTTTCTCGGGCGTTGAACGTTTAAATCCAATGCAGTCGGGTGTTTTTGAGTACGCTTTCAAGAACCGTGGTAATATGCTGGTATGCGCACCAACTGGTGCAGGTACGTTACTTTTGCTTTTTTCATACCAAATTTTCTCTTCTCATCAATTATCATTCTTGCGATATGTCTGTTTAGGTAAAACAAACGTTGCTTTACTTACTGTTGCTGCTCATCTGAGAGATCACAAAATAATATCAATAGGCAAGGATCCATTAGGAGACTATAGATATGGAAATAATGCTCCTACCTCCAGCCAAAAGAAGAAAATCGTTTATGTGGCTCCAATGAAGGCATTAGCTGCTGAAGTGACATCTAAATTTAGCCAAAAATTGAAACCACTTGGGCTTACGGTTAGAGAATTTACAGGTGATACGCAATTATCAAAAGCCGAAGCTGAAAGAACGGATTGTCTCGTAACTACCCCGGAAAAGTGGGATGTAAGTCGAATGAATTTATATTCCATTTATATAATCAACACCTTACACAACTTCCTCTTTCCTCTCAAGGTGGTTACAAGAAAGGGTGGAGTTCTTGCAGATTCTGTCGGCCTTCTTATTATTGACGAGGTCCATTTATTGGCAGAAGAGAGAGGATCAGTTATAGAGAGTTTAGTCGCACGATTACATCGACACGTGGAAACGAAGCAAGAACTATGCAGAATAGTTGGTTTGTCTGCAACTCTTCCAAGTTATGAGGATGTAGCCAAATTTTTGAAGGCACGATGCTTTTTCTTCGGCCCTGAATATCGCCCGGTTCCATTGGAACAAACATTTATTGGAGTGACTGAAACGTCAAGAGTAATGCAAGATAAACGAATGAAAATGGTGTGCTTAAAGTATTTGTTTGATAGCTTGAAGAGAGGTCACCAGGTAAAATTTTTGCGCCATTGCTTTCTACAGATCGAATTCTAATTTTTCTTCAGATTTTGATATTTGTTCACTCACGTAAAGCAACCAGTGGAACATTAAATGGTTTACTGGACATAACCCGAAATCCAAAAGAGATGGCTCAGGCCGATGTTGATTCTAAGTTGTTAGACTTCCTTCAAGCTGATTTCGACAACAAACATTACAACCGATTAAACAAGAGAGTTAGTGAAAGCAGAAACCGCGAAGTTCAGAACTTGTTCAAGACTGGTATGGGCATTCACCATGCTGGAATGCTGCGGTCAGATAGAAGTTTGACCGAAGAAATGTTTGCAGCTGGTGTTATTAAAATTCTCTGTTGCACTGCGACGTTGGCGTGGGTAAGCCTACAGATTCGCTGAATGTTCTATAATTGAATTTTCGAACTTATTTCTTTTTTTAATAGGGCGTCAACCTACCGGCGCATATGGTGATAATTTGTGGAACTTCTGTGTTCAACGCTGAAAAGGGTAAGTTGGTTCAACTCGGAATACTTGATGTTCAGCAGATCTTCGGTCGCGCAGGCCGACCGCAGTTTGATAAGTCTGGTGAAGCTATATTGATAACTAATTCCCAACAAAATCTGAACAATTACCTCAATTTAATTGTCTCAAGTATTCCGATTGAATCGGGGTTTGTAAAGAATTTGATGGACCATTTAAATGCTGGTAAGCGATCTTATCAGTTTTTTATCGCTCATAACCCTAAACAACCTTTCCATCTTCTTTGAAAGAAATTGTTGCATCTACGGTGTCAACCCTTTCTGAAGCAGTTCACTGGTTACATTATACTTATTTCTATGCTCGAGTTACAAAATCTCCAATATCGGTAAGGAGTCCTTCAGTCGAAATTCAAATCACAAATATATGTTCTCATATCCATCAATGTTTAGTACGGCATATCTGAAAGAGCATTGGAAAAGGATGCTTCACTCGATGGTTATCTTCATGATTTAGTGAACGGGGCACTATTGAGATTAAAGGAGGGTACTTTATGTGAATATGATGTCGAAAGCGGGAGAATAGGAAAGCAAGATCTGGGACGAATTGCAAGCTACTATTATGGTGAGGAATCATGGATTAGTTTTGGGCTGAATTGAAAGCTAAATTTTTGTTGAATTGAAGTCCAAACAGAAGCGATGGGTATTATGGCAAATGAACTCGGACTATCCCAAACTGGAGATTATGCTGATGTTATGAAACTATTATGTTCCTATACTGGGTTCGAGAATGTAAGAGTGAGACCAGAGGAACTACAAGAGCTTGATCTTATGGAGAAAAGATGCTGCCCTGTTGATGTGACAATACCTTTGGAGGAATATTCTGGAAAATGTTGTGTTCTGCTACAGGCGTACATATCAAGAACAAACATTAAATCGTTCACTCTTATTTCAGATACAAACTTTTTGATAAATAGCGCTGAACGTATCACAAGAGCATTGTTCGAAGTTTGTGTTTTGAAAAAGCTTGCAAGGCTAGCACGATTTTGTTTGACGTGGTGCAATGCAATAAATCAACGAGTGTGGTGAGTTTTTCCACTGATTTGATCGAACCTAAACTCCATATTCTCTGATCTCTTTTTCTTTTCCGTTTTTCTCGAAGGTGGGACCAGTCATTGCTTCGCCATTTTGACCTACCTTCTCAAGTTTTAAACGCAATTGAAACTCACCATCGACAGTTCTATTCTGAATTTAGTCCCATTGAACACGCTCTTTTTCTAGCAAAGCTCCAACCTGATGAACTATCTAATATTTGCAAACTCTCCGTCAACAAAAAGTCACGTCTAAGTGGACAGAAAATTATTAACATGATTAATGCACTCCCAATAATTGATACTTATGTAAGTGTTCACCCGATCAACCAATCGATGGTTCGTCTACATGTGAAACTTATCATGATGTTCGAATGGAACGTAAAATATCACGGGCATATTCAATCTTTTTGGCTATTTATCGAGGACAGTGAGAAGAAACGTATATATCATTACGAAAACATAACGATTAACAAAACGACAAGAGAATTAGAACTGGATATTCATACTCCCGTTTTTTCACCAATGCCGAAGGAGTATTTCGTTCGTATTTTGTCCGATAGTTGGGTCGGTTGCGAAGTCCTGTCGTCGGTATCTCTCGAGGACACTATCTTACCACAGTTCAGTCAAAGTTTTACATCTATCGAGGATAAATCGCTACTTCCTGTGTCCGTTGTTGGCGAACCTTACATGATTTCATTACGGCAATATGAATTTTTTAATAAATTACAGACACAGGTATTTGACAAAATTTATCGTAGCGATGATAACATGGTTATCGCAGCACCAAATGGCTCGGGAAAAGGATTATGTATCCTTCTTGCTCTATACCGTTTAAGGAAGAGACACCCAAGCGCCAAATGTGTTTATATATCACCAGTTGAAGGAATTGTTCAAAAGCGATACTCAGAGTGGAAATTTCTTTCAAACAGCTTCCATTGGAATGTGGTGAATTTTTCCAGTAACCTTACTATGGAAACCTTCAACTCAGCTGACATTATTATGTGCTCATCTAAGCAGTGGGACTCATTTTTCACGAGAATTGATGTGCCGCTAAAGGTCGGGTTGTACATTTTCGACGGAGTGCACTTAATCAGCGAAGAAGTCAATGCTACAACTGAAGCCATCATCACCCGCCTAAAACATACGTCAAATGAAAACGAAAGAATAATAACTTGCTCGGAGACTTTAGCTTGTCCGCTTGATTTCGCTGACTGGATTGGAGCAGATTGTTTCTTCAATTTTTCTGTTTCTAGTCGACCTATACAGCTTGATTGTCGCATTCGATCATTTCCTGGCAAACATTACGTACCAAGAATGAACGTAATGAATAAAGCCATTTTCTCTTCAATTCAATTACATTCGAGAAATGCTCATCAGCAAGCTCTTGTTTTTGTTAGCTCAAGAGCCCAGACTCGTTCTACAGCAATGGAACTTATAAGTCACGTAGCGAGCCAAACTGCCAATGATTTCGAAACCGTCTCTTTCTTGAATTGCAATCCTCTTACATTTGAAAATACCTTGAACTCAGTTTCCGATAAGGTTCTTAAGCACGCGTTGTCATTCGGTATCGGTCTTGTTCACAACGCTCTAAGCAAATCAGACAGGAGAGTAGTTAAAAGAATGTACGAACATGGTGAAATCAAGGTGCTTATATCGACAGTGGAATTTGTGTGGACGTCGAATTTCGCTTCGCTTGTAATCGTCAAAGGAACGGAAATGTTTGATGCTTCATCACGTCGATACAAAAGTTATCCTTTTTCATTAATATCAGAAATGTGTACCCTTTCAGGGAGGCCAGGAGTAGATAGTATTGGTACATCTATTGTCATGACCACCGAAGATGAGAAAATACTGCTCAAAAGGCGTCTCGAAGAAAACGGATTTCTAGTAGAAAGTACATTATGCAAAAATCTTTGCAACTTTATCAATGTTGAAGTTAATAGAGGCACGATCAAGTCAATGAACGACGCTTTCAAATGGATTAGTTGTAGTTTTTTCTCAAAGCGCCTCATACAGAATCCTTCATACTACGAGTCAAGGTCGAAAGAAGAAGTGTCGTTTCGTAAAGACTTGATTGAAAAAACAATCAGATCGCTGGTTGAAAACGAATGTCTAATTAGAAGGGGAGAAGGGTTAACTCCATCTGTTTTAGGAAAAATTGCGGTAGCTTTTAATTTGGATTATTCACTCCCAAAACTATTGAGATCTTGCTTGGAAGATATAAGATTGGAATTTAAGCGCTGGGCAACTATCAAACAGTATGATATGAACCAAAGTCACCAGGAAATTCCGGATGACGTCGTTGGAGCAATTGTTGGCCAATTATTGTTCGCTATTTCTGGTGTATTAACCCTTAAAAGCACTATCCCTGTTAGAATTGGTGACGAGGATGTTATTCGAGAATTGACAAGAATGGGACAATGGAAGACTAAACCACCTCGCCTTGACGTCTCTTTTCCTGCAATAGCTCGGACAAATACTGTTGGCTTTAAGTCTGCCTTACAAGTAAAATGTTTCTTATTGTTCCAGGCACATTTACAGGAAATCAAGCTTCAGAGTAAGGATGCTTACAAAGATCTTTCGATTTTGATTCAAATAACTGGAGTTACGCTTTCTGCGTGTAAAATGATCGTTCAAAACTCAAGTGTCATGAAAGAATCGCTTCTGATATCTATTATTAATCTAATCGGTGAAGCTCTTGATAATAGATATCTTAAAAGCTTTGGGCCAAAGATGTGACTGAAAATAAGGTAACGTAAATTCTGAGATTACCTTCACATTGCGAGCACATTTAGCAATAGACAGTTGTCGACATCTGTTAGTAAATTTACCAAAGAGGACTGCCATGTACTAACTCCTTAAATCACAGAAATTTCATACAAATGAGTAACCTTCTACGATGTAATGAGTTTAATCGGTTGTTCTAACATAATTTTGATCTACATTAAGTGAGGATAGCACACATGCTAACATAACAGTTTGAATGCATTTGGTTTGATCTTCTAAGTGAATCCGTTCAATTGTCTCTTCCCTCCGAAAAGTAAGCATGAACGCAAGCTTAGATACTCAGATTAGGGAAACTTATTACTTATATTAACGTTCATTATGTCAAAACAACTTTCCTAGATTAAATTGAGAAAACTATTTCTTCTCTTCCTTTTCTTCCTTCTCTTTGAAATCAGCGTCGACTGTGTTCCCATCATCTTTTTTCTCTTCACCCGCTTCATCTCCTCCTGCTTGTTGCTGGCCATATATAGCCTGTCCAATTTTCATACTGGCTTGTTGAAGTGCATCAGACTTGGCCTTGAGTTCCGCAACACCATTTTCGCTTTCATCGGCACTTTCAACAGCCTCCTTAGCCTCTTTGATTGCAGTCTCCACTGCACTCTTTGTCTCGTCATCAAGTTTCTCTTTGTTCTCTGAAAACGTCTTTTCCGTAGAATATACAAGTGAATCGATTTCGTTTTTCGTTTCAATGAATTGTTTCTTCAATTTATCACTCTCAGCATTTGCCTCGGCATCACGAACCATATTCTCGATATCGTCGTCGCTCAAACCACCGCTTGATTGAATAATGATACTCTGTTCTTTTCCTGTTCCTTTGTCCTTAGCACTCACATTGAGTATTCCGTCGGCATCGATATCAAATGATACTTCAATTTGAGGTACGCCACGAGGAGCCGATGGAATTCCTACAAGATCGAATTGTCCCAACAACTTATTATCAGCCGCCATCTCACGCTCACCTTGTAGACATTTAATTTGAACTTGTGGTTGGTTATCAACGGCAGTGCTAAATGTCTGCTGCTTTTTTGTAGGAATCGTCGTATTTCTGGCAATTAGTTTGGTCATAACGCCTCCCAATGTCTCAATTCCAAGAGAAAGAGGAGTGACGTCAAGTAAGAGAATATCCTTCACGTCTCCCTTCAATACACCGCCCTGGATAGCAGCTCCCATGGCAACGACCTCATCGGGATTGACAGATTTCGATGGCTTCTTTCCGAAGAAATCTTCCACAGTGGTTTGCACCTTAGGCATTCGACTCATTCCTCCAACGAGAATAACTTCTGAAATTTCATTCTTGCCAATGTCAGCATCTTTCATGCAGTTCTTACAAGGTCCAACCGTGCGGTCAACAAGAAGTTGTACAATCGATTCAAACTTGGCACGAGAAATCTTAATGTTCAAATGCTTGGGGCCGGTGGCGTCAGCTGTGATAAAAGGCAAGGAAACCTCAGTCTGTGCCAATCCATCCAACTCTCGCTTAGCCTTTTCAGCAGCCTCGCGCAAACGTTGCATCGCAAGATTATCCCCTGACAAGTCAAGGCCAGATTCTTTCTTAAACTCTTTCAAAAGGTAGTCCAACAATTCCTCGTCGAAATCTTCTCCGCCAAGCATCGTATCACCATTCGTGGCCTTAACTTCAAACACTCCACCACTAATTTCCAAGATGGAAACATCGAAAGTACCACCACCCAAATCAAATACAACAATAGTCTCGCCATCTTTCTTATCCATACCATACGCCAACGCAGCAGCAGTCGGCTCATTAATAATACGCAACACATCAAGTCCCGCAATCTTACCAGCATCCTTCGTAGCCTGACGCTGACTATCATTAAAGTAAGCCGGTACGGTAACCACCGCCTTCCCCACACTCCTTCCAAGGAAACTCTCCGCCGTCTCCTTCATCTTTCCCAACACCATCGATCCAATCTGAGACGGACTGTACGTCTCCCCACGAGCATTCACCCAGGCATCATCATTATTCGGACTCTTCACAATCGAATACGGCACAAGCTTCTCAATACCCTTCACCTCCTTATCCGTATAACTACGTCCAATAAGTCGCTTAACAGCATAAAGCGTATTTTCCGGATTCGTCACCGCCTGACGCTTCGCTGCCATACCCACGAGACGTTCCTCGTTTTCCGTAAAGGCAACAACAGAAGGAGTGGTACGTGCACCTTCACTATTCTCGATCACACGAGCATTTCGACCTTCCATGATGGCCACACATGAATTGGTAGTACCGAGATCGATGCCGATGACATCTCCAGCATCGGCACCGGTGCTAAGAGCACGTACTACTGCGTCGGTGTTGGTGTTGCTGTTGATTGGAAGGCGTGTTCGTTGGGTTGCGATTATGCGCGATGCGGTGAGTGTTGTTCTTGATAACATTGTCTTCGTTCTATTGGTTTATATTTTAGGAATGATTATTATTAATGATGATTATTATTAATGATGATTATTAATGATTATTGTGACTCGGTAACTATCAATTGAAACGTAATTGGATACGTTGTGATTGTGTAGTTGTCGATAGTGTACAGACGCGTAATAACTGTATTGATTGACTGACCCACGATTGTTCTGGTTTTACTATATACATGTACCCGGTATTTGATTTTTCGATTTCGATCGGCGATGAGATGATCGAGATGATTCGATGGTGATGATATATCCTTGGACCAGGTCACTCTCTCTCTCTCTCTAGCTAGAGCACTCTGCGCACTGTGCAAAGTAATTGTTGGTGCATAATCGTATGTGTGTATGTGTGTATGTGTGTATGTATGATTGGCTGTTAGGGAGACGGAGTACAACGTTCGCAAAATCGGATGGTCTACAGATAACACCCACCCAGATGCCCAGATGAGCAGGAATCATAGTTTGTATATTGGGGTTAGATGTTTCGGGAAACATCTTCGAATGGGATTCAGTTTCAGGTACGATGAATTTCCTTTTTACCTCATACGACATAACAGGTGTTAGGTGTTGTCATTGTCAAACAGGCTTGGACTTTTTACAAACTCCTTCCAACTACTACCTTCGAATCGATTTAGTTGGAAGGAGGTGAAGATCTTGGTCTCCTGAAGAGTGATAATTAGTTAGAGACTTTGAATGTCAAGCAAGATGATGTGAAGATCCGAGCAGACTTCCAAGTAATATCGATTTAGTCGAGTGACCGCTTTTTGAGCGAAGTTGGTCAATGATTGTTACGTAACAAACAACTATGTAAGCGCTTTAGTTTTATGTATTTATGATACATTAAAGATATCACGGTAAATAATATTTTAAACACGTTGATCCAAAACCAAATCTGATGAAGATCCACCACTTTCTCTTCATTACGCAACATTAGATTGACTATGTACGAAGAAAGGAGTCGGAAGATGCATACCTATTTTATCGAATGACTGATATTGAGATGTGTTTGAAGTTTAGGAAAGGCAAGACGTACTAGGAATAGCATTCGTGTAAAAACGAAAGAAAATCTTGATCAGATAGGGTATTGCTTTTGTTTCCAATAGTGGTCTGCGACGATATTTCGTCAAATTACCCCAGTATCAATGATACAACATCCAACATAAATGTGAATATTTTCCACGTTAACAGCCTAGAAATTACAACATTACCTATCTTCTCGCTTTTCATTCTAAATTAAAGTGTTTCCGGTGCATATTTCTTTCTCGAAACGATAATCAATTTGCCACCTCTCATCATTCTCCCTCTGATAAACCTTTTAAAGGTTAAGTACAGCAGATTGTAGGTGCATGTGGTGATCACTTACATATCCTGCTTTTCAAAATACACTGTTGCACCATCAATATATACCTTACCCCCTTCGTGACGATAAACCCAAAGTAACGTCGATTGTTCTACAGCATTAATGGGATGACGAGGTGTCAAACAGTAGTAATAGAAAAGAATCAAATTATAGTTCAAACTTTAGTTACATTACATATTATATTACTTGAGACGTCATAACCTCCTTATTAATAAGATGCGTTGTTGCGTCAACCAGATTTAGCAGTTCCGAAATATCATTAGACCAGTCCGTAAGGACAGCCTCCGCAGATTTTGGAGCAGAAAATCGGATGATATCTTTTGGGCGATCAATCTTGGCGTAGACTGATCCATCACTAACCATGGTCGACACTTCCTCTTCAAGTCTATTCATGTCGAGACCGAGAAGTTCAGCTAAACGAGATCCATGAATTCTTCGATAATATGATGCAGCTACTCGAATATTGTGCTGTATCAAACGAGTAAAGAATATATCATGCCAATGCTCCTTTCCTTGCTGTAAAGCTTGGTGTGATTGCAATTCTGCTTGGTATGGCGTTGGGTATGTAATCATTTCTTTTTTTAGGAGTGCCTGAATGATCCATTTGTGTGGTTGAAGTTCAAGCTTTGACGAATCAGCGGCGGTCACATTTTCGTCAATAATGAGGCGATTCATCATTTGCTGCTGATCCATATCATATGGGCTTAAGGATACATAAATGATGGCCGCTTGAAGTGCTGTCAAATCATGATTTGTAGTGTAAATTGAGTGATAGTCAAGAGCCAAGTTGTATGCATCCTTTTCATACTGATGATACTCAGTCATGAGCGTAAAGAAGCGCACTTTATGCTCTTCCATCCCTTCTTCCGACAAAGCCTTGCGATTAATCTTATTACTAACAATGGCCGCGCGAATATAATCTCCTTTTGCCAACGTCACCCGCATCTGCTCCAGCAAATATTCAATCTTCTCCTTTTTCGACAACGCACCGTACGTCTCAACATGCACTTCCTGCAGCACATCCGCAGCAGCACTCACATCACCTGCCTCCTCCTTCATCTTCGCCAAGACTAACGTCAACCTAGCACGTTCCGCTTCTAAAAATATTTTACCATCCGTTACATTCCTCAAGGCCACTACCAACTTTAATTTCTCGCCTTCATCCACATACTCTTCCGTCCACGGCATGGCAACACTCATGACAGCCGAGACAGCCCTGCTCTTTTGACTACGACGCGTACACAACGTATTAATCAACTCTATTAAATCATCCACACCAGCACCCATGCTACGAGCAATGCCTAAAGCATGTTCACACAACTTGACAAGGTTCAGCGTATCATTCCCCATGCGACATTTCTTCTCGAGTGCATAAAACTGTACCAGGACATCCTGAAGCGTGATGGTACCGGATGTGGCCGCCTGTTCGGTGCTCGCGATAAGGGCAGTAGTTTCCTCGGTGAGGTCGAGCCGGTCTTCTAGACGGTTCTGGTCGGATGATCCTGAATGTGCCATGTGAGTCGTTTATTTATTCGGTTGTTGGTTACCGATGCCGTTGTTTGATATCTCTGGGTGTGTCTCTGTTTGTAGTAGGAGGATGGGGAGGAAGTGTTGTATATTTTATGAATGAGAGGGAGTAACATGAGATGAGAGATGAGTCTTTGAATATATTATCTCTTTCGGCCTCTGAAACTAAGTTAGACATTCATTTGCAGTGCAGTGCAGTGCAGTGCAGTGCAGCGCAGCAAGTCGTCTCTTC
>Ga0115008_10000870_pt1 | contig 23660 bp, 21 predicted proteins | sample FraStrMetagenome_FD_87164 | JGI IMG/M metagenome (GOLD analysis project Ga0115008, IMG submission 87164) | Marine eukaryotic phytoplankton communities from Arctic Ocean - Fram Strait ARC3M Metagenome | ecosystem: Environmental > Aquatic > Marine > Oceanic | place: Fram Strait | collected...
TAAAGTTAATCAAGTGGTAGATGGTAGTTGGTGTGCCTGGTGGCAGGTGGCATACCACTTACTAGAGGGAGCTCTTCTTATCATCATACTGCGTTACTGTAAAGTTAATCAAGTGGTAGGTGGGGTGCCTTCCTTTGGTAGGTGGTAGGTGGAGTGCCTGGTCAGCCTAGGCATACCACTTACGAGAACGCCTGTGCGGGACCCTCTCTACTTTGAATTGTGAGTGTGCAACGGCGGCACGATCGATGTGTCTACACAATAAGTCATTCAAAATATATAAGCTACTGTAACTTTGTAATTTTGTCATTTATACGGGGGGAAATCCGAGGTGATGAGGTTCATGTTGAAAACTTACTTATCGTAATTTTCATAAATAAACAGCGATATAACATGTCATTAGCTAAACACTGATTTAGCGAAATTTACAAAAAAACACTGATTTAGCGAATTTTCTCTTAATAAAAATATAAAAGAAAAATTTCCTTTGGCCTTCAAGAGAATCCTTTTTCAGACGATGCATGCTGTCCATGCTGCGTGATATCCGAACCCTCGCCACGAACGCGGAAAGCACATTCAGAAAACAGATCATAACGAGTGTACAAAGAATGTCAACAACACCTGACAGTACAGTTTGCAGAACTTTTAAGATTCGATAGTACCTGTATTCAAATATATATTAATACATTGAAAACAATAATTAAAGAAAATGATGAAGTATTTTATTTTGGATGTAGTTTGCGTATTCCTTATGGTACAGAGCGCTTCGGCTTTCTCGCCGTCAGTGCCTTCGTTTACGCCAATGAAACGCATTCAAGGATCATCGGTAGCCGGTAGCGGCAGTGTCCGATCCTTGAACACGTTATTGCGCATGGCAGATGCCGATGAAGCCGCAAAATTGCTCGAACAGGCCCGTAAACTTCGCGAGGAAGCGGCTGTTATGGCGGGAGTTGATGAGGAAGAAGAGGCTGCTGCGGAGGTAAAGGTGTCTGCCGATGGAACCTTTTATGACGATGAAGTGTCCCCGGTGGTTAAGGATGGGCTAAGTTCCAGTATGCGTGAACGTCTTATTCGTGAGGCTAGTACTGGTTTGGATAGTGAGGAGAAGCAAACGAACGTTATTTTGTATATTTCGATTGCAGTTGTGCTCCTTGTAATTGCTGGCGGTGGTGGTATTCTATATTAAAGCTGAAATAAAGATTCTTTAGAGTACTGTGTCAGATTAACCCGAATGAAATTGAATTATGAATTATATGACTCGATTAAATATTGATTTTGAAGTAATGGGTGTTTTTTGGGTGTAGGGAGACGTACAAGTTAGATTCATATGATCACCTTGTCACAAGGTAATAATTGCGAAAGCTATGCATACTCACTTGTTGGAGAAGGTCCAACTGCAGAGGCAAAATCTCACCGATGTACAATTGGGCACATATTTCACAAGTAAATCAACATAATAAATAAATTCCACTAATGCAAAATCCTTTTCGATTGAATGACTCTCACCCACGGTGAATTTTTCTCTACAATGTATTTTGTGAGTTGACGAGAAACCCGAGTGTCGATCGGTGAGATCGAGTTATGTTTCATAATGCACAGTACACTAGGGCTCTTTCCTTAGATGATTTCTTCATTGCGTTTCTTCTTTCTCTTTAAAGACTGCAAAGAGGTTCGATTTCATGTTGTGTTGCTATTTCAACTGACACAAAAAAGTTAACTTTACTGAATTCAAAAAACTTACACCCTTGACTATTTTGGTTGTTGATCAAGATGCGACACTCAAAATTTTCTGCAGAAAGCTGTACAGATACACATTTTCTGCATACAAGGATGAATAAACAAACATTGGTATGTAGCACTATAGAGCAAAAGTTAAAGAGTTGCATCTTAAACATTATATTGACACAAACACCAAGAAATAAAGAAGCGGTCCTCCAAGCAATGTTAAGATATTTTCACGCATTACACACAAAACCTGATCATTTTGGGGCAGAATCTACCCCATTAAGTCTTTTTCGTATGGATGTGGACGATTGGAAAACATTTCTTTCATGCGAGATAAAGCCTATTCTCAAAATACTCTTGGAAGCGGAATTCTCTTTCCGAAATATTTCCGAATTTTCAAATTATGCAATAGAAGTGCTGCAGAGGCAATTATTTAATGAAAAAGCTGTATCTCCTGGTAAAGGCGTCATCTTAAATCTCCCTGAGAGTATTGGCATCTTAGTGATTGGTAGTGAAGGTTCTGGCAAGAGCACGCTGCTTTCTCTGTTGCGAGGTAGCAATGAGCTCAAAATAAGACCCACCATAGGTTTCGAACCTGTTCGAATAAAAAGAGGAAAAGAGGATGTTACTTTCTTCGACCTTGGGGGTTGCACCTCTCAGAAAAAGTTATGGGAAAATTACTATCACGATGTCCATGCCCTCATGTACGTCATAGATGCATCGATACCTATGAACATAGAGGTTGCCAATACCAGAAAGATACTTTCACATAAGTATCTGGAGAAAAAACCAGTACTCCTGATCGTTAATAAGGTATCAAACAATCATGATCACAATAAATCTGTATTACATGAATTGGGGCATTGTGACATTTTAGGGTCGAACAAAGATTCATCTAGACGTAAAACGGTGATTACTACCTTTGGCAATTATATGAACGCCAGAAGAAGTCTGCAAGAAGGGTTGGAGTGGTTACTAGAATGCATTTCACGTAATCGCAATTTTCTAAATAACAAAATTCATCGTGACTCTTTCACACAACAATTAAGACGGAAAACTTCGATGAAGACCAGGAAGCGCACTATCCTGAAGAGAGCTATTTGCGAAACGTTATCACCTGAAGATAAAAATCTTTATTTTATGGGAGTTGAAGTTGGCGAAACATACCTTTCCAATGTAACTAATCTTGGTGATAGAAACGAATTATGTGATAGAGCTAAACAATGCGCGTCGCTCGTAAACTATCATAAGGTAGCACTGACAATTATCGGTCAACTTATAGCTCCAATACAATCAGGTGAACGACGATGGTCATGGTCAGAGTTACTTCAATATTTGCAAAGTATCGATGAAGAAAACGGATGACGATAAAGATAACACGTTTTTGAAACTGAGAACATCATCTCGCCTCTCTGCAAAATGAAAGTCAAGGATAGATCTGAAAAAAGATAATCAAGTCATATTAGCAAAGAAATCAAATGATGAACTTGAATGCGTAACTTTACAACATGTCCCCATCAGAGTTTAATTAAAACTTTTTAACTTCCATGGAAAATTTCCATTCAAGAAGAATCAAGTGTCTAATCATTGGGAGTTCAATTCTCTTAAGCCTCGCGAATCAACTTACATTAACTAGCTTCAACTATTGCGTCATTACACATGCGAAAACGAGATTCCCATCGATCGCGACAACTTCCTGAAGATAAGTGTTCACGTCTGGAATAGCTAATGGGGCACTTCTATTATCCGCCTTCTTGCTATCCAACTCAATCCATCCTAAATTTTCATTCGGAACAATTGCATACCAATGCCGACCGCCAAACAAACCCATAGTCATAGTATTCCAGATCGAAGAACTGCCCACGTTGATCACATATCCAACTAAATTGTTTCCCAAATTACTGCAAGGCCACCAATGAAGATGTACACGTCGCTTCATCAAAGCAGCTTCCAGCACTTCATAGGAATAATTACCAAGAACCGGCATGCTATGATTGCTTCGAACTCTATCATACCACGACAACGTCCCAGAAGACGAGGATGATGACAACTGCTTCTCTACAAGCGTGAGGCTATCCGCAATTTCATCCAATTCCTCCTTCGTCGCTACATCGGGATCAGTACTAGAAAGTTGAAGGAGATTATTTATAGCATGTACAGCACATAACTGACGACGTTGTGCATCAACGATTCGTATGTCGTTATCCGTCATCCCACCGCTGTTCTACGCTGTCAGACATGCTCACAGATTAAAACGCTTTTTCCGGAACTTCTTTTATTATTCGATCGTTATCAAATTTGTAAACGGACTTGTTGTCCAGGGTTTGCTGCACCGGCGACTGTGAGCAGGTTATGATTGTTACCAATTTACGTGCATTCGTTGGACGAAAAGGCGGGGAGCGATGAGGCGATGAGCGATGACTGGCCTGAATCGATTTGGATGATGGAGTAAAGTTTGTCTGCTAAATTATCTTGTCACGGTTGATGCACAACAAAACGACAAGTGGTTTTTTTATCGTCTCAATTAAAATTTCTTGAGTAAAGAGATGTGAACAATGAGTTTATCAAGTTAGGACGCATGTAATCGTCAAGACTCCACAGGGCGGGCAATTGTAAAATAGCTACAGGTACGACACTAGAAAACATACAACTCTACAATCTTCAAATACTAATTAGAATCTAGGGATGCCAAGTTCTGTGAACTCGTCACTTTCATACTTTTCCTGCTCTTCTCGACAAGGGCTTTGAATAAACCACCCTCTTTCGCTAACAAAACTGCCGGAGTATCGAATTCTATAGCCTCGCCTTCATCTAGAACCAAGATTCGGTCCGAATCCATAATAGTGTTTAATCGATGTGCTATAGTCAGAATGGTCGCTCCTTCAAAGTTGTTACGAATCATATCTTGAATCAAAGCATCTGTCGCGTTGTCAATACTCGCCGTGGCCTCGTCCATAACTTCGAAGAGACGCAACTGTTAAGTATTGACGTACTGTTAATAATGATATTAAACACACTTACCTAATATCTTTGGTTTCCGCAGAAGCGCACGGGCAATACAAATGAGTTGCCTCTGTCCTTGTGAGAAGTTTTCCCCACCTTCTGCAACAATTCCATCAAGACCACCTTCAAAAGACTCGATAAACTTATCCAACTGGACCTTCTTTAATATATCAAGGATTTCAGCATCGTCTCCTTGGCCGAATGGATCAATGTTATATCTCAAAGTGTTGCTGAAAAGCACAGGATCTTGTGGAATGATTGCCAAGTTGCTACGAAGAATGTGTGTCCCCAAGCCAGCAATGTCCTTACCGCTAATGAATATCTTACCTTCCGCCAACTCCACGATACGGAAGAGAGCATTCATAAGACTACTTTTACCGGAACCAGTGCGTCCTTCACAACAATTTGATGTGAATGAATCGTAATTTTTTAATGAAACGGTATTCTTACTTACCTACAACTCCGATACGTTCGCCTGTGTTGTTGAGGACAAATGAGTGATTTGTGATACAAAATCAATAAAGAGTCATGTTCACAAATTATTCCTTACCACTACGGATCCTCAAATCTAAGCTTTTCAAAATGAGAGGTCCATTTCTGTATCTCATACTGGCGTTTTCCATCACTATCTCTCCATTGCTTGGCCATGAATCCGATAGACCCGATTTGACCGCAGTGGCAGAACTTGTGGGGTCCGTTGGCCTATGAAAAGGTGCCTCTGCTTCTATCTCCGTTGAATAATAAACAACTCGCTCGACACTGCTCATCTCTGCCTCAACCTGTGCAATCATCCTGACGCCATGCTTCAAGTACTGTGATAACTCATTGCTATATGACAGAGCAAGACCTAACCAACCTGCGGGGATAAACTGGCTGTCCTTTGTGGCTACGCTCAAACCACCGATAAAGGCTGAAATTAATCCTCCAAGTATATCCAAACGGAGTCCAAGCCAATTGTTTGAATGTTGTAAGGTGGTATAAGCGACATTGTTTGTATTAAAGTTGCGGATTGTTGTGTCAAAAAAGGCACTTTGCAATCCATATGCTCTGATACTTGTGATTCCGTTCAACGTCTCGCTAAAATCAACGAAGATTGGCGACGTGGTGATACTAACAACTCGCTGCAGTTCTGTTGAACTTCGACGGAACCAATCTTGTAAGTACCAATATACAAGTACAAGAGGTACAAGTGGCAAAAGAAATACACCTTTAGTTGCAGCAATAATCGCGGCAAAACCTCCTAAAACAGTGAAAGCTGTCGAAACGGCCTGACTGAGACTGCTGGATAACTCCAAATCAATTTTATCCATATCCGCGCTGAATCTGTTAAGAACTCGACCAATCGGCGTCACATCAAAGAAACTGATTGGCGCCGAAAGAATACTGTTAGCAAGATCTCCGTGAAGGACAGTACTTGCCCTGAGACGGTGAACAGCTAATAATATCGATTTCAGTGCTGTCATAAATACTGCACTCATTGCAATAATTGCATAGATATCCAAATAATATCCAGGGCTCCGACTAGATTCTTCATCTTGTGACTCCTCAGCCCAATAGCTAAGCCAAAATGCACTACCAATCTCAAAGCCTCGCCCGATTGCCTGTGACATAACAATTAAAAGTGTCGAGCCGTATCCACCAATCTTTGCATAATGGAGATATGCCTTAGTTTCGATGCCGCCAGTGGCTCGCTCTTCTTTTGTCGTAAGACTATCCTTCACTTTGTCTTCTTTTCTTTTAGGTGTTGCCTTTGCTTTTTCCGATCCTTTTAAGTCATCCTCTATCGGGGAATCGACATTGTCGGATTCCTCTTCTTCATCTTTAGAAAACTCTGTTGCTCCCGCGAAATCGACTCCCTGCGCAACAAGATCTTCGTAAGAACCAACATGTTTCACAATCCCTTCGTCTAAAACAATTACGTTATCACACAATGGAAGAACGTGTACGTGATGAGTTACGAGAATTCGAGTTGGTAGTTCTTTCTCGTCTTCCCTGGGCGGATCAACGATGCTTTGAATTAGCTTTTGACCAACATGTGCGTCAACAGCACTGAGAGGATCATCCATCAGCCAAATCTTTGCTTTTGAAAACATGCATCGAGCTAGGGCAACGCGACTCTTTTGGCCACCTGACAAGTTGATGCCGCGCTCTCCTATCTCTGTGAGATCGCCTGCTGGTAAAATGTCTAAATCTTCACTCATGCATGAAGCCTCAATCACCTTGTTGTAAAACTCTTTGTCGTAAGACTCAGCACTTCCGCTCACTTTGTCTCTTCCTTGATCGAATAAAACATTCTGGCGAAGAGTATTATTGATAATAAAAGGATTCTGAGGACAATACGCTATCAGCTTTCTGTTCTGATTTGATACTGATCCTTTTCCCAACCTCACTGATCCTTTAAAAAGTTCCATTTCTCCAATAATCGCACCAAGCAATGAGCTCTTTCCACTTCCAACTCCACCCACTACTGCAGTAAGAGATCCTGGTTTAAAATTAAAATTAATTGATTGCAATATCGGACGGGAGATTAATGGGTTGGAACCGGAAACACTTGCTTCAACGTCTTTCACGTCCGGGGACTTCTTTTCCACATCTGCTTCAGCCGTTCTTTTCCCCTTCTTCGATTTTTTTTCCATCTTTCTCTTTCGCTCTTCCTCCGCAGCTCTGAAAGCTTCTACTTTTTCTGGGCGAGACTTTGCATAAAAAAAGTGAAAATAAATATACAGTTAAAAAGAATGTACACAAAATGTGCGTTGGTGTATCAAAAATTGGCGAAGCCATATAACTTACCCACGAAAATGTAGCATCATCAATAATTATTTCCCCCTCAGGCAGCTCCTCATCCATATCCACATACTTCTCTAACTTCGGAAGTCGTAAATAACGTGTGATGCGATCCGTAGCAATCTTAGCCTGGGCGTATTGTACAAGACCCATAGGAAGAAATGCAAATGGAAAACGCATGATGTTGAAGAGTGCGATCACACTAAACGCTTTCGAAGCTGTGAGATTTTCTGATTCAACTTTTACATAGGTTGCAAACACCAAAATTGGTTGAATAATTGGTGCACTCAACAGAATCAACGAAAACCCAATGGCAATCACGTAAGCCAAACGAGTAAGCGCTTTCATTTCTAATGCACGTATTTTTTCTACCTCCCTCTGAAATGCCTTCTCCCAAGCATTGAATTTTAAAATACGAATTCCTCCCAATATTTCTCCTATAAGTTTAACACGGGAATCACTGTGCTTCAGAACTAATCTCCGCATTTTTCCAACCTGCGCGAAGACTACTCCATTAATGGGACCAAGACAAATCATGAACGCAACTCCAACCCATACAGCATTTCCAATTTCATTGTAGATCAGGTATACAGATATAATAATGGTAACAGGAGCAACGAGTGTCAAGCCCAAAAACTGTAAGAACTTTTGAATCTGAGTCGTGTCATTACTCATTATATTGACAACTTCCCCGGTACTACTGACCGTCCGGCTGAAGGTACTTGCCGATAACGTGGCCTCATAAACAAGCATACTCACACTGGTACGCGCAAATACACTAAAATGCGTCATTATCACAGTATTCCTTGCTTGCAACATTCCTGCTAAGCCCGGTACAATCCCCAATAGAGCACACTCTACCCAAATATTCGTAAACGTCTCATCCTTTCCATCCGTCTCAAAGTAACTTACTAAATCACCAAGAATCATAACAGGAACAAAGTTGAGCAGCGCACTAATCGCATAGTACAGCATCGCAATATAGAATTTTTCTGCTCCATAGGCATGCAAAATAGCACTGGCCAAAGACGTTCCTTCTTTCGAAAACTTGGCCTTAGTCGTATCAAACGACCGACGCGCCTCCGTTCCTGCATTAATCGGACCCAAATCTTCCACATCCAGTGCCTTCGTAGCTCCATACCTCAGGGTTGGAGTTAGAAAGGAGAGGAACCATTTAGAAATACAGTTCGCGCTGTCTTCGTGGGAGAGTTCTTTCGAAGAAGAAGAAGAAGAAGCCGAAAAGACGGGGTCTTGGTCCATTGATTTCGATGGTTGAGAGCTCATAGCATGTGTTGCTTCTGGAGGCATCCTTGATTTCTACAGTCACGCACAAAATGTGATAGTTGGTTTGTATATCGTAATTGTGGATGGATAAGGATAAGAATGGAATGTATGTATACGACTGCAGTCAAATGATCGAACTGAACTTTAACGATAATGTAGTCACCATTCTTGTTTTTCAAAAACACTTGCACTACCCTCTATTTTCTTCTCCCAATCAGAACGAGTATACGTAAAATCATCGTAGGTCCCTTTCCTTCTCTCCTACTAAAAACGTGACTCGATGAAAACCTCAGAGCGGTAACGATGGAACGTCAGACAATCGGAGCTGTGCTGTACAAAAATGTACTCGTATATGTGTACGTGTGTACGTAACACTGTGCGGTGGTGATGGTAATGGTGATATGGTGATATGGTGATATGGTGATATGGCGTTGGCGTTGGCGAAGGTGGTGGTCGAATACAGAATGTAGGCATGGGAGTTTTAAAATTAGCTCGTATATTTCTACGGAAACGTGATTTGGCGCGCAAATATAATCTCGAATACCCGATGACCCGATGCATGTAACCTGGTATTACATAGGAGTAACGTACAGAATCTATGAAGTTCTCAGCTTGGTCCGTAAGATCTATGCATATTGCATATCACACACATCGTGTAGAGTGTACAGTCTATCACGGAGTTCGCATGGATGAAATCGAGCTTGAGAACAAGAACAGTGGACGGAGAAATGAGGAAAAATGAGAAAATGACACGAGTGAAAAGGATTGGTACCTACATATATGTATTTCTAACTCCATTTTCATATTTTGATGGCATATATTTAAGTGCAGATCCTTCAGAAAGACTGTAGAAAACTTTTGAAAAATGATGGCTGCTTCTTGTGGATTAACCAACCTACATCTATCGTCCACGATGAAACGATCTTTCGTAGGACATCGAAAGAATGCATGTGTACTTGGAAATGAGCCATGGCGTGTCCTGTTGTCGCCATCGATTGGAATGATGGGAAGACGTTTATTTCACATGGATAGTCAAATGGCTAAAACCGTACGTCCCTTGAATGTTTACTGTTTCCTTCTATTATATGCTCACGAGTTCTTCTTTTGGAATGTCATTGAAGAAAAAAGATGAAGCCGGTGTGGTAGTCAAGGATCAAAATTTGCCCAGCGTAAAAGCGGACGTGGATATGTTCAAGCATTGTATCAAACCTAAAACTGTATCCATTATAGGTGCTCCGATGACGTTTGGGCAGGTAAGATGAAGGTGCTATTTGGCGTAGTTTCGGTGTTATCTCCTTCTATTTATGAAGTGATTTATTTGAATGGTATTCCTTTTTGGTAGCCGTTTACGGGGACCGATTCTGGTCCTCGATTGCTGCGCGAGTCAGGTTTGCGAAAGAAATTGTCGGCCCTTGGGTGGCGTGTGGAGGATTTTCCCGATATTGATTTCAATCATTTAGTACAAAGAAATAATACAGCGACGCATTATAATTCAAGAGCGAAGAATAGTACTATCGTTGGAGAAGGGGCAAAGTTGGTTGCCGATGCTGTTTACAACTCGGGTAAGCACTCGCTCATACCTTGTGTAGTTTTGTAAAATCTAATGGCAACTGACGTGTTGTATTTGGTCATTCAGCGTTACAAGGTCATTTCCCTCTCGTTCTCGGAGGAGATCATTCAATTGGCATTGGTAGCTTAGCTGGCATACTCAGAGCAAGACCGAACGCAGGAGGTATGATGCATAAACGTATGAATATTGATCTTTTCGTTGTTGACATCAACATTGTTGTAATTTTTCTCTAGTAATTTGGGTTGACGCACATGCTGATTTGAATACCCCGAAAATTTCAGAAAGCGGAAATATGCATGGAATGCCTGTTGGTCTTTTGATTAAAGAAATTGATTTTGATCATAAATCGATACCTGGCCTCGAATGGCTTGCTACAGAAGAATCTTCGACTCGCCTTGATGCAGACTCAATTGGTAAGCTTAACACGCTCCTTGCTCTATAGAATCAAAATACATCATGGTAAGGAGTCTTTTTCAATAGTATATGTAGGTCTCAGAGACGTTGATTTTGAAGAGAGAGTCCTCATTAAGGAACTCGGTATCAAAACCTTTACGATGACCGACATCGATCGATATGGAATTGGAGCAGTGATGGATATGGCAATTACATCACTTCTGAAGAAAGACCCAACGAGACCAATACATTTATCGTATGATATTGATGCTGTCGATCCATTGTTGGCCCCTGCAACGGGAACTGCTGTTCGAGGAGGTTTAACTTACCGCGAAGCTCATTATATTGCGGAAGCAGCAGCGAGTAGTGGTCATCTTGCGAGTGCAGATTTAGTAGAACTCAATCCACAACTCAGTGACCCTGCTGGAGCGAAAGAAACTGTCGAAGTTGGTTTGCAGATTTTGACGAGCTTGATGGGAAAGAGTATAATCTGAGTGATATGAAGGTACATCACATATATAGTTTGATGTAATGTCGTCGAAGAGATAGAACTAAATTCTTTGACCTGTAAGCTTGGAACTAAATCTCATTAAAATGGGAGTTCTTTGTACCAATTCACAGAAAACCTGCTGCAATCAATGATGAATAACAAACCTATGTCTAATGCCGCAATCAACTTCGATGAGCCAATCACCTTCAAAGGAACATCGACCAAAAGTAAATCTTTGAACGGACAGGATTCCTGTCACCACGACTTTGAAATATATCAGTAAACTTCGTGCTTTTCGAAAGTCGAAGGTTCGACATCGACCTTTGATGCAAAAGTACGCTAGTAGATGCGTTGAGGAACATTGCATTGGTATGTAAGGACTGAATGAACTCTCATAATTGTTTTCACTGTCGTGTGTAAGAGACATTTTACGCCACTATAGAATGGTGTATGTCGGTTGTGGTTCACATATACAATGTTTGTGTCGCATGACATGGTATACAATAAATTGTAAGGTATAAGGATTTCCCATGACACATTTACTTTTTGATTAGACTGACTTCTACCAAACATGCTGCCAATCGCTTAGTGAAATCTGTAGTACCTTCCTATATTTACTGTGTTCTCAAGAGAAGTCAGTCATGATCTCCATTTGAATGATATTTTAGACATTAAACGTTGCTACCTGGTTTGAAACTTGTTCCATTATTTCAAGGGCAATATGGGACGAATTCGTGGAAAATATCGCATGGCTATATCACGTTCGCATTCGAACTTTGACGCAACGATTTCATGTAGGACTTCTCTCTTTCCTTTTGCTTATGTTCTGATACATTACTACAAGATAATAATCGAGCGAATACAGACTTTATGTTTGACTTGCGATTTCCCAAAAACGTTCCTATCCTCCCAAAAAATCGCCTCTTGTCTAACTTAGCTTCCGGTGGTAGATTCGCTTGTTCCAGTGAAGCATCAGCCTCAAATAAGACATCGTTATGAGCTGAACCGACATCAGGCTCGTTGTTTTCGATCCACCATGGATCAGTTGTAGGTTGAGTATCCGATGTTTGAAGTGGTGTAGTTTTCGACTCAAGCATCAATTTCAATTCATTCATTTGCGATTCGAGACTTTGACGATCGATTTCAAAAGAATTCCGTTGTTTCTCAAACATAGACTCATATTTATCAGCCTGGAAAAGCAAAATAAATGCATTAGTAGATTTTCCTATAAGCTGGCACCGTTTATTTTCATATTTCTTACCTCACTCTTTGACGAGCGTAAGCGCTCTTGGACAATCTGTTGCTGAATATCTATTTTCTCTTTCCTATATTTTTCAACAAGCTCTCTACTCGCTTGAAGGTCATCACTCAATGCTGCCAATTTTTTTTTCCAGTAGGCTTCTTTCTCATTTTGACGTTCATCCATACTGTCGATAAGCTCATTTTTCTTCTTCAACTCGTTTTGAAGAAGTACCAAACGGTTCTCAATAATTTTTTCACGTTTCAGGGCTTCTTCCAAAGATTTTCGCACAGCCTCAACTTCATCTTTGCTAACTAAATTCCCTTGAGACGAGCTGGTTTTATTCGAAGAATCCACAAGATTTGAAGATGAGGAAGATTTAATTTCGTTTTTCATTTGCTTTAACGTTTCAAGCTTCACCGAAAGGCTCTTTACTTTTGCTTTCTCCTGTTGCAAAAGGTCTTGTAAGTCCTCCTCACGAGTTTCCCATTGACTCCTTTCTGCTTTTAACTCCTTTTCTACATCAAACAAAGCGAGTTCGATCTCCGACAACTCTGTTCGAGACGCCTTCGCAGACGAGTCGATTTGGCTCCGTAAAGATTCAATCTCTTCTTCGTATTCTCGTTTACTTAATTCGAGTTTTGAAATCAATTCCGACTTTAACTCCAACGCTTGCTCACTCTGCACAAGCATCATCTGACTTTTATTGAGAGCCGCTACTAGTTCCTCCTTAACTTCAGCTTCATTACCAGTCTCTACGTCGCGTATGTCCTCGTTTTCTTTCTTGAGCCGCTTCACTAAATCTTCCATAAGAACGAGTCTATTCGCTTGTTTCCAATTAAAAGTACGCTGTTCCTGCAATGCTTCTTTCAATAACTTTGATCTCCGTCGATATTTTTCTAAGTCACTCCCTTGCTGCTTGACATTCAACAACAACAACGATCTTGATGGCAGCAACAACAATGCATTTTTGCTACATCGGTCCAGCCCACATCGTTGCGGTGGCTTCGTAGGCGCAAACGCCTTTGCTCCAAGCAGTACACTCACAAATACCACTCCAGGCTTCATATGAAAATAGTTGCTGTATGTAAACTTTTCAAGGGAATATGATATTTTGGGGAACTGGACTGGACTGGGTTGGGTATTGATTGGATTTTGGATTTCTGAGAAAATATGTAAAACATAAAACATAAAACATGGGTATCCGCTGGACATGTGACATCGTTTTAACGTCTACAAGCTATTTAGAGATTGGACATTCAACGCGGTGGAGTGGAGTGTGGAGTTGTCCTGCTCGCTACTACTGCCTACTGCTCGTAGTTCCTACGACTCGTCTCCAGTGAAAACACATATACACGACGTGAAAATTCAACCATGGCTGCTGCCCTCCGAGCGATCATCACACCAATTGAGTCCGTTTTGTCAGGACCTTACAAGAAGCTTCTTACTCCATCTTTGACGCAGTTCGGTAAGTGTTTGGAGTGGTTCGCATGAGGATGGAATTTATATTTGGCTAATTTTGACGAACTCGTTACAGGTCTTCGCTATGAGGATCTTTTGATTGAAGAAGATCGCTCTGTGGAGGAAGCTCTGTCTCTCACTGATAAGGATATTTTTACCACTCGTACTCGTCGTGCTAAGAGAGCAATCGATTTGAGTTTCAAAAAGAAGGATCTGTCAGTTTATGCGCCTAACATGGCACAAGCGCCGTATAAAACAGAGCTTATGGAAGACATCGAGAAGCTACAGGCTAGAGACGCAGAATTTGTGGCAATGAACAACCATCTGAATTAGACAGTTAATTGGAATTATAATCTAGGGACTGTTTAATGCACATTCTTGGTACAGCAGGTAGAACTTTGACCAGCAATACTTCTTTCGTGTCACTGCTCTTCTTGTTGAACAGGATGACAACCCCTACCCTCTCATCACTGGCAGGGCTGAAGGATCATGATACGAAAAGTCAAAGAAGATTATACTTAAATTATTGTTGATAAAATTTTATTATAGACCTAGATCTTTCTTAAGCTGATCGAATGCCTCATCTACCTTTATTTCTCTGGAAATATGGAAAAAGTTCACGCATATGAATTTTATATCACTTGCGAAGTAAAAACCTTAACTTACCTCAAACGCTTCTTTTCTTTAAAATTGTTCGTGGTTGATGAAGGGCTTCTCCTGTGTGGAGGGATGGTTGAGGCGGAGGTTAACGTAGACTGACTGTTTGAACGTGTACTCGAAGATGAGGAATATGACGTGCTTGGTGCCCTGGTCGAAGCTGATGACGCATATGCCCGGTCATTTGTTGAAGGAGGAGACATAGGGGGCGACTCGTTATATGATGGTCGACGACTGCGTGATCTACGAGAACGAGATCCCCTACCAGAAGAACCGAAACTTTCTCTTGTTGTGGATCTAGTCGAATCCATATTGTCAGAAGAATAGCTACCTGACGTCGATGGAGCTTTACCATAAGATTGCGACGATGATGTTTTGGCGTCTCTTGATGTAGAATATGAAGAGTTAGGTTCATCGGCACCAGAATATGATGATTTTGAACGCATTTCACGTAGTCTTTCTTGTAATCGGTCCAACCTCCTACGAGCTTTTTTCAGATAACCATTCACAACCTTTTCTCTCGCCTCCAGTCCAACTAATTGCTCATTTAAATTCTCGTCTATACGAAGAGCCTCAGTTGCGCTTCTCTTGTTACCACTTATTCCATCAAGATAACTTGCATTGATCTCCAGTTCATTTTTCATTCGGGCTACATCTTTCTTTATATCAGTACATTTAGCTTCTAACTGTTGAACCAATAAGTCTGCATCTTCCATCTCTGCACGAACTTCCTTTACATCACCATTGTTCAGGACATCCATTAAGTCAGGATCTGCATCATAGCCTTCTCGCGAAGCAAAGCCGTCGACATTACCCTCCAAGAAAGATATTAAGTCATTTAATATTCCAGCACTGCCACCTTTGCTTGTTGCTGACGCTACTCCATTGACTAAATCTGAAAATATTGCACCAAAGCTATCTCCATTTGTATCGTTATTCTCATCTTCATCGTACTTTGGCATGTAATCCCGCCAATCCGCGCTCGAAAAATCATATGATTTTTTATCACTGCCTGATGCAAACCCACCACTTCGTCGATGAGGAGGTTGGTATCCAGAGGAAGATGAATTACTATTCTTTGATGAAAATTGATCAGAATTCTTTCCTGCCTTAGTGAGCAGCTCGTATGCATTGCATATTTCAATAAACTTTTCAGCAGCACCTTCCTCCTTGTTCACATCCGGATGATACTTCATGGCTGCTCGCTTATATGCACGCTTAATTACTTTTTTGTCTGTCGTACCGATCGGAATATCCAACACCTCATATGGACCAACACGAAGTGATGTAACCCCGCGAGATAACGTTATTATTGGAAGACGATTGCGTGCTGAGGATGGTAGCACGAAACCACCATTTATGGGGAAAACGATCCCTGTTACCCACAACAACGAGAAAACAATTTTCATTTTATATGCCTCTCAAATAATACAGACGTTTGTCGAATCTTTTTTTTCAAATACCGGTAACTCTTTGACAGTAATACTAATTTGTATATTGACCAAGAGGACCAGTTTATTTTCTATATGCACTATATAATTACTTGGATTAGTAGGAGCAGTGTGTTTAGAAAGCAAGTACAGGTAAGTAAGTTCTTTCTCTCTATTGTGAGTATCATTTCCACAAGGGTGTACACCCTTGATCATTCCCCCACATATCCGGCGAGGAAGCAAACATTTGAGTAATTTGCGAATTTACACCGCAGAAAGTGCGGATCCGCACCGTCCACAGAATTCAGAATACATGTATTATATATATCATACCGGTACGAAACTAAATGAGCTATCGAATTCGATGACATCATCAAACGAATTTTGGCCGCTCTTTATTTGATCGACGGATTCTCAGAATAGAGATTATGGTAGACCCTTCTTAACCCTCGTAAAAGTGAGAGCGATGTGGTCCTCGACCTCAAGTAATAATTCACAAAAATGCGGATGGTACAGGTTGACAGTGGTGCGGGCATCATGGTTATGTAATATGGACAGAAGCTGATGATCCTGCAAAATTGGAACTTCATCCTCGCCTATAAATTGTAGAAGATACTCACTTCACAGTTTCACAAATAAGTAATGGTCATTACGAGTACGTCTATTAAGTTTGTCTTCAAGAACCAGAATTCACTATCTATGCACGCAAGCACATCTCAGAATTAGACGAATTCACATAATATTTTTTTCAACGGTGTCTTGAAATTATGCCATTATCTTTTATTTATGTTATGACGTAAAGTACATATATTGATGCAGCAAAAAGCATAGAATCCATTCTATCCATTAGACCTCCATGTCCTGGCAAAAGTTTGCCAGAATCCTTTTGATGTGCGGAGCGCTTTATTGTGCTCTCAAATAGATCACCACATATACCTGTCAGGGAGAGAAGCAGTCCAGTTTCAATTAAATCTCCTGGCATAAGTTCCTGAAGTAATTTAATTTGTCTACTTTCAACTTCTTCTTGACAATAAAAAGTAGCTTGATCCTCGCAAAGCAAGTGAAATACCGCATTGAGCAGGAACGGAAGGTAAAACGCAGTGATAACACTAAACAACAGGCCACCGAGAAATCCGGTCATGGTCTTCTTCGGCGAAACTTTTAACACAATTTTCGTAATGAATGAGGGAACAACTAAACTGACAAGATCCGAAGGAAACTTTGAGGGATACTTCAAATGAAGGAACTTTCCCAATCGCCCGGCAATTAGAGCACCAGTATCGCCATTCCACACCACCAGCGCGAAAAACAAAGCATGCATGAATCCAGCAGAAACAGAAATAAAAAGCAACGAACTAAATCCTGTTGTTATAAATAAGAATCCATCAAGGGCGTGTTGATAAGCATCCATTGATTTTGAATCAATGTTACCAAATCTGCCCAAGAGCCTTGACGAAACGTTCAGACAAGAAAACCTTATGATAGCATTGCCTATAAATTTTTCATCCTTCATTATAAAAACCGAAATGGCCACAGATAGGACGAGCCACGCTCGTAGAACGAATTTTAATCTGTATTCTTGCAACACTTGCTTTTGTATCCGTCTCGGTACTAACGCAGTAATCCATTCAATTCCGCACAAAAAGTGAACGATCGTTAAAAAGATTTTTGATGAAGTTCCGTCCGATAAAAGCAAAAAGACGATGGGCGCCCCTATACAAATAGTCAACATACGACGAGGTATGTCGGATGAGATGCTATGAATATCGGTACTCATGGCACTGCGTATGATGGGATTCAAAGTATATGAAGAACAAGAGAAAGATTCAAGTGTTGTAGTTGTAATAAGTAATAAGAGGTTCTGAGTTCTGAACTTTGTGACAGGCATTTCAGATTTCAGTTCGGTTTCCAGTTGTCAAATCAAAATTCGTCCAATAATTAATGCGATCTTTCAAGACATCGGATGTTTTTTGTGAAAAAATAGAGATAATCATCCAATATCCAATTACCCATTACACAGGTATCCTTTAACGCGAAAATGATGAAGAAGACGTGAGGCGCCACCTGCTCCTAAATTTGAAATCAGATTGTAATATAATTTAAAAAAATTGAGAGGTCGATGAGTAGTTGTCTTCGTCAAGTTTTCAAGCGACGTATCGGAGTTACCGGCAGTCGAAGAAACTTTGGTGATGACGTTCGAAGGGCGACAAGAACAGGCACCATCCTTTCCACCTCCCAATACCAGTTACTTGAAGAACAGCGTGACTTAGTTAGACGTACGCAAGAGTTAAGGCATTCGGTAAATGCCTTTATTGGAGGTGACAAGCCTTTTTCAGATGATCGTCTGGATTATCGGCCGTATCAGGATATTTTTGAAGATGTTTTGAAGGAAAAGGCGGAGTTTTCAAATCAAGTCATGTTCAGTATGGTCATTGCTGGTGAATTCAATGTGGGAAAGAGTACATTTATCAACGCGTTATTAGGAAGGAAAGTCTTAGAATCTGGTCCTCTTCCCACGACCGATGCTGTTCACATCGTGACGAGTGCTACAAAGGATGATGATAGCAATGGCGATGGCGGAGAAGTGTTGTCGAATGGCTTTGTTCTACATCGTTTAGGCATTGAGGATACTAGAGAAAACAAACATGGGCTATCGTCATCTTCAAGATTTTCAGACGATAAATTTGAAGAACATTCGTCGTCGTCCATTCTAAATGAGGTTCTTTTGGTTGATACTCCTGGTCTAAATGCAGTGGCATCTGGTCACGAAGAAATCACCAACCGTCTTTTGCCGTCAGCAGATCTAATCGTTTTTGTAACCTCCTCCGAGCGGCCTTTTACGGAGTCGGAACGAAGATTTCTAAACTCTATCCAAGCGTATCGTAAACAATTAGTGATCGTGGTGAACAAAATTGACATATTGGATTCAGCTAGTGGCGATTATGGGAAGTCAGAAAAAGATAAGGTTGTAAAGTTTGTTTCAGATAACTGTGCCGCTGCTCTTACAAGTAGTACTCCACCTGCTGTATTTGTAGTGTCCTCCCGCGATGCATTAAATGCGAAAATACAGGCAACGCCCTCCATAGATCCTGCGTTTGGAAGTGGTGCCGCTATGTGGAAGAGGAGCGGTTTCAATGAAATCGAAAGCTATTTCATGAAAGAGCTAGGGAATCAATTCAAAATTCGAGCTAAGTTACTCAGTCCCTTAGGATTGATTGAATCGTCTGCGAAAGAAATGATGGAGAAGCTTGACAACATACAAAGTGACTTAGATGTAGATAGGAGAACAATTTCTTTGTTGGAAGAGCAGATGGACGTGTGGGTAAAAGATTTGGAGACTGACGTCGCACTAGATCAGTCGCAAATCATATCCGAAGCGACATCATCCATGAAGCCGCTTTTAAATCTTTCAGAGTCGTTAAACTTTGTAAAGAAAATACACACTTCATTCGACAGCACAGCATTCGACAGAGAACTCCAGGAATGCGGCTATGTTGAAAATGATCCTAACGTAAGAATTGGACAAATACTAGAGAAGTCGAGTAATAGGGTAGAGGAGAAGAGCAAGCTTCAAGGTCGTGCCGTTATTGATTATCTTGGGAAGAGACCATCATTTAAAAGCAATTTGATAATTGGAAACGTTTTTGCTACAGCTGATTTCAAAGACGTTCACAGATATTTATATCAAGACCTTTCTAAAGAGGTCCTTGAAATTCTCTCAAGATTTGAATTAACAAAAGAAAAGGAGAAATTGGCTGAGTCACTAAAGTTCACATCAATAGTTTTTTCTATTGGACAATGCTGTGCTTGCTCTTTTGGCTTTTTTACATTTGGATTTGAGCAATTTGTCGTTCCCGAGGTTTTCGGTGGCGCTGGATCAATTATAATATCATTTTCCAGTTTTGTAGTTGCACACATGAGTCATAAGCGTACTTCCCAGCAAATCAAGGAGATAACAGAAAAAATCAGGACTCAAATTGAAAATGCTATGAACAAAGTAGCAAGTCATGAAGTAGAGGTAGTTCGTCGAAAAATCATGGACGGTGTTGCACCTTATTCCCGTTATGTACGTTCTGAACAAGAAGGGCTTGATAGGATGAGAAGAGATTGCGAGGATATATTATTGAAAAACCTTGGGCTTCGGAGTCGAATAAAAAAAACTTAACCTGTAGCAGATGTGATTGAGCGAATATTCGGAATACCCCCTGGTGCTTTGCTACATTATTAAAAATAATGTCGTAATCTCGGATCCTGAAACCCGCGCACCTCATCAAAAATGAAAGACTAATTTTCGTAGCATTCATCTGCCCTTGTTACCATTTGATGCAATAATTTATAAATGGAGATGCCATGTTTATCCGTTGGCGCAATGATTCACAAATTCACTATTTCAAACAATAATTTGCAAAGTGAGATAAGTATTTGAAAAGATCATTATGAGTAATTGAAGCTGGAATAATGTGGACAGTGAAAACTGAATTATTGCCAAATCGAAGACGCTTTGGAGGAAACTATGAAGTGGTGTGTGAAGTAAATAAATTTAGTCCTTTTATTTAAAAAAACTGAAGACTGAGTCGTCGAGACGAGTGCTTTCCATTCAAAACTCCAAATTTTGGTTTTATATATTCAACTTCGCTAGTCAATCAAGAAGTAGTTTTTACTTTGTGCTCCCTTGATACGTACGAGAGTGATTCTACCGAGTGTGGCAAAGTGACTTGTAATCTTACATGCGTTGACAGAGGATCTTTCGTCATTAGGATGAGTTTTGCCCATTTCGTTTTCTATGTTCTGATTTAAGTGCGTGAATCTATCACAACGTAGCTACTTATTAAATGACCGTACATTCAGTGCCGTAGCCTTCATGCATGGTCTCTTTTACAGCAGCGGAAGCGTATCCATGAATATTGCTCACATGAGTTATGCGTCACATTAAATCTTCGCCCGCTATCATATAAATAATATTCAAATGCCAACTGAAACTCATCTCGCAGTTAGTTCTTTTATCAAACTACGAAGATGCCAACTGAAACTCATCTCGCAGATAGTTCTTTTATCAAACTACGCACAAAAGAACCATAACATAATCTTGTAAATAAATACTTTCGAACTACAATTCGCCATCTACTTTATGTTGTTTATCTGGTGGAAGATATGTGTTCCATAGTTTTACACTTTCGCGAAGATCGCGTTGAACTAAATTGGTAAATTCGGTGTATCGTTGATATATCTCCTTCGGATTTCCATCTTTTTGTGCTTGATTTAACGTTATCGTCCAATATTGATTCCAATGCTGAAATGCTTCACTATGAGTACCGGCACAGGGAATCGCCTTCATTAAATGCTTTATAAAGTCGTCTTCCTTCTGCAATGAGAATGATAATTTTGCGATGGTCAAATGCACTTCACAAAATTCCGGAAGAATTTCGATCGCTATTAATGCGTGACGATAAGCGCCTTCTATATCATTGCTGCGATTGTACAGGATAGATGAATACTCATGATTGGTCTTTGCGTTCATTGGAAATCTTTTGAGTGTAATTTCAGTCAACTTGTCACTATCACACCAGTCTTCAATTCGTGCTGACGTTTTATTGTAGTTAGCATACCCGAGAAGAATCAGCACCAATATAGACTTCATTTTTGTATTTAGTTCTTGCGAGAAAGCCAATCTAGCAATTATCCACCCAGCAAATATCGCGGTGGCAACCGAACTAGGTAGAATCAACCTAAAACGAGTCACAAGAAATAAATCATAGAACGATCAAGATACCAACTTAATGACCTACCATACCTCTCAGCAATAAATGTACCTGTACTTATTATTCCTTAATGGTGGTGTTGGGAGAAAAATAAAATTAGCAGATAGTTGGAGCAACAGTTCAAACAAGCATGCTTCGCACCTGTGATTGGAAATAGCGTCGCGAACCATGTCAAGAAGGCAATAAACAGTGAAAAGGTTAACGAACTCTTCAAGAAACAGTAAACCGCTCCAATACCAAAACATCCAAACGCGAATAAGGGAAAAAGAATTCGAGGATCAAAGCTGTCAAACATTATTTCAGGTACACTGTTGAAGCCATATTCATGTGCCTCACCAATCGGATCTAGCCAGGAGGCCTTAAAGATATGAATAGATGTTACATATGAGTAATTGACAAACCTTTGAAGTCCCGAAAATGTATGGAAAGGATGTTGATATTTCGTAAGAATCCCAGGATTAATCGCATCAATTCCTAAAAAGAAGCGCAGGGCAATATAGAACACGGAAAGTCCAAAAATGGCGACAGCCATAACGCCAACTTTGCCAATGGACCACTTGAGAAAGTAAGTGTCGATCTTAAATTTCTTAGGTGTTCTCTGCAGTATTATTGATAAGCTTGATGCGCATACCGCTGGTGCGTGAAACAATATAGTTTCACTTGAACACAAACCAATAATCCAAATAAAACAAACTAGTAGAAGTGTTAACAACGACATACCGCCATCTGACCTGCATCCAATAAGTATAACAAGTATTGATAAAAAGAGACCGATCAAGTGAGGTCTATTAGCAGTATTTGCAGTGCATTCAACATGCGTAGGATGCAACCCAAAAAGAATCTTGATGATAGCTCTCGTCACGATCCTTTCCATTATATCATTACCATTACAAGGCGGAAATATAAGCTTCACCCCGATCAAACTAACCAACTCAGCTAAGCTTGTATGTATGATAACATTGATATATCGATTATATAAGACTTCTAGAAAGAAATGCATTTCGTTGTCATCATCAAATCCCATGAGATTCTTAAACCCTCTCACGCACAACACCGAGAAAGGTCTCCAACTCTTATTGCTATTAAAATGACTAATATCTTTGCCCCAATAATCATCGCTCAACAATTGACGTAAAGGCGTAGTCCCTCGAGTATCTGGGTTTTTGTATATTTCACCTTCGTCGAAGACTGAAAGACGAGACATTAACTTTATTGGCCCGACTGATAATTCCTCTGGATTTGAGACATTGGGTTTAAATTGGTTCGTCACTCTATAAATTGGAGAAGCGTAAAGCCACAATAAAAACACGTGTGTGAATACTGGCAATATGGTTGATATAATCTTTATCTGCCGCCCTTTCGACAACTTAGCAGCATCAGGATCCTTGTCCATGGTTTCATGGTTTTGGATCTTACACAGAGTATACAATGTAGTTATTACCGAGTCTACCTTCTACTTGTATTAAATACACACATATGTGTATGTATTTTTTTTTGAACTGTATGCTTTTATTATATTAGAGAAAAAGCACACTCTGGCCGATTTTTTTTGTAAAAAGCACACTCTGGCTGATTTTCGGATGACATTTGTTTTCGCTGTTTACTTATTAAAAATACCATAAGTAAATTTTCAAATTTGTACCTCCCCATCTTATTTTTTCCGTCTACAATTGACAATCAATATAGCTGTTTATTTATCAAAAATACCATAAGTAAATTTTCAAATTTGTACCTCCCTATCTCGCTTTTTTCCGTCTACAATTGACAAACAATATTGCTGTTTACTTATTAAAAGCGCGATAAGTAAATTTTCAAATTTGTACCTCCCCATCTCATTTTTTTCCTTCGATAATTGACAAAATCACAA
>Ga0115008_10000872_pt1 | contig 23651 bp, 18 predicted proteins | sample FraStrMetagenome_FD_87164 | JGI IMG/M metagenome (GOLD analysis project Ga0115008, IMG submission 87164) | Marine eukaryotic phytoplankton communities from Arctic Ocean - Fram Strait ARC3M Metagenome | ecosystem: Environmental > Aquatic > Marine > Oceanic | place: Fram Strait | collected...
ATAGGCTTGTATTAACATTTCCCGTCCTATACCATTGCAATCTGTATGCACAGTTGCTTTCTACATGGTATAGTGATTAGACAGCAGTTTCGTCTGAACAAAGGGTACTTATCATCCTACTGCCTACTGCTCTACGACCGGCGGAGTACGCGCGGTACACGTAAGTACAGCAAAGTTTATCTATCTACTCTTGTACCAGGTTAGTGGGCAAAGCTAGCAATTCTCAGGTCTCATGTTGTCTACGATATTGCTCAAAATGGATCCTGGAACCTCTAATGCATCGATTCGTTGCTCTAACTAGAGCGATTATGTATTAATTTTTCACGAAAAAAACATCTTTTTCATATTTTGTCTGCAAAGTATGGGAAATCGCAAACGTAAAAAAGTTAACAAAGTAATTGAGAAAAATGATGTTCGATCTTCCATCACGAACACCGATTCCTCGACGAATAATAATAATAGGAAGGTTGAAAAGGGAAAGGACAGGAATGATCGGAAATTAAGTAGCGATAAAGTTGAGGTGCCGTCTTCAGCTTTGAATAATGGCATTCTTGTAACAATTTTATGGTCCTTTGTAGTGCCAGTGATTCTCTTGAACATTTTTTATGCCATACTGCACGAAAATAAACAGCAACAACTAGAGCAAAACAAAGATAGAGATGATGGAGGTGGCAGTCATCATCGACGACTTAATACCGTTCCCTTATCATCGTCTTTGTCGTCGTCTACGAAAGAGTTGCATGACGGAACTAATACCAATTCGATCGGAAACACTTTTATGAATTATCATAATTCCGATGAACTAAAAGATAATGGCGATAATACGGATAGAGGGAGAGGAGAAAAAGTCAATCAAAACTTTCTAATACCGAAACAGAAAAATGACGATATATTTTGGAATTTGTATGCATCAGATGATGACGATGATGGCACTAACGATAAAGTTATCATAACACAACAACAGCAACGAGCCGTTGAACATATTCAGCAGCTAGAGAAGAAATTACGTTCAGATCCGAACAACATTCATGCATTGGTTCAATTGGGTGATATGCAAATGATGCGTGATGCTACGGCACTCACCGGTGCACTAGGTGGATCACTATCGGCTCCTGTGGCTATGTACAGGAAGGCATTGACATTACTCGATGTTTCAGGTGTACAAACTCCAGCAGCTTTCCAGAGGATTGCCGCCATTAGATGCGAAATTACTCAACGACTAAGCATGGCATATCTACTTGCACGCGATCCAAAACTCCAAATACGTACTTTGGGTCATTTAATAAATGAGCTGCAATGTCAGACGAACGTGAAGAATGATGCCCTCCATCAAAGAGCAAAAGCGTTCATAAACGAGGGCGAGTTTGAGAAGGCGTACAACGATTTGGAAACTTTATTCAAATTTCATCTGAATGAACCTGGCTTCGCTGTTCTGCCGATTGATTTGATGGTTACTGTTTTAGGAGCAGATGAAGGCGTTGTAGAGGGTGGATGGGAGGATTTTGTTGCCTTGTTGAATTCACACATAACAGAAATCGAGAACTTAATAAAGGATATGGGAAATTTCTCCAAAGAAACGAATCAGAAGTCAATGGTGGAAGTAAACAGGCAACTACAGCAAGCTCATCGAGCATTATTTGTGTATCATGACAGGAAGACAAAAGAGGTCGAACGTGCATGGCATCATCTTCTACTTGCGAACGAGTACAAACAGAAATATTCCCCTGCACCGGGGAGGACTGAGAGGAAAGCAGTCGAGGATCAAATCAATGAGAGGATCGAATTTTTCAAACCCCGTTTTTTCGAAGATGTGAAAGGATCTGGCGTGGAAAATAGCACGCCAATTTTTGTGATTGGGTATCCAAGATCAGGGACAACACTTATGGAATCGATTTTAAGTGCCCATTCGAATATATCTGGGCTTGGAGAGCAATCTGCTTTGATGAATTTTATGCCACGATTTAATTCGGAATTTCCTATTGTTTACAAGAAGGGGGATATAAATGTATTTCGTGAATACTCAATTCAGTGCGCAAAACAAGTGTTTAAATTAATGAGAAAGAGTTGGCGGGCATCCCTACAAAACGAAGTTAATGGTGATGAACACATATCTCATCTAATCGACAAACAGAATGTTAACTTTCAGTTCGTACCGTATATTCATGTAATGTTTCCAAATTCCCTCATCATTCATATGGTTCGTGATCCCATTGATGTGGTGTTCAGTAACTTCAGGTTGGACTTGACTACATCGTCGAATGGACAAAGTTTTGACGCCACGTCAGATTTAGAAGCCAACGTTGAAGCTTACAGACGATATCGATATGTTATGGGGGCATGGGAACGAATACTCCCTGGCCGAATCACACATGTGCGTTACGACGAACTAGTTAATGACACGGAAAGTGTGTTGAAAGCCATAATTGAGAAACTAAGCCTTGATTGGGAACCTACTTTACTTGACTACGAGAAGAAATCAAGATCAATTCTTACACCCTCAAACGTGCAGGTGCGAAAAGGGATTTATAAGCATTCAATATTAAGGTGGAAAAAGTATCAAAAGCAGCTTGAGCCGATAATTTCATTACTTGGAACTTTATCTGTTTGGGACCAAGAAACAACCATCTGAGAGGCGCGATATTTATCACTATTTGGTTTCGATTTGAGATGTGATATTTGCAAGAAAACATCAACATTGGTCGTACGACGTTTGCAGACTTTGGGCAAAAATAATTACCAAATTTTGATTCTTCCGATATTTGAACTTTTGGTGTAGCTCGAGGTGACCGTCTCTTGACTGAGGTTAAACCCAACCTAAGCTGTTCACCAAAAGGCCGATCATGGGCGAATTCCAATAAAAGAAAATGATGAGAGATAAAATTGTAAATTATATAGGATCGTCGTGCAGAATTGAAATCTGGTGTTTCTTAAAAAAAAAATTCTACCAGATTTCGACAAATCTTTTAAAAGTATGATCTGAAACACCTTCGAACATGTCCAATAAATGGTTCCTACATTGTATAAAGTTATAAAATGAAAATTTCTTTTGCCTCTCTGGCGAGAGAGACTGCGGGTAGAGAGATCTCTCAAGAGAGAGAAGTAGAGAGGGCACAGCCTTCTTTTGTTTCTTCATGTTCTTTCAATCATCTACATGAAGATAAATGAGTAACGGTAATATCTTATATAGACAGAGAGGAAGACGTGTTCGTGGTCGCCTGGTCGCATTCCGTGTGAAATTGCGGCGCCAAAAATTTTTCCTCTTCTCTCTTTTGTTTTTCGCTAAAAACACACGACAAATTCCAGCAGATGCCCAATCATCGTCACTGACCACCATTTTGAAAAATAGGAGATTTGCAGATCAACATAACGCCATATTGACTTCCATTTGAGGAAGGCTAATATGTTGACGATTAACGATCGAAGAATTCCAATTGTATTAATCACGTTCACAGCGGCAGTGTCATTATGCGCGGCATTTTCAATCGGGGATAATGGAAGACAATTATCTTCCCACGTTAGCGAGAGCAAAGAGGAGCTGTCGTTCCATTCCATGACAAATTGGAAAGGTAATGTCAGTAGAAAGTTACGATACGATACGAAATTATCGGTCAAGTTAAAGTTAGCGGAAAAACTTAATACATCATCGACGAAAAAGAATGGTTTTACTGGTGAAGATTCATCTTCTTTGAAATCGAGAATCTCAAAGTCGATGCAAAATAATGACAATTTTATTTCCAATTTTAGAAGTGGAGTAAAAATAGAAAAAGAAGTCGCCGATAGTAACGATGAGACTTTTCCGTCGAAAGAGGTGCTAGTGTTCATTGGTCTGTGTTGGTGCGTTGGTTTTTTATCGGCGTTGGATCGAGTTGCAATGAGTGTAGCCTTGCTTCCTATGACTCAGCAGCTTGGATTTACGGAATCAATGAAGGGTTCCATCGCTTCGCTATTTTCGGTTGGATATGGTCTTATTGTGAGTATATTGTGTAGGTTGCATTACGTAGATATGGAATTTCACCTACGGACTTCATGTTAATGGTTTCAAATCTTTTGTTGATCATTTTCAGATTGTTCCATGTGGCCTAATTTTGAGCCAAGTTTCGCCCAGAGCAGTACTAGCAGCTGGCGTCTTCTGTTGGTCACTATCAACGGCGTTTACTCCTATTGCAGCAATGAACGGTTTTGGGGCGTTATTGGCAGTGCGTTGTACTATGGGAGCAGCGGAGAGTGTTGTTCTTCCTTCAATAAACAAAATGTTAATCAAATGGATACCTCCTGATCGTAAAAGTCTTGCCGTCGCTACTATATTCAGTGGTTTGCAATCTGGGACAGTGGCGGCATATTTGATTTCTCCAACGATATTAGAAAACTTTGGGTGGCAGAACTTATTTTACATTTATGGATCGATTGGCGCTCTATGGGTGGTTCCATGGCTTCTTTATGCACGGGACTCTCCTAACGACCCAACTTTTTCAGATAAGTTTCAACTACAACAATCGTCAACAGAGTTGTCGATTGATAGGCCGGACGAAAAATCTATCGCGGATATTTGGAATGGGGCGATGACAGAGGGTTCCAGAATTCTGGAAGAAGCACCATTACGAGAAATGAGGCAGTCAATACCTGTTATCGCCATAGCGGTTGCACATGCTGCAAATAATTGGGGACTTTATAACAATCTGGCTTGGTCTCCAACATTTTATTCGGAGACGTACGGTCTGAACGTCCGTGAATCGGCCTTTTTCTCGGTTCTACCTCCAGGTAAACATTTCAAAGTTATCACAAGTTTTCTACTATTCTTCCTAAATCGTCCTCTTATTCGTAGTGGTAGGGGCATTGAGTGGGATTATGGCTGCATTGGTTGCGGATAAAATTATAGCCACGGGCGCAGAACTTACAGTCGTAAGGAGAGCCTTTCAGGGAATAGGCTTGCTTGGGCCCGCTGCTTGCATGTTTTGTCTTGCCAACCATATTCCAGAAACCCCTGAAAATGCTCAACTTCTTCTCACTGGAGCTGTGGCAATGGCCGCATTCAACTCAGCTGGGTATGGATCTGCAACACAGGAAAAAGCTGGCGAAAAATGGTCCGGACTTTTATATTCGTTGACCAGTTTGCCTGGTGTACTGTTTGGAAGCGTCGGAGTCTGGATAACAGGTGAGCTTTCTACATGTTTATTACTTTAATTAAGTATAGAATGCTAATAGCAACCCCTTTTCAAGGCCAAATACTTGAAGCGAGTGGAAGGTGGGACCAAGTCTACTTCCTTAATGGCTCGATCAATGTCCTTGCTGGACTTTTCTTTATTGCATTATATGATTCGAAGAAGGAATATGATTGAATTTTTTTGGCAATTTCGATAATTTTCAGCTATGACATTAACATTTTTCGTTCTGTACAATTTACCCACTAAGATATACACATTGAGGAGAAATGGAAAGTAAAGTGCACTCCAAACGCTACCACCTTTGCTCTATTTTATCGTTTTACCAACAGAAGCGGAACAAAGTAAAGATGACGCTTCTTCCGATTCCAGCTACAATTTAACTGCATATAGAGTGGTAGAAAATTAGTTTCCAAAGTATCATACCCACGTTTTGTCGTCGTTTTTTGCAGTTTAGATGTAATAACCGAAACATGACATGAGGTTACTGGCAGCGATAATGGGAATATAGGCCGCGGGAATTCATATGTGAGGTCAATATTCAACTTCAAATCTATTCAATCTCAATTGCACCCGAAATTTTATAATAATAGGGTGAATGATCAGAGTCGCGATGTACATATTTCAATTATCAATCAGTGCTGTATTTGTCTTCTTGAATCGCATATTCGGTAAACCCTACAGCATCTTTTGTTTCAGAAAAGGATAGAATCATTTCATTGGTGGATTTTCCAGCCTTGATAAGTTCAAGAGACTTTTGCATTGCATTTATACTAGCGCTCAGTAATGTGAGAGGATAAGCAGCAATTGTGTAACCCATTTCCTTCAACTCTGCTGGTGGAAGAACAGGTGTTGAACCATACTCGAGCATATTTGCAAGCTTTGGTCCCGAAACTCGCTCGCAATACTCTTTCATTTCTTCGATACTTTGAGGAGCCTCTAGGAAAGTCATATCACAACCAGCCTCTCGGAACGCAATACATCTTTGAATGGCATCTTCGAATCCATCTGTTACCAATGAATCAGTTCGAGCAAGAACGAGTGGACCAGTACCCTCCCCATACATTCTCTCGAATTCGTCACGAGCATCGCATGCAGCCTTTACTCGTTGCAATGCATCTGCAAAAGGCACAACAGATTTTCCAGCAACATGACCACATCGTTTCGGTGCCACTTGATCCTCGATCATAATCCCCGCCATTCCCGCCCTGCCATACCCAAACACAGTTCGCTTCACATTCACAGCGTTACCATACCCCGTATCTCCATCAGCTATACATGGAATGGGACCCACTCCAGATACATTATCCGCAGAATTAGCAACGGAAGCCAATCCCTCCGCTACCAAATTGGCAGACATCATCATTTCATTATATGACACTAACTGCGTATCCGGATATCCTCGAGCACCACTCACACCGAAACCAGTCATGAAAGTAGCTTCAAATCCAGCCCTAGCAACCAATCGAGCAGTTAAACCATCGTAACAGCATGGAAGGAGGAGAGGCGTATCCATGGTGTTATCAGCGTCATCGTCATACTTCTCGAGCAACAGTTTCAATTTTGCCGGAGGAGGAAGAGAGGGTGATACCAACGATTGAATGCCTGTGATTAATGCCGAGAAAGAAAATAATATTATAAGGCGTGGAACGTGTGACATGCTGTGTGACTGGGAAATGGTGAAGAGAGAAAGAGGGTATGACTTGTGGGCATACGAGTGTGTTGGATGTTGGATGTTGGATGTTGGATATTGGCATGTCATTTTTCATGTGAGATAAAAGGCATGTTCTTCATGGGAGAACGTCGTTACACCTTTTTACGAAGTTTCAAAAACTTGTCCTCTTCCATGCATACGAGTAGAGAGTAGATGCATATAGATGCATAGATCGACACTCGTACTCGTAGGAGCGCGACGAAAACTTTTCTTCGAAATATACTTGAAGTGAGCCAGTTCATATATTTTTTGCAAGCACGACAGACGAAAGTAATGTGTGCAGGCGAGCAGACGTTCCCATTGCCCTCATCGGCAACCGATGCTACCTCAACCCAGATATGGATCGAGCAACCGAGTATAAACCGAGGAGAAGTCATTAGCTCGGAAGGCCTCGAACACATCGCGGGACATAAATACAAGGGGGGACAGTACACCACCCTCGATCTAGCATTGGATGATACGTGGAAAGCATTGACGAAATTATTACCGTTATGGTTGGCGCCAAACATGGTCACGACCATTGGTGGATTACTGATGTTAGTGTCGTACTTTCTGATTTGGGCTATTTCTCCGAATTGGGATGAGGAGTGTCCAAGCTGGTCGATATTTGTTTGTGGGTTGTGTATTATTGCGTATTACACCTTGGATTGTATGGATGGTAAACAGGCGCGGCGTACCGGGGCCTCAAGTCCGCTTGGGCAATTGTTTGATCATGGGGTTGATTGTCTATCCACAATGCTACAGATTTCGACCGTTGGTGCGTTTACTCAAAGTGGAGGAAGTGCGCGAATTTTGGCTATTCAAACGTCAACCCAGTTTCTGTTTTACATATGCCAATGGGAAGAATATTATACCGGTGTATTGCAGCATGCCAATGGAAACTTGGGAGTGACGGAGGTGAACTATGGAATGGGCTTAGCGACAATCGTTAACGCACTGGTTAGTCGGAACTATTGGCATATGAAAATGGAAGAGTTTTTCCCCATCGCAATAGTTGGACTCATTCCATCAAAATTCGCTTCGTTCACAGTTTTGCAAATTGGAACTGTATTGTGGGTGTCCTTAATGATCATGTGTGCTTTTGTGCCACTTCTACGTGTTTACCGACACGTCGAGTCCACATCAGTGTTTTTGAAAGCCTTATCTAAGTTGACTACACCTATCTTGTTGCTAACATCAACGTTCATCATTCCATCACATATCATATCAGAGCATACAAGGTTCTTATCTATTTCCGTCGGATTATTGCTATGTTTACTATCAATCAAAACAATTGTACACAGTATGGCAAAAATGCCATTTGCCGTTTTCCAAATAGAAGCCATTCCCTATTGTGCTTTGTGCCTATATTTGCGGTGTTCACCGGACGTTAGTTCCGACAGTGCCAAATTATTGCTTTCTTTTAGCGCATTTCTCGCAACTTTTTCTCTATCATCTTGGGCTCGTGCCGCGATATTACAAATTAGCCAACGGCTGGACATATACTGTTTCTCAATAAAAAAGAGTAGTACTAAGAAAGAATAAAGAAAACCATAAATTCAAAAACTCTCGCAATTAAACTAAATGATATTTTAGTTGAACATTCATTTCCAGAATATTTGCAAATTTTCTAGTTTCGCTGCCAACGTGAGAATTTATCATTTGTGGTTTCACAAATGTCAATACGATCGAAGTCACACGGTGTAAATTCAGATTCCGCCAGGAAGCCGAAAACCGAACGATATTTTTAGCACCCTCAACATGTACCGGGTGTGCGATTACTCCGATACAGTAATATTTCCGTCTTGTTTCATATCAAATATTCAATATTCCCAAAACAAGATGCCTCGCCTTATCTTCGAAAATGTGAACTCCGGCGAAATGCGCAACCTCTTTACGAATCGAATATCATCTCTGAATGTTTAATTGGAAAATGCGTGACTTTAATTTACCGCGCTATTGTTGTCAAACAAACGCTCCAGATTTAAAATCCACTTATGTAGATACATTTACAAAATTACGTACAGGCCATTTGGCATTGCTCGTTGTCACTTTCGAAAATAACGAGTTACCCGTTCAGGATTGTCTTTCCTGTCCTCGACATAAATCTCAACTTATTGATACTCGCACTTCTCTACTTCTCTCTAAACATGCGGATTCAGTTGAAAAAAATCAGAAGCACCTGAATCCTGAACTACCCCGTAGTTACGACTAACATGTAAAAATGCATTGGTAATTGGTACATTGTACGACACGTGACACGATGTACGATTACGATACACGATGTAGTCGTAATCGTGTACAGCTTCAATCGCGCATTATGAGAGATGCACTTACATCGGTAAAACAGAAATTTATTACCGGGTCATATTGTCAGTTTAGTACTTCATTGAGAAGCATATGTTGATAATTTTCAAAATAATTCAGATAGCGGAGGTGCCTGCGCGTGTATCCCTTATTTGATTCCAGGATTGATATTTAAATAAATATATCATGAGCCAAATGGGCTAAAAGACAACAAATGATTAAAGCTCCTGAAAATCTTTGAAATAACTAGATATCCACCAAGATAATTCTAATAGATAGGAACACATCCAAAAGAACACGGCCACATCAAGATCGGACATTCAATTTAACTATCTATCACTCCGCGATCCAATTTGGAAACAGTGACTCATATATATATATACTACGGCGAACATTTCGTAGAGACGTCGTATGATCCATGTCACAAGTTTGTTTTGAACATTTTTTGTATCGCAAATTTCTTTGCGATTTGGGCCTCAAAGGGAACAACCCCAAAAAACCTCTTATAACTTTTACAACAATCCATCAAGAGTACTCGAAAACCCCCCTACTCTGCTCTCCAAGATTATCATAATTATAATTGAAAAAAACATCGATCATATCTCACACACGTGTAACCATCCATCATTTACAATGTCTACCATCACGACAACAGCTGTACGTAACAGCTTCCATACACGAAAATCCATCGAAAAATATTCCAGCATCCCCTCTTCTAATTCCAACGCCATGTACACGCGAACATCCACGAACAGTACCGAGGATCTGACGTATGCCTTTTCCAGCGATGATGATAGCGATAGCTACGATTCCAAGTGCTACCATCGATATGGTTTATCCAGGGTGAAGGAGGAATTGGAAGAAGATAAAAAGTACGATGAGGATTCTCTATCCGGACAGAACGACGTTCGTAAATTCTTTCCTATCAAAGCCAGCGTGCCGATTACCGAAGCAAGTGTCTGCAGCAGTGAAGACGATTATGATTACTCGTTGGTTCGAAGTGTATCCAACGATTGTAGTACTGTTGTTATGGAGAATCATCGTTGCTCGAGTCGTGATAGTCCAACCAGCACTATTCGAAATGGGAATCAATGTTGCACCTATGATGGAAGTCGCAAAATGTCGTCGGGATACTCTTCTCTTTCCGCTCAAGGGTTTAAGCTGTCTAGTTTATGGTCGGGATTTATGGAACGATCGGCGAATGCTGCTCAGCGTTACCGCGAGGAGAAGGAACAGGCCAGACGCCATCGTCAACGCAGACCCAGTACGTTTCTTCAAAGTTCTCAATTACCCACACCATTGTATGAGGCAGTTAGTATGAATGCTAAGCCGTATGTGTTACGCAGGTTGATTACAGTCTTTCCCGAAGCTGTTAGTATTCCCAATTGTAAGGGTTGTCTGCCGTTGCATTGTGCTATTGAAAAGTACGACACCAGTGAGGAGGTGATTACTTTGCTTTTATCTGCAGATCCATCAACATCAAATGTGAAGAACAAGGAAGGTAAATCACCTATGGATTTGCTCTGGAAGCGATATGTTAGGCCCGAGAAGGGTCGAAGCAAGAAGGTTCATGATCACGCAGGAGAGATCCGTCGAACGATGGAACAGGTCATTATCAACAAATCCTTTATCACTTCTTTTTCAGATACTTTTAAGACTTTTTGGATGTTATTTTTGAAATTCATGAGCGCATCATTTGGTGCTTGTCTCCCCATTCATGGAGTGTTGAAGCTGGAAAATCCAGAGCCGCTTCTTGTGCAATTTGTATGCACGTTGTTTCCACAACATTTGGCTGTTCATGAGCCTCATTCTGGATTTACTCCGTTGCACCTGATGGCCAACAAAGAAGGAATTCACGATGGAATCGTCATTAACTATTTGCGTATACTTAACATCATTCTCAGTGTACATCCGATGGCCGTCACCAGTAAAGATTCGCATGGGCGCACGCCATTGAATCTCGGTATCAGAAGCGGAAAACCATGGTTGGTGTTAAAGCTAATGAGCGCAGCTGATCCAAATGTTTTGCGCATCCCAGATTCAAGTACTGGAGTTGCACCATTCATGCTTGCTAGTTTAGTTGAGTCAAACAAATCGAGCCTCTGTATTGACACAAGTACTGTATTCTCTTTACTAAAATCTAATCCGAAAGTGCTGGAGATGTATATTTGAGGGCCTATTGGACTAGTAAAAATTGGTGTTTCTGTAATAGGTATTGATTGTCGATCGATGTCAAAAGATTATGTCTATACATGTATCATTAACGTGTGTTCCTCTCAGCAATATACTCTTTCGTACTAGAAAAGGGTTTATTATCAGTTTCGCCCAGCGGGCAAGTATTTTGTGTTCCGATCCTAATAAAATAACATATAGATAAAGAATCATCTCGTTTTAATTATGCATTCAAGTATATGTAGCTCAGAACCGATGCAAACAGATAGCAAAATCTTCACGGTGGGTACAAACCATACTTTTTGAAATAGGCGAGTAGCGTCGACGCATTTTGCCTTTCTTCGATTGTACGGCTTTTATTTCTCATCGCCAGATCGCATCTTCTAATAAATTCAACCAAGCATTTAGTTGCTGTAGAGTCAGTAGATACACGAATTAGTTCCATATATATGCTTAATATTCCATCACAATTTTCATCGTCTAATTTCCATTCGATATCATTTAATAAAGTACTTTCCAACAGTTGATTGGCTCCTTTCAAATTTTGTTGAGCCATAAACCCATGCATTGCTACAATATAAAAATTGCTATCTAACACCACCCCCTTTGATTTGGCATCTTCGAGAAAATAAATTGACGAATTTTTTAGGGTTTCATTTGATGAGGAGTTATTGGACAAATTCGAAGATAGTGCATTCCCTTCAGATGTATTTGTATTGCTACGAACAACATTTTCGTACGAGAGAGAAGTTGGCATCAAATCATTTGCCTCCAAAGTCGAAAGAAGTACAAATGAAGCGTCAAGGGATTTCATGGAGCGGCCATAACTTTCGATAAGGTAGTTGTAGGAATCTGTATCATACAAACCACGCTTTCTCGCTCGTTTCAAAAATTGGTGAACCTTCGTAGAGTTTCCTTGCATAGCTGCAGCACTCATTGCCGAATTGTAGTGTTCCGTATTCGGTTCTTCCCATCCAAAGCTAGGATGCCCAAATTCCCACTGTTTCATAATCCCTGGATGCGGTGGAACCATATTTTCCATTTCCTGTACCAATAAATCAATCGCTTCCACTTCACCCTCGATACGACAGGCATTCAATCCGGATAAGAAACCTTTCGACCCAGGCCTTTTTCCATCATTTATCATGTTACGCAATATACACAAGGCGACTTTCGAACGAACGCTCGTATCTGCACAAGCATCAAGTATTGGTGAAAACGCGCATCTATTTCCATCCATCGTCTCGTCACCATTTGTTTGCTTTGATAGCCATAAAATTAACAGCTCCTCATCATCAAGTAGAAAATAAGTCGGCAACCATTTGTACGCAGGACTATCGGGACGCAAAAAATATGAGAGATGCTCGTCATCAGCGGTTGGAGGCGCTTGCCTTTTCGGCGATTCCAACTCATTTAGAAAATCTCTACAACGTTGAATTGACCATTCTGAGAAACTATCTAAATCACGTGCCAAACTTTGCCGATGAGACCGTTCCTTCTCCTGTTCCTGAGATACAGTACCATTAGTTAAGGGTCTAGCGGTGGCAGCGGTAAAGGATCGTAGGCATACATTCGGATCTTCTAGCAAGATTGCGTTGCTTCGGAACATTTCCATTTTTCTAATTCTTCTTATTCCATTTCTTCCCTTGACAAAGTTCCTAGAAATCATACCACCGCTCTTGGAACGGTCATTACAAATATTCGGAATGGTAGAGTCTAGCAGCAATAATCTCCAACTCCTCATTCGCATCCCTGATTGCATAGCTCTCATATTTTCAATTCAGGGATTCCGAGCATTCATCCTGTTCACATCGAAAGAAAATGTGATTGCATTTTGTTCATCCTCTCTCTCCCTCCCTCTCTCCTGTGCTTTTTATAAAAAAATGTGAAGTTCGCATAAAAACCTCGCGCCAAAAATTTGCTAGACGTCTACCGTCTACCGGAAAAGTGTTTGGCAGTTGGCACAATCCTAAAACGATTTTTCATTTTTCAATTCCTCCTCCACTCCACAATTGCCAATGGGATAGCATTAAATGGTAAATGGTACATTTCCGTACACCAACCATTCCGAAGTCAATTCATGAACATGTACATCAATCATGTATTTAGTAGTCCAATAGATATACCATAGTAACGATCCGATACATCCAAAACTTTCAACCCGCGCAATAACATAAACACAGCCATATCATTGAAACACGATTTTCTCACACGAATAAAGAACCAAGGAATATTTTGTATAACAATGTCTGGACGAAAAAGAAATAGAGTGAACGTGAATAAGAATGTGTACGAGAGTGACCAAGATGATAGTGAACGTGAGGAAGCCTATTCGTTATCGATATCAAAAGCGATTGCAATGTATGGTTTTCGACCGTCCGATTTTAAGGGAATTCCGTTTCAACGACAGAACAAAGCAAGGAAGGGCGATAGTAGCGGAAATAAATGGCCTGGGAGTTTGTCCACTACGAAGTATTTTCGTCCGAGCGATTGCGAGGCGCTTGCTTTAAGAATGCACGGGAAAGATTCGTTGAAAATTGGATTTCAATCTACGAAATTATCTTCTTCAATCAAAAAATTACGGCGTGATAGTGATACTAATACCTTTGGCAGTCCAACTGGAAGTGTCCTTGAAATTTTTTCCACTCCACCCTCTGCTTCGAATATGTCTGGTCATATAAGAAAATCAGGGGGGAATAGCGTGAAATTTGAACGGCAAAAGAACGAGTCAGATGTCAAAAAATCAGCTTGTTTGTCTTCAGGAACAAAGCTCTCATTAGATTGTGACAAAGGTACCAGATTTGTGGACGATTTCAAAGGAAAAAGGAAAACCAGGGCAAATATGCGGGAATGCTCTGATGATTTACAACCAGCAATGATCGACATAGGTGAAGGGATCATTAAGGAAGATGAAGGTAGCTTCAAAAGAAAGAAGGGTAATGACTCAAAACAATCTGTTGATGAACAATGCTGTACTTGCAAATGGACAGAGATTACAGCTGTCTTTCATGTATACATTGACGAAACTCATCTTTATATTTCAGAAGGCCGGAAAAATCCTTTGTCATATGGCGAAAAAGCTGTATTGAAAAATCTTATCAAAAAACTTCAGCTAAAAGTACGTGAAAAATCTCTTGAGCTTCTTGAAAATCGAAATCTAGCTAAGAGAGCTAGAGATGCGATGGAATGTTGCCAGAAGCTTCGAGATGCCTCCGTAGATGCTAGAACATGTTTAAGGAGAGCTCAGGGTGAGTTCCGTTACCTTCAGAAAAGAATAAAGCATTTGGAAAGTGCACTTGAGAAGGGGAAGACGGCTGATCACACACTTCGTATCATAGAGTATTTGGCACAAGCGGAAGAATGTGAAGCAGAACTTATTGACAAATAAAAAAGTATTGAAGATTCAGGAGAAATGCTTTTGTAAGCGCAATAAATATAGGCACTAGATTAAAATTTTGCGCATCTTCTGATAGAATGGCTGAAAATTGTCTACCATCTCATGGAAAGAGATTGGAAAGTATCGAGGTAAACTTCATCGCCATGCTAATATTTAAACTGTTTTTTTTGTTTCTCTTGATTTATTTTGGTTTGGCATCGACTAGTGACTTTAGTAGCTCTTACTCGAGTTCTTAAGTGGCGTGATTTTCTTCTCTAGCTGATTCAATTTCTTCATACTCAACGAAAAGTTCTTCGAGTACAGGCAATATCTCCGCCGATTCTTCTTCATCTAGAATCAGGTACCGGTCTTTTTCGTCCTTCTTTGCTACAAGCAAAACTGGATCTAAGAGTTTAACCAAATTGTACTCGATTCCATCAACCTCAAAAGCAAGCAACATCTCCACATCTTCCTCATCGTTATCCGGTAGATCATTGGCATCTAAAAATTCGTCATAGACTTCTTCAGAATCTTCTTCAGCGTCCTCCTCGAGCTCTCCAACTAACGTAAGCGTTTGAGGCGTACGTGCTAAAACTAATTCATTGCCAAACTCCTCCGCAATAATATCATTACAGATTGGAAAGATATTGTCCATTACCTCACTGTCAATATCAACTGGAACAAGCTGATCGCTACTGTCAAAGTAGCAAATTGCAACAGAATAATCGCACGGAACACCGACGGTATATTCTGCTCCACGCAACTCAATTTGATAGTCTCCAATAACGTCAATCCATCGTGGTTCACCGGGACCATCGAGGTCAATAAAAGCAAGTGGATCTTCTCGAGGATCGGGGTCAAGTCTAGTTACCTTTCCATCGTTTGCAGACATGCAAAGATTCATTCCAATACGATGGCCATCATTATTTTTCTGAATGAATCCGATCCAACCTGTCGGTGGTGCAATACCGAAGCTCATTACTGCAGTGCAATGAAGACCGATGAGAGATGCTGTTAATATTAAGGAACGCTTTGGCATTTTGGGCTGATTGAAGTCTACGATTGGTCTCTGTTTCAGTAATGTTTATGAATCCAAAAATGGATGTTGGTTTTGGATTTTCTGACGTCTGATTGTGTCGCTGATTTCTTGACCTCTTTTTGCTTGTGTGGTGTTCTCGATATTCAACGAATCTTCGTTCAGGTCGAGGAGATGAAGCTAAAGTCGCTTAGGATGTACGATGTAACACTACGTTGGAAATGCACTTTGACGGGGCGAGAGCGAGAGAGGGTGAACGGGTGGGCAGATGGTGGAAGAGAAAATAAGAGTAGTAAACGGAAGGTACAGAAATGTGAATGAAGAAATGAGGTAAATGGGCGCTTTCCCCCGAGGCAATAGTTTCCCAACTACATTTAGCTTCCAGAAACGCCAAAGTACAATAAACTAAATTGATTTTCTTCGCACACCAGTTTAAAAAGCGAACTACGGAAAAGGGTGTCATTTCATTGATTGGAAAAAGGCGATCTGAAACATTGCACAATTGATCCAACGCAGTTCCTCGAGAAAACGTCACATAGTGGGTCGATAACGCTAGCGAGTTGGCCACAACAATCACGCATTAAAGGGTTACGATTTATTCTCAACAGATCGCCTATTGAAATAAGTTAATTTATGTTTGTTTAGAAAAGACGAATTTACGATCTTGGCTTCTCCTTCTTCTCCTTGTACAATGCCCAAAGTGAAACACCAGCTACCTTAACAACCTTGAATCGGACTCCGGGAATATCTCCAACGGCGTGACCAGCACGACCGAAACCAGCAATAAGCACTTCGTCATTCTCGTCGCAGTAACTGAGACAACCATCACGAGGTACGAAAGCAGCGATCTTCTTACCATTCTTAATAAGCTGCACACGGACACACTTACGAATAGCTGAGTTAGGCTGCTTGGCCTCAATACCAATACGTTCGAGAATAATTCCCTTGGCCATGGTAGATCCTCCCATAGGATTCGCCTTCATGGCTGTAATGGAATTGGCCTTGGCATACTTCTGGTCACGCCACTTTTGAAGACGGCGGTGTGTGCGAAGCTTACGACCGGTTCTGATTCCTGCTGGCTTACCCATTTTATTAAACTACTTCCCTGCAAAAGTTATACAAGTACATGAAAAATGAGTTAGCGTCCGATTGTTGTGATCATAACGTTCGCTTCTAATTTCATTTCAAACAAAGTAATCCGTCTAACTCAAGTCCTAACCATGACCTAAAGCGATCCTCCCTTCATCCCATTGCCACCATATCAACACCAACTTCATCTCATGCAGGATATTGATTTAAATCCAAACACACAACGTCGTATTCATATCCCGATACACACCTCTAGAGACACTACAAAATTAGCACTGTGTGAGACGCTCAGGTGCTCGTTCGGTAGGGAGGGTGTGTACCTTTGTGGATGGAACTTTAGTAAGGCGATAAGTGAACTGTGAAGGTTCCTATGTTCAGTCCATGCGAACTCCAGTGATTTCTATCTCATAATGCGAACCTTATTCTCATAATGCGAACGCTATGTAGGATAGGTGACACCCTTACATATCGCCACCTGGAAGTTGAGGCCAAAACACGCACGAAACCTCAAGTTAAATTTATTTTTCGATCAATAATACACATTTCCCTTCTGTCCATCATCCATTACTACAAGCAGTATGGCCAGACCCTCCATGCTGCCACTGTGCAGCCTTCTCGTATTGCTATGCATATGCGTTTCACAATTGGTTACAATAGAAGCACGTAAATCGTCGTCGAGCGGAAGCAGCCGTCGTAGTAGTAGTGTGAGCGGCAGCAGTAGGCGAAGCAGCAGTGGTAGACGCCGATCCATGCCGGAACCGGATCTCGATTTTATGGATGATTATGATGAGGAAGAAGATGATGAGGAAGATTCGTTTGGATTTCTTGGTGATGAATACGATGATTATGAGAATTATGATGAGGAAGAAGAGGAGGTTTTGATGCCAGCTAGACGTAGTAGTAGTAGTAGAAGCAGGGAAAGTCGTCGACCTCCACCAAAGTCGTCTTCGTCAAGAGGACGTGGTGGTCCACCACCCCGTAGCAGTCGTAGACGAGGAAGTCCAAGTTATTCATCGAGTCGTCGTGGAGGTAGAGGAGGAAGCGGTCGTCGGGGAGGTCGTCGTCAGCAGTCAGCTGTTGTGCCCTATGTCAATCGTGTGGGTTCTCAGGCGGCAACGGCTTTTACAAAAGGTCTTACTTCTATCAAAGATGCTATGCCCGATCCGGCAACTGTGAAAGAAAATACATTCGCTGCTGTTGCGGCTGCAAAGGAGCGAACTGGTGGGCTAGTTCGCGAGGTCAAGGGAATGCTCAGTAGTGAGCTTGAGCAGGTTTTATTAAAATCGACGAGACCCGATGATGTGCCGGTCAAGGCCAAGCACGTGGAACGACTTATTGGGGTAACTTATCAAATATCGGGGCAATATGATTTATATGATCCCATTCTCAGAAAACTTTGGTCTAAAATGAGTGAGTCGGATTGGCGATGCACTTGTAAAGCACTGTACGTCCTTCATCGTTTTTCAAGCGATGGGGCAGCCGACCACCAGCCTGCACTCAAAGCCAGATTGAGAGAATTGCGCAGAACTAAAGATCCTAAGAGAAAGGACGGTGGAAAATACTTCAATAGTCGCCAGCTCTTATCTGGACCTTCTACGGTACGTGTTATTGAAAAAAAGGAATTATTGCGTTTCATCTGTTGCTCAATTTTGGCCTTTGTCTGCATTAATGAAGCCCGAGAATCAATATTACCGCGCATTCCTGCAACGATATGCCCATTTTGTTGTACTTCGAGCACAAATGTTTGGAGGAATGTTTACAGAAATAGCCCCTCGTGAAATATCGTCATCTAGTAAGCCTTCTAGAAGCAGTCGAAAGTCCCAAAAGGCTTCGACAAGTCCTATTACATCTACGGCATTGAGGAAGGAGCACTTAGATGCAGCAAAAATGTTGCTAAAGACTGGTTGTGCTTGTATTTTGAAGAACGGAGAAGATTGTGAATTGACTGCTTCATGTGCCGAAAGAGTTGCACTTGATATGACTGCTTTGACAACTGCAGTTGCTGTTGCATTGAATAGAGCTTTGAAGGGTAAGGAAAGTTCCAATGCCGATCCGGAGATTGTGAAAAGTTGGTGCGAATTTTATGCGCAAGAATTATTGCCAAAAACAAAATCCATGTTGAAGAAATCCTCTGTTACTCTCGATTCGTATGGTATTTTCCTCCCTTCTAGAATGGGTGCTGTAGTTTCGCAAAGTTTGCTTGACATAGGTTTAAGAGGCAAAGAGGAAGAAGAAGAAATAGCCGACGATTCTATTGGGGCAGAGGCAATGTCTGAGGGTAATGAGGAGAAAGCTAAAGAAGTAGCACCCGCAGAAACTACTAAGGACGAGGCTGAAAAGGAAGAAATAAACGATGAACAAAGTGATGATAAAGAAGAAGAGCCAGAGTCACAAACAGCGAAAAAAACTGCTGATAAAGATGAAGAATTCGAAGATGAATACGAATACGACGAGTACGAGTACGATGAAGAGTAATGAATTTATTAACAGTACATTGAAAATCTATGAAATAGAAGATAAAGTTGCCAATAAACTTCAAGAAATTCAACGGCCTTCTTTTGTACGTACATTTCAATTATATTCGAAAACCGTGCATACCAACTTTACCTCTGCTGATAAGTATCCAATTCCAATGGTAATAATAGTTGAAAATAAACATACACCCTTAGGTGTCACGCAATTCATACCTTCGTAGTTCCGTCATAACAATTCCAATCATGGTTATCCATCGATTGATAATGTTCGTGATGAATAACGATAACAACCTTTGCGGACACCTACTTCATAAGTTTATAGCATGATGAAATCTACATTATTACATAAAAATTCGCATTACTTAAACTGTTGATAGTGTTTCGAACATTGACTTATTCAAAATCGTAAAAATAAAGAGAGATGAATACTCCATGCCCGAGGGATAACCCTTTATGTACTTTACGATTACGGTGTCCATGTAATTGATGATTTCATCATGTTTGTTACCATAATTCCTGATAATTAAGGAGCAGTTCGGAAACACGCTTATGGAGAGATCGCAAAGCTATTCCAAGAACTCGGTCATCTTTATCTCCAACCACTGGGTGACTCTTCACCTCTAATATCAATATCGGTGAACCAGCCTAGAAAGTGTTTGGGTATTGTATTTCTAATTAGCTTATCAGAGCTTTGAATGATATTGGAATCCTTCAACCAAAATAATCTCAATCGATGGTGAGATGAGTTTTGCTCTCCCAATTCTTAATTGGGCGCGGCATGATAGTACGAGCGTGTGTAGATGACGAGAAGATCAGTATCCGCTCAGGGAAAGTGATATGAAAGAATCAATCACGCGTGCTTCGAACGTACGAACACAAGACGAGCGGTCCCGCGACATCACATCTCATTAAAAAAAAGAGAGAAATCCAAAAGCTCATCTATCCAAAGTCCCAACTTTTCATTCACGCTGTTGCCTTTTATTATACAAAAATGTTGACAGAACTATCCACTAACAACAACCACGATGAAATAGAAGAAGACGAAGATCTCGGGCATCGAGTGCTTACGTATATAGCAAACGAATCGGATAAGAGCGACGTACGTGCTGGTCAAGTTGCAGTTGCTATCGGAATCTCCGTGGACGATGCCGAGGCCGAATTGTGTGGCTTGTTATCGACCATGGGATGTGGTTCTTTTCGATTTGATGCGGATAGCGGAGCAATGATATTTGAGTTTCCTGACAACGTGGCCAGTTTGGCATCAGCTGTACGACGGAAGGAATCGTTTTTCGAAACGATATACGCGATTGGGTTTTCGGTTATGACTTTTTTGAGGTTTCTGGCGGGTATAGGGATACTGATATCGATTGCTATTGTGACGGTTGTTGCTGTTGTTGCCATTGTGGCAGGTCTGATTGCCCTTATGACATCTGATCGTGGGAGAATGCATGGGAATGGAGGATTGCGTAGGCTTCGAATGATTTTGTTTAGTATTCGGGAAATCTTTTGGCTTTATGCAATGTTTGGAGGTGGAGGTAATCCATTCTTTCAGGACCTGTCATATGAAGCTTCTTCCTGTCTGAACTTAATTTTGCTCAGTCCTTTTTCTCCTTGCTTTTGGTTGAATTTGATGATGATGAATCGACGCCGACGAAGCAGAAGGAGGTGGGGCGTGCGGTCTACGCGGCAAACTTCTACACTGTTGCATGAAAGAGAATCGTTCCTTGCGACTTCGCCATCAACAAGTTCTACTTCATCTAATATAGATTCAAATCTGACTGCAAGGTTTGTTCTTTCTTTAGCTGTGCAATATTATCGAGAATTATATCTTAATGAAATTTTTCTTAATTATATATTTTGCAGGGATATACTCGCCATCGTTGATGAATTTCTTTTCGGGCCGTCAAAAACCCCGGGTCCAGATGCATCAGAACGTTGGAAACTACGTGCTGCAATTATTTTAAATAAACCGAGTTCGACCATTAGTCTGAAAGATCTTTTGCCATTCGTTGATAACCCTCCACGAGCAGGAAGCTCGATTACATACGCGAGTTTAAGCATTGTTTCATACTTTCGAGGTAAGCCAGCGACAAACGTACTGGATCAAATTAGCGACAAATCTTCTATGAATGAATTGTTTCGATTCGACGAATTAAGTATGGAGGCAGATGAAATGACCTCCATTTTGAACGAGACGAAGCAGTTCACAATTACGCTTGAATCCGACAAAAATTGCATTCCTTCTTTGTACAAACAGGCGCCAAAATATGTTGTCGACATGGGTTTGCCAGAATTCATGATAGAACGCAAATACGCTTTCACAAAATTGGATCAGAAGAAATTTTACAAATGCGCATTTGTTGCAGTTATGAACTTCCTCGGCATTCTGTGGATTCAAGGGTACTTAAATGGTACAGAATTGGGAGAAACTCTGGAGCTCTCATATCCTGCACTTGCAACCCTAATGTCGATATTGCTAAAGATCCTATCAGCGTACGCAAAATTTTTCATATTGTTTCCGCTTTTTCGATTTGTTTTGATTACCCTCATGAACATTGCAATAGTCAATCGCAATAGAATACGCATGGCAATAGCGGCAGAATTAAGAAATAGATAAAGAGAAGAGAAATTTCACTAATCTGTTTTTTTACTGACATTTACGTAGACATTTCTTACTTAACAAATTTGCGGTAAGTAATTTTTCACGTTCGCATTTTTCATCTCGCAATTTTCCCAGCTTAAATGACAAAATCAGAAATTTACAGATCTTTATTTATTTTTCATTACTTATTGTGAAGACGTTTCGGTCTTGCCTAGTACACATTCGCAATATCACTGATCTACATGCACTGAACTACATCTACATCTACGACTCGTGCGCTAGAGAGAGGAGTCAATTCATCTAGAAGTCGTGGGACTTTTATGGAGTCACTTAATGCAGTATCTTCCAAAATAGATGAGCAATGAAAATCGATTTCTGCTAGCGATAAAACCTTAAGACTCAATGACTGGATACCGTATATCGTTAAAGAAGAAACAAGTGTAGCGCTACTCAGGATAGATTTTAAGTGAAGTAAATATGGAACCTCTTCTCAATTCATACTTTCATCCGTCTTGCTTTGTTTTGAAAAGGAAGCATCATCTCGAACCCTTCGATTGATTCGATTTGAAATATTTACTGGAACCCTAATTGCATTAAAGCTGTACCTCCACTCCTTTACGTAACAAACAAGCATTAATATGTGACACGCCATTCCTCCATAATGACCTCGAAGAAGTATTGATCGCAATAAAGTTATCTTGCCGATATCATCTGCAAATTTCTTCTCGATTTCAGTCCCTCGTAAAGACGACGGTGTAGTTTTCGTCTCATTTCGTGATCGATTTAGCGAAGTAAGCGCCTCTTTCATTGGACAGCTCGCTAGTTCAAAGACGACCCTCATAACTTTAGTTACCAGAGGAATTGGTGGAATAAATCCTTTCGATTCGGAAACCTGATGAAAGTTAGAGACAAATTGCTTTATGAAATTCCACTCAAAGAATAGATTTTATGTATGAAAATTAGGGTGAAGAAACGAATCTTCACTGGCAATTATTAGTAATCGCCGAATAAAATCTCCCCAAGATTTGGACGCAAGTTCAAGGGCAACAGGCACTAATGGCAACTACAAAAGTTAAAGATAAAAAGCAATAGTCATTACCATTATTTTAAGAATAACACTCACAGGTTACTTTCTACGTATAGACTTTTGCAGAATAGATTTCAGTCGAGACAGACGATGAACTAACCATGGCATCGCATAGCAGCTTGTAGAAAAGACGAAGTAATAAGCAAATCAACGTCACAAAGTCGTTGTCGATTCATCATTGCACTAAACTCCTCGTCATTATCACACCCTCCATCGTCATACCTTTTTTCATAACAATTTAATTCTTTTACAGCTTTGTCATGTCACTCTATTGCACAACACAAATTCCAGAAGAAGGATCAAATATATCTGAATCGAACCATTAAATGCTATAAATCGAATTCAAGTGAAATGTTTGAGTTCGAGCCTGACTCGGAGACGAAAACATAACAGCTGAATGTTTCATCATATGTTTGGAAGCATCTTTTCCCGTTTTTTTTCAACGACTTTGAAGACATGCTATCCTCTTCAACCTTATGAAAACGCGACTCCGATGAAACTGAATCGGTGTATTTCTTTTCACTCATTAACAGGTAGAAAGCATTGCCGCCGTGATTGGATTTCTTCTTTGTAATCCTTCTCAAATAATCATGAAACTTTAATTCGTCCTCGCTCCTCGCTGGTCTAAATTGATGTATTGGAAATCAGTGATACTG
>Ga0115008_10000875_pt1 | contig 23627 bp, 14 predicted proteins | sample FraStrMetagenome_FD_87164 | JGI IMG/M metagenome (GOLD analysis project Ga0115008, IMG submission 87164) | Marine eukaryotic phytoplankton communities from Arctic Ocean - Fram Strait ARC3M Metagenome | ecosystem: Environmental > Aquatic > Marine > Oceanic | place: Fram Strait | collected...
GAACCTCTACTACCTCCTAAAGGCAAATATAAATAGTCTCTGAACCAAGTAGATAACGATATATGCCATCGTCGCCAAAATTCTGCTATATTTCTAGAAAAGTATGGTACAGCAAAATTTTGCTTGAAATCAAACCCAAAAAGCTTAGCACTCCCAATAGCTATATCTGAATAGCCCGAAAAATCTCCATAAATTTGAAAAGAAAACAGAACAGCGCCTAATAGTAAGGTACTTCCCGACTGATCTTCTGCACTGTCAAAAATAATATTTACATATCTAGCACAATTATCTGCAACGACCATCTTTTTAAAAAAACCCCAGAGCATTTGTCTAATTCCGTCTGTAGCTTGGTTGTAGTTAAATTTCCGAAGTGTATAAAATTGAGGTAATAAGTTTTTGGCGCGCTCTATTGGTCCTGCCACTAATTGAGGAAAAAAACTGACGTAACACAAAAAAGACACTAGATTGTTAGTAGGCTCTAACTTACGTCTATAGACATCAATACTATAGCTTAAACTTTGAAATGTATAAAAACTAATCCCAACTGGCAATATGATATCTAAGCTAGATAACTCAATGGATTGGCCAAACAGCGTAAACGCTTCAGTAAAACTTTGAGCAAAAAAATTATAATATTTAAAAAAAGCAAGTGTACCTATATTTACAAAAATACTAACGAGAAGTAATTGCTTACGTCTTTTTTCTTTATTGCTTTTTTGAAGTTGCAGGCCTATTGTATAGTCAATAAATGAACTAAAAAGTATTAAAAGTAGAAATCGCCAATCCCACCAACCATAGAACAAATAGCTGGCAAGTAAAACTAGTAAATTTTGGAATTTCGCCTGTTTTGGGACACAAAACCAATATAAAAGAAATACTATTGGTAAGAAAAGTGCAAATTCTAATGAGTTAAATAACATACTAGTATCTAAATTTTAGTATGTGATAATCCATTTAAATAAGATAGTTTTAGAACCTTTAGAAGTTATAAACCACTTCTAGTTTATAATCCTTAAGAGATTGTCTAGCAGTATCGATATCTTCGGTAAAACCTAGAATATATCCACCTCCACCTGAACCACAAAGTTTAAGATAGTACTCGTTGGTATCGATTCCTTTTTTCCATAACTCATGAAATTGTTGAGGAATCATAGGTTTAAAATGATTTAGTACCACTTTAGATAATTGCTTTGTGTTTTTGAATAGGGATTTAACATCACCTTTTAAGAAATCGTCCACACACGCATCTGTATGCTTGATGAACTGATCTTTAAGCATACTTCTAAAGCCTTCTTGCTTCATGTTTTCCATGAATATACGAACCATAGGAGCGGTTTCTCCAATAATACCAGAGTCTAATAAAAATACAGCACCTTTTCCATCTAATTGTTGCGCTGGAATCCCTGCAGTTTCTATATTATCTTGTGAATTGATTAAAATTGGAATACTCAAATAACTATTTAACGGATCTAATCCTGAAGATTTTCCGTGGAAAAAAGATTCCATTTCAGAAAAAATCACTTTTAGTTTTAATAATTTTTCTCGCGTTAAATTCTCTAAAACTGTAATTTTATCATGCGCATATTTATCATAAATTGCTGCTACTAGAGCACCACTACTTCCTACACCATAACCTTGAGGAATTGAAGAATCAAAATACATACCACCTTCTACGTCACTCGCCAAAGCTTCAATTTCAAAAGTCACTAAAGTTGGATCAATGTTTCTTAAGTAAGACACTAGCTTACTTAAGCTTTCGTTAGATTCAATAGCTTCTTGTGAAGGATTTTCATCGGTCTTCAAAGCTCCATTATAAAAATTATATGGTATGGATAAACCTTTAGAATCTTTTATGATTCCGTACTCACCAAAGAGTAAGATTTTTGAGTAAAAAAGTGGTCCTTTCATAAATTTTGGGCAATTCCTTGAACAAATATACGTATTATTCTGTTATTTGGTTTAAAACCAATCGTTAATAGCATTATAAATCTACGAGATTAGTTGAGCACCAAACCCAATTTGATCGCTTATGTAATGTTCGTTTTGGCAAAAGGCAACTAATTCATTCTTAATGAATTCCATAACAGTTTCTTTCTCATTTTCAGGATATAAGACATGTACATTGGCCCCAGCATCTAAAGTAAAACAAACCTTAGAATTGCTTTTAACTCTATACGCCCAAATTTTATTAATAATTTCTAACGTATTTGGCTTCATTAAAATAAAGTATGGCATACTCGTCATCATCATGGCATGTAAGGTCAACGCCTCACTTTCAACGATTTTTATAAACGTATCTACATCTCCAGTTTTAAAAACCGAGATTAGTTTAGACAAATTCTCGTGAGCTTGTTCAAAACGTCTTTCGGCAAAAGGATGATTGTGCATCAAATTATGCCCAACAGTGCTGCTTACTTGCTTCTCACCTTTATCAACTAACAAAATTGTGTCCTGGTAGTTTTTGAAATTTTCATGAACAGCATGTGGATATTTTACGCCATAATAATCTGAGCTATTAGCAATCTCTTTGTGTGTCCCCCAAACAATTAAATCACCTTCAATACTTCTACAAGCGCTTCCAGATCCTAAGCGCGCTAGAAATGAAGCTTTTTGGTTAAAGTAGTTATCATCAATCAACGTTTCTAATGCGCTCAAGGTTACATCAGAACTAATCATTTGTTTTTCAACACTCATTAAGCATAAAGCAAGTGCACTCATACCAGAAGCTGAAGATGCAATACCAGAACTATGAGGGAACGTATTAGAAGTTTCAATTTTAAAATGATATGATTTCAAAAAAGATAAATACGCTTCAATTCTCTTAAAAAAAGTTTCAATTTTTGGTTTAAAATTTTCCTTTTTCTCACCATCTAAAAACACATCAAAAGAAAACTCATCGTTGCTTTCCTTTTTAGAAAAACTAAGAGTTGTTGTCGTTTTACAATGATCTAGAGTAAAACTAACCGATGGGTTCTCCGGAATTTGATGTTCCTTTTTTCCCCAATATTTAACAAGCGCAATATTACTAGGTGAAGACCATGTAAAACTTCCGTTTTCTAAAGTTTTTGAATATGGTTTTGGAATGAAATCGTTTTCAGTCATGTAATGGTGTTTCAGCTTATAAAGACGATTTAAAAACAGTCTTTTTAAAAGTTGTCAGTTCATAATTTACAAAAATAAGCAATATCTATTGGTCTTTTTCATTTTCCGAAGACATTGCAATTAACTTTACCATTGTTTTAAAATTTCGTGATGTAGCATTAACATTTAGTTTTTTCTCAAACGATTTCATGTTAAATTTAGAATTACCATATCCAATAGAAGAATAGAAATAGATACAGTCATCAATAATACTAAACACTTCGTTATCATGGGTAATTTTCATCACCTCGTCAACTGATTGTGAGTTTGGAATTTCACTCAATACAACAAAATAACTAGTCTCTTTTTTCTCTTCGGAAAATGGACATCCATCAAAAATTCGCTTTAATCCTGCTCTAGTTCTTACCAGAATAGGTACATCAAAGCCAAAATGGGATTCAATAGCTTCTTTTATTTTAAGCTCAATTTCACTCTTACTCTCTAAAGATTGTAATATAATATTACCACTTTGAATGTACGTTTTTACTTGTTGAAAACCAATTTTCACAAGTAACTCCCGAAGTTCTGCCATGGGGACTTTTTTGTGCCCTCCAACATTGATTCCTCTTAAAAGAACGATGTATGACTTCATGATTGTGATATGTTTTTAGCTGCAATGTAAGCACCAGACCAAGCATTCTGAAAATTAAACCCACCAGTAATCGCATCAACATTTAAAATTTCACCAGCAAAATATAAGTTCTCATGTAGTTTACTTTCAAAGGTTTTAAAATTCACTTCTTTTAAATTAATACCTCCTGCTGTTACAAACTCCTCTTTAAAGGTGCTTTTTCCTGTGACATGAAATACAGCACTAGTAAGTTGCGATGCTAATGCCTCAATTTGCACGTTAGAAAGATCTGCCCAACGTGTTTCACTTGTCATTTGAGAAGCCAATACTAGTTTTTGCCACAATCTTTTTGGTAGTTCAAATTGGGAAAACTTAATCACTGTCTTCTTTGATGATTCTTGCTTTACCTTTTTTAATTGCTCCATGCAATCCTTAATAGACTGTTTAATAAAATTTACTTTAATTTCAAAATCATAATTACGTTTTGCTAATTCAATAGCTCCAAATGCAGACAGTTTTAAAATTGCTGGAGCACTCATTCCTACATGCGTAATAAGCAAAGGACCTTCACTCCATAAATTTGAATCTACCACACTAACTTCAACATCTAAAGCCACAACTCCAGGAATATCTTTAATGCGTTCATCTTTAATATCAAATGTAAATAATGATGGTACAGCTGGTGATATACTATGTCCTAGTCCTTCTAATATTGTCCATATTTTAGGGTTACTTCCTGTTGCCATCATTAATTTTGTTGCGGAGAATTCGCCTTGTGAGGTTTCTAAAACCCAGTTAGCTTCTAAATGTTTTATCGATTTTAATGAATGATTGTATAACACATCAACCTTATGTTTTGAAGCTTCATTAAGAAAACAATCAATTATAGTTTGAGAGCTATCAGTAATAGGAAACATCCGACCATCATCTTCAATTTTGAGAGCTACACCTCTATCCTCAAACCATTGAATAGTATCACCAGTCATAAACTGATGAAAAGGTCCTAATAGTTCTTTTTCTCCTCTTGGATAATTCATGACCAACTCAGATGGTATAAACTCTGCGTGCGTCACATTACATCGTCCGCCTCCAGATATTTTTACTTTTTGGAGTCCGCTTTTTCCACGCTCTAAAATGGCAACTTTTAAATTAGGATTTAGATCAGCACAATTTATTGCCGCAAAGAAACCTGCTGCTCCTCCTCCTACTATTATAACATCATACTTCTTCATAATTTATCTGGATTATCAGAGATTATAGCGTCGACACCATAAGATGCCATGCGTTGTATAGTATCCTCGTCTTAACCGTCCAAGTAAAGACTTTGTAGCCTTGAACTTGCGCCAAGCTAACGTTTCTCTTAGAAAGCAAGGCGACATTAGGATGTACAGCATATGCATTTAGCGTTTTAGCGAATTGTAAAGCATCGTCTAAACTTGCTTTAGTTAGAACACCAATTCTAAAATTCTGATTGAACCTATATACCTCTTCAAGTTCGTGATATTCAAAACTTGAGATAATAAATTGTTCATTTTTCCATCCTTTTTTCTCAATATAATGTGTTACTATTTTACACGTTTCTTTTGCTGTATCAATTCCTTTAAGTTCTATATTAAGCATACATCTTTTATCAATGCAATCTAGCACCTCTTCAAGTGTTGGAATAGAACAAGCAATCTCAACTTTTAAAGATTTTAATTCAGTCAATGTATGCTTTCCTATATCTCCTCTTCCATTAGTTATTCTATCTAATGTATAATCATGAAACACCACTAATTCTCCCGTAGCACATTTGTGAATATCAATTTCAACACCATCCACTCCAAGTTCAATTGCTTTTTCTATAGACTCTAGAGTGTTTTCGGCAACACAGGCTTTTGCGCCTCGATGACCTATTTTAAGGGGTTTTTGCATAGCGTATAAATGTATAAAATTCAAACCTAGAAATATAGAGAATATGAGTTTTATCAAATCTTTAAGAGTATCTATTTTCTATTCTAAAGAAAAACGCTTTAATTGAATACATAACAGTATAATATGAATTTAAATATACCTTTACTTTTATTTACTTTATTAATTTCTACGTCTTGTAATTTTGGGAAACTAACTGTTATTGCAGATTTACCATCAAGTTTAAAGGAGATTTCGGCCATTGAAAAAACAACAGCTTCTAATCTGTTATGGGTTATCGAAGATGCTGGTAACAAAAACAATCTTTATGGATTAAACATTCAAGGTAAAATTATAAAAGACATAAGCATCAGTAATATTCAAAATATTGACTGGGAGGATTTAACTTCTGATTCCTTCGGAAATATCTACATTGGCGACTTTGGCAATAACAGTAAAAAGCGAAAAAACTTCGCAATCTACAAAGTGAATAACCCTGAAAACGTGAACAGCAATACAACTGCCGAAGTGATTAGTTTTAAACTTACAAAGACAGTAAAATCTCAAGATTTCGAATCTTTTTTTCTATACAATGATAATTTCTATATATTCAGTAAAGACAATAAGGAAACCAAGCTTTTCCAAGTTCCAAATACAATTGGCGATCATGAAGCTCGTTACATTTCTGAAGTAAAACTAAAAGGAAAAAACACAAAAGTGACCTCTGCAGATATAAGCGAAGATGGTAAAACTGTGGTTTTATTGAACCATGACAAACTTTGGAAACTTGCAAATTACGAGTCTGATAACTTTTTAAGTGGAACAACTGAAGCCATTATCTTTGATCATGATTCTCAAAAAGAAGGTATCAATTTTATCGACTCTAATACTGTTTTAATTACTGACGAAAAAACCAAACATAACGGTGGAAACTTATATAAATTTAGCTTAAAATAGCTCAATATTTAGTAGTTACATTATTATGCTGAATATACTTCCCTAAAACTACCGCTGTTATGATTACCAAATAAAATTGTCCAATCAAACCAATAAAAACAGAGGCTTTCTGAGCAATTGGTGTAATAGGTAAAATATCACCATAGCCAATAGTCATTAAAGTAACATAGCTATAATACATAAGTTGTTCTTTAGCATCCGTATTTACTCCATGCGTACTTACTATTCCTGAAAAAGAATTTGGACTTATAATTTCAATAGAAAGACAAAGAAAAAAAGCGAGTAAACCTAGCGAGATATAACCACTAATTAATCCTAAAATAACATTCTTACCTACTATTTTAGCTTTCCATACTTGTTTAATAATTTCAATAGTAACTATAGCGTAGAATAAAAAATATAAACCAAGTTTAAAGTAGTCAACTCTATTCTCTATTGCTGAATTAACAAATCCCATAACTGCCAAAACTACTGATGTTATAAGAAACACTAACATGAAACGAAATAACTTTTTCTTTTTAGCAACTAACAAAACACCAAATGCTATATTTAAAAGTAAAAATATAGGCATCATCCAGTTTTCAAACCAAACACTTGGTATGAAAAGTGACCCAAATAGAATAGATAATTGGGTTGCTAAAAATAATTCAAAACGACGTGAGTATAATTTTTCTATCATTTTTAAACATTAATCATCCATAATAGACTCGTCAAATTCGTAGTCTTTGTAATTAACTTTAAAGAGAATACTATATAAGGATGGAATAAAAAGCAATGTAATTACTGTACCAAATAATAATCCAACCATAATACTTACAGCCATACCTTCCCACATTTCTCCTCCACTTAGATACAAAGGAATCAATCCTAAAACTGTAGTAAATGTTGCCAATAATATTGGTCTAAAACGCTGTAGACAGGCAGCTATAATAGCATCTTGAATAGGTCTCTTAATTTCAGACTCTTCAATTTGAATTCGGTCAATTAAAACAATCGCATTATTAATGACAATTCCCGCTAATGAAATCACACCCAAAAATGGCATAAAGCCAAATGGTTCTTGAAAAATTAGTAAACCTATAACTACTCCTATAATTCCTAATGGGATTGTTGCAGCCACCATTATTGTTTTTCTAACCGAATTAAACATAATAATCAAAAGTAGAATAATAATAAAGCCAGACAATGGCAAATAACCAATGACTGCTCCCATATTTTCCGCAGTGTTTTCTGCATCACCACCAAACTTGTAGGTATAACCTTCTGGCCATTCCTTAGAGACTTCATCCATGTAAGGTGTCATTTCTTTCATAATGGAAGACGCATTACCTGTCGCATTCAACTCACTACTCACGTTTATAGTTCTATCAATATCTAAACGCTTAATTTTTGCATATTGCCATTGTGGTTCTATACTAGCTACTTGAAGTAGTGGCACACTTTTACCAGAATTTTGAGCATAAATATTTAGGGTTTCAATAGAGGCTAATGTTTGTTGCTGACTTTCATTACTTCGCATCAAAATAGGAATAGATTTATCATTTTCGCGATATTCACCCGTTTGAAAACCATCTAAAACCGTTTGCAAAGACGTTGCTATATCAGCACTAGTGATACCTGCCATTTGCGCTTTATTCTGATCTATCTTGACCACAAATTTTTTCGTCTTTGGTCCCCAATCATCTTTGATGTTTTTAGTTCCTGAAACCGTTTTTAGTTTTTGCTTCGTTTGTTCTGAAAGCTCTGCAAGGACATCAGGATTATCACCAGAAATTTTTACTTCAATTGGTGTGCCACCTCCACCAGAGCCTAACAACCCAACTTTAACATCGGCATTTGGAAAACTATTAAAACAATAGCTATCCAATTTCTCTACCATCTCATTATTGTAGATAAAATCTGAGGTATTAATTAAAATATGAGCATAACTTGGATCTGGCTCATCAGTAGTATATCCTAAATCATAAGACTCTGGTCCTGCACCAACATAAGAGGACCAATCTGATATACCGTTTGGCCTTCTGGCATTAACTAATAAATCTGAAACAATATAGTCTTCAATTCCTTTTATAACATCTTGTGTTGCTTCTATACGAGTACCTTGAGGTAAATTAATATCTATAGTTACCATATTACGATCACTATCTGGAAAGAAAACAAATGGAATATAGCTAAACCCTTTTAAAGATATGAAGAAACATACTACAATGACTACTAATACCATACGCTTATAGGCAAGAGCAAATAAGATTAAGTTTTTGTAGTAAAGCTTTAGATTATTGATGATTTTATCAATAAAACTATCATTTCTCTCTGCTTTTGGTGTCACTTTTAAAAACATATAACACAATAAAGTGATAACGGTCAAAGCTAAAATCCAAGACGATAATAAAGCTAGAGAAATGACCACGAATATGGGTCCTACAATATCGCCCATTGTAGATTCTGCCATGAAGAATGCTAAAAAGGCTGCAGAAGTCGTCAACGTAGAAATTAAAAGCGGTGTAAATAGTTCACTACAAGCATCAATAGCTGCTTTTTTAGCGTCCATACCATTTTCCATTTTAACCATTATCGTCTCAGCGACCACAATAGCATTATCTACCATCATCCCCAATGCCATAATTAAAGCTGCTAATGTTACTTGGTTTAATCCCATATCAATAAAACTCATTAGCATTAATGTCATAATGGTTACCATAGGGATTAAACTGGCAATAATACCTCCTGTTCTCATTCCTAAAAACACAAGCATCACAATCAAAACAATACTAATTGCTTGAATTAAATTAACGATAAAAGCACTAATCTTAACATCAATATAAGTATCTAAAGATGATAAACGTTTCAATTCTAAACCAACAGGTAAACGTTTTTTCCAATCGTTAATAACGACATCTATATCAGTACCTAATTGAATAACATTAGCACCTTCTTTCAAACTTATGTGCATGGAAATAGCTCTCTGACCACTTACGGTAACCACTTGTTTTGGTGGATCTATATAATCTTGTCTCACTGTGGTAATATCTCCTAAATACACTAACTGTGAACCATCACCAACAGGAATTAGAGTTTGCTTAATATCTTCGACGGAATTAAAATTTCCGGTCGGTTCTAAAATGATACGTTCGTTTCCTAAATTGACCTGACCTCCTGAGCTTAAAATATTTGTAGTACCTATTATGCTTTGTAATTTAGAAGCCGACAAACCATATTCTTTTAGTCGTGCATTATCAAACTCTATAAACACACGTTCATCTTGTGCACCGCCAACTTCAACTTTGGCAGCAAGATCTAATTTAATAAAGTCATCTTTAATATCATCGACGTAATCTTTAGCCTCAGCATATGAAAACCCATCTATCACTAAACCAACTGCAATACCAAAGACTTCTCCAATACCATCATCATCTAAATTAGGTGAGACACCAGATGGTAATCCTTCAATCTGAGTTAATTTCCTTCTTAATCTATCCCAAACAGCTTGAAGATCTTCTGGCTTAACTTGCTCTTTGAGTTCTACGGTAACAATAGACAATCCTGATCGTGATGTACTTGTTACTTCTTTTAATTCTGGAATTTCCTGTACTGTTTTTTCAACTTTATCAGTAACTAGAAGCTCAACACGCTCTGGGCTAGAACCTGGAAAGGAGGATACTATAGTTGCAACTCTCACAGTATATGGTGGCATACTATCTCGTGATAAGGTTTGGTAAAATACCATACCAAGAATCATGATAGTCCCAAGCACCGTAAACGTAATTCGGTTTCTATTTATGGAAAAGGCTGCTAAATTCATTAATGCTTAGTTTAATTTTACTTCTTGACCATCTAATAAGGTTTGTAAACCTGCTATAGCAATTTTTTGCCCAATCTTTAGACCAGATTTTACTTCAAAACCTTCTGGTGTTAAATTCCCAATAGTAATGGTTTGTTTTTTCACTGTTGCTTTATTTGTATCTCCTTCAACTAAAAAGACGAATCTACCTTTACCATCTTCTCCAACTGCACTTGCAGGTACAACAATCGTGTTTTTAAGTACGTCTTCGTCAACAAACGCAAAAATCACATTTGCTGCCATACCACTCTTGATACGTTCATCTGAATCTGTAACCATCACAGTAATTGGATAAGTTGAAGTACTAGAATCTAATGCAGGCGCTACTTCTGTAATAACAGCCATAAACATATGACCTTCAATGGCAGTAAAAGACACCTTAACTTTCATATCTTTTTTAACCGCATTTATAACAGATTCGGGTAAACCTAAAGAAATTTCAATTGCAGTTCCTGCATTTAAAACACCAATAGCTTGTCCTGGTGATACATTTTCATCAACCTCAGCAGTAACAGAGGCAATAACTCCATCTTCAGGCGCATATAGATATCCAAATTGAATTTGATCTTGCTGAATGGCAACACTTCGTTTTGAAGATTCAAAACTAGCAACCGCTGTCCTGTGTGAATTTTTAGCAGCTTCATAATCACTTAAGGACGCACTCCCTTTTTCATATAAAATACGAACACGATTTAACGATAACTTAGCTGTATTCATTTGAGATTCTGAACTATTTTTTGATTCGATCGAAGACTCATAACTAAGTCTAGCAGAAACATTATCTAAAGTTCCTAACAATTGCCCTTTTTTGACATCTTGACCAAGATTCATGTCCAGTTTAGTGATAATCCCACTACTTCTAAAACTTAGATTTACAATTTTTTCAGTTTGTGCAGTGCCACTAAACTGTCTAGATTTTTCGCCTTCTAAATAAGAAACCTTACTATATTTTACAGGTCGTAAAACGATCTCCTCTTGAACTTCTTTTTCGCCACAGCTCAAAAGCAAAAAAACCATGGTTAGACTGCTTATTTTAAAGTTTCTATTCGTAAACATTATCATATATGTGTTAAATGTTAATCATTATTTTGAGTAAATTCTAAAAAACGTTGAATAAAGTCTTCTCGTTCACTTTCATCTTGTAATAAAAAGAATAACCCTAAAGACCGTTCTAATTGCATTGAGATTTGCAAGTAATTATATATAGCGTTAGCACTCGACCGCTGCGCTTGCAAATAATTATTTTGAGCATCTAATAATTGCACGATATTAACAGCACCACTGGCATACGAGGTTTGTGTTAAATCCAGAGCTTCTTTTGCGGTTTCTTCAGAGACTTCGGATAATTGAATATTAGAAATTTGATTTACCAAATCTAATACGGAATCATTAATATTTTTTTCAATACGCAATGAAACATTATCTCTTGAAATCTCAAGTTGCTCTTTTTGAATGGAAGCTATTTGTTTATTTATATTCTGCTTGTTTTGATTAAATATTGGAATTGAAACATTTAATCCTACAGTATAATATCCTTGTGGGAGATCTCCAAAAACAAAATCTGTACCTGCTCCAGATCTTGAAAATTCATAACTATACTGACCTTGTAAAGCTACTGTTGGCAAAAAACGTCCAGCACCAAATAATCGCTCACTACGTTCCGTAGCTTGTAAATTATACTCTAACGCCTTTAACTCAGGTGCATTTACCACAGCTTCTTGAACTAAAAATTTCACAAACGGTTGTCGTAAAGAGGGATCATCTAAAAACTGGCCTAACTGTTCATAATTGTAATTACTAAAAACTCCTTTTTGTAATTCAGCTTCTTCAACATCAATTTTAGTATCAATAGGATTATTTAGCAATTGATTAAGTGCATAATAACCCTGTTCCAACTGATTTATAGCTTTAATCATTTGCTGAGTATTCTGTGCCTTTTCAGACTTAAAACGCAATACATCAGATTTACCTGCTTCTCCAGCTTCATAGTTCTCTGTAGCGATCTTCAAGTTGTATTTCGTCAATTCCAAATTTTGATTTTGAATAGATACATTAGTTTTTAAAATTAACGCTGTAAAATAGGCTGTTGCAGAATTGAAAACTGTATTAAGTGCTTCGCTATTATAATTTTCTTGTTGTGCATCACGCAGTGATTTTTGAATGCTAATATTTGCATTTACAGCCTCAGAAAATAAGGTCTGCTGTAAAGTTAGATTTCCAGAAGCCACTAGTTCAGGGTTTTGACCACCACTAACTGCTGCTAATTCTGGATCTACATAAGTACCTGAAGCTCCTGCAGTAACATTAGGTAAATAATCGCTTTTTGCAAACTGCACCTCTTTTTGGGTTAAATTTATGTCGCGTTCTTTAGTTTGCAACTCTAAATTTTCTGCAATAGCTTCTTGCATGACATTAACCAAAGTATACGTCTTATCTGCAACAATTTCTTTTGGATTTCCAACAAAACTTGTGGTAGCTATTAAACTGTATTTAAGTGGCAAGCCAATTTTATCAGCCGTATTATAGTTAACTGTTAATTTACTTTTGGATTCTAACTTTGTGCTTAAACCAGATAAACCGTTCCCATTCACAACAGACTCAACAGTTAAAGCTATACGCCTAAAAAACTGATTCAGTTGAGATTGATAATGATTAGTCGCAAGAATACCGTTCATAACATCTTTAACAGGATTTGCTGAGAATGATGGCAATTTCTTTTCAATCAATACATTTGCAAGTTGTTTTATTTCTTCATCAGAAAAGTAGAATCCACCTGCTAAATAAACAGCATCAATATCCTCTAGGTTTGAGGTAATATCGTCCAAAGAATCAAATTTGACAAGGCGTATTTCAAGACCTAAATCTAACCCTATCTTTCTAAATGTTTCTGCTATCGGCAAATTATCTGTGAAGGTTTTTTCAAGAACAACACCGACAATTTTGGGATTAGATAGCTTTTTAAGAAACTTCAAATCTTCAGAATAAGACTGAGATGTAATAATCGAAGTATAGTTTTCTATATTAGAAACAAAGGTTTCATCGGTTATTAACTCCTCACTTAAAGCTCCAAAAAGAATTGTTGGTTTCTTGTAAATACCAATTTTAGAAATTACTGAATTATTAACAACGCCAAAGGCAATAATGATATCTGTTTCATTTTCCAGTAGAATATTATAATTAGTTAGAGCTCTAGCAGAATCAAAGCTATTGACTAACTTATTAACAGCTGGAAATTCTATAATAGCGTCTTCCCCTACAACCGCAGATATTTCATTTGACAACTCAGACAATAAGGTTTCTATTTCGGCAGAATTATTATCTAATAAAAACCCAACTTTGTAGGTTTTCGTTTGAGAAAAAGCAAATGCTGTAAACATTACCAACGCTAAGAAAATGTGTTTTTTCATTGATTCATTAATTTTAACTTTTTCAAAGTTATGATATTGAATTGAATAAGAAAATAATACGGTAATTAGTTCAAAAGTATTAAACAAGTAATAAAACTAATATTTAATAAACTCTTATTTTAAAATGATTGCAAAACAACTTTGCTATCAAAATTGAAAACCAAAACCAAAACTAAATCTCATACTATCATCTGAAGTAAATAATCCTACATTTAAAGATAACATATCTACCATATTTACAAAGAACCCGCCACCTACAGATGTATTTAAAGCATCATCATTAAACTCTGGAATACCGACTAAATCATCACCTACCCAGACACGACCATAATCAAAACCTCCAAAAATACCATATTCAATTGGCGCTATTGATGTACTTTCACGGTTAAGATTGTACCTTAAGTCAGTACTATGAAAGAAAGATCGCTTTCCTGAAAACCGCTCGTTTCTATAACCTCTCAATCCATTGTTAGCACCTAAATTAGCTGCCTGATAAAACTCAAAACCATCACCAAAATTGATGTGTCCTTCTAACCTAGATGCTAAAACGATTCGCCCACCTGGATCCAATCGATGTGCAATACCCAACGTTGGAATTACATAACTAAAATCATTAGAATTTGTAATGTTGTTCGTGTATCCTAAAGTTAATTTAAAGTCTAAGCCAAGAGTCGGAAATGCAGGTTCATCAACATTACTAAAACCGTATGAAAACTCCGCATTTATGAAATTATCTCGATCGGGTTGTATATCACTTTGAAAAAAATCATTAATAAAACGTTCTTCGTTATTTTGAATTTCTATAGATTCAAAGTTAACTCCTAGTGTTAGTTTACTTCCATATTCACCTCTTTTAATTAACGAGGTTCCAAAAGCATAGGTAGATTGTCTAACTCTATTGTAATCCATATCCACTTCTTCCCCATCTGGATTGTCTATGTTAAGATTTGGGGTTGAGTTTCCATATCCAAAAAAGTTGATAGCAAAATTAGGGCTTGCAAATCTTGCATTTACACCCAGATTAATATTATCCGCAATTTCAGCGAATTCTCCTTTATAATTTAAATCCACTCCTCCGGTTGCAAAAAACACATGACCATTTATAGAATGTTGTGAAGAAAACGTTTCACTATCATAACCATTTTTGGTAAACAGACCTCCTAAGCCTAATTTAAATCCATCATCCGGGTTAAACCCAATAATAGGTAGAATGACTTTTGAATTATATTTTATTTTTTTGTAATCATAGAGGTTTGTGAAATAGTCATCTTTAAGATGATGATGCCCTTTATTAGTTATGAACTCACTCTCTTTAGATTTATAATCGTAAACATGAACATTCTTACCATTCACAATGTTATAGGCATCCTTATTTTGGCCACCGACCAAACGCAGTTCTATTTTAGCTTTACCATTTCCTTTTACCTCAAAATAATCGTCATCATCTAAACCAAAAACCCAAATTTCCTTATTCTCTTCAAATTGATAAATACGTTCATGAAATAAATCCTTCTTTTTACCTTTTTTAATCCTGAATATTTTTACAGATGTTTGACCATTTGCAAGTCGTTCAATTTCAAACCAGTCATCTTTATCAGTACCTCTAACAGTGGCATATTTATTCACTATACCGAAATATTCGTCGGAAATAATTTTTAAATTGTCACGTCTCTGGATTAATTTTTCTTTGATTGTTTGAACAGTTTCGTCTCGCACTTCAATCGGGAAATTCAAAAAAGCACTATCAATAACAGTTTCTGTTAAATTGTTTTGAATACGAGCAATCTCCTTATCCCAATCTGCTTTAGTCGCTTTTGTAAGCAAAGCGACGTCTAAAGGAAAAGGTTCTACATTAAACCATTTTGGATCTTTGAGTTTACCTTCATAAGAGCGCAATAATCTTATAGGTGGCACTATAAATGTAGCGGTTTTCATCAAATACCCATCATCCATAAGTGAAAAGGCTTGATCTCTATCTCTCGGTATTGGTCGGTAAATTGTTTTTCCCTCTTCTTTAAAAATAGCCCATCGCCATTGATCTTGATGTCTATCCCAATCTCCAATAACCATATCAAATAACCTTGCTCTAATATAAGCAGACTCATCAACTACATGAGTTTCTTTCTCTCTAAGCTCCTCTAACATATCATAAGTGCTAATTAATTTATTAGCATAGCCAAAACCTGCCTTATCACCATGACCATCTCCAGTACGTTCTTCAATCATATAAATTTCATCACCAAATTCATCATTAAATTTACCGATTGCTTTTTGTTTTGGTACATAAAAAAGTCTAGGAGTTGTATAAAACACATCTACTGCTTTAGACATTTCAGCAATAGTAAACGGAGCATATGGATGGGATGCTGTAAAGGCATCTAACAAAAACGCTTCCGTCTTTGTGCCTTCGAGTTCAGGAGTCACATAATCATCTTTGAATAAGACTGCTTGTAGGTACTGAACACCATTTTTTCTCAATGCACGCATTGTATATTCTCTTCCTTGAGGGTCTTCAAAACGCAAGGATTTAGACTGATGCCCTCCTCCTTTTCTCACAGGTGTTAAGCCACCATAAAGCGTATCTAAATCAACTGTTGGCAACTCAACTTCGGTACTAAAATATTTACGGTAGCGTTGACCCAATGCTTTTTGATAGCCTTTACCTTTATCTGTTTCTTCTTTAGTGTAAATAGATGCCTTAACCGTTTTTGGCATAACATCATAGAAGCTCATTTCAACACTCTCATTAGCTTTTAATACTTGCGTTTCAAAAACAGGCTTATCGTTACCAGCAGCATAAAAGCGAACCCAAGAGGACCCATCTTTAAAAACATCTAATACTGCGTAGCCTTGATGTCCGTATGAAAATTGTCCGCCTCCAACATTTTTAGTAGCACTTGTTTTTGAACCAGAGCCACTAACAATCTGTGGTAGATTATTTTCTACTATATACTGTAAACTATGCTCGTGACCAGAAACAAAAAGCGCCTTATCATTTTCTTGTGCTAGCGTGACTAACAATTCTTTCAATTCGCGATAGCGCTTATTATTTAAATCTGCATGAGACGCGCCACTTGTTGAGCGTAATATGTTTTTTAAAGTACCTAAAATAGGGAGTGGCGTCATGTGCGATTTAAAACTATATTGACCACCATGAGACCCATTAGTAAACATGGGATGATGTAACGCAATAATGGTAGTTTTTCCGCGTGCTTTTTTAACCTCGCTTTCAAATTCATCAATAAACCGAGCTCTTGTTTTAAATTCACATTCGTCATTTAATTTAGGATGCTTATCCCAATCAGTGATATACCATTGACTATCTACCAAAATCAAAACGATATCATCAGAAACATTTATTCTTTCAATTGGGCAACCGTTCTCTGGCAAAAACGTGTTTTTTCCTAAAATATCTTCAATATATTTTTCTTGACGTTTTAAACCTTCAACACCACCACTATACCAATCGTGATTTCCCGGAATAAAAATCGTTTCTCCTTTGAAATTTTTTACTGTCGCTGTTTGCACATTGAGCTGATGTTCAGCAAAAGCTCGACCCTCATCATTTTTTTTAGGCAATCCTTTTTCATAGATATTATCACCCAGAAAAATAGCAGTACTATGTTCTGAAGCTTTACTTAGTTCTACTTCGAAGGATTTCAATGCATTTGAAACCTCATTAATAGGTGAATCCCCAGCATCTCCAATTAAATAAAACGAATGTTCGATTTCTTTATCTGGAAATACTTTAGTAATATTCTCTCTTATATATTGAGGCTTATATGTCGCGCAAGCATTACATAATAGACTTATTACAAAAATGATTACTAATTGATTGATTTTTCTCATTTCATAGGTTATAATTTATAAAGGTATTAAATCGTAAAGCAATACAATATTCAAATTCATTAATAGCTTTTTATTAAGTCATGCGTTTGCGACCAAACACTAAATAAGTTCAGTCTCAATAATCACTTCGCTCTGCAGTGTTTTATGAACAGGACATTTTGAAGCAATCTGTTTTAGTCGTTTTCTTTGCGACTCATCTAAATTACCAACAAAAGTACATTTTTTTGATAAATGATCTATTCGGGTTGGCTTATTTGAATCCAACATCAAATCATCACTATGCTTTTTAGAATACGTGATATGTGCATAGACTTCTTGTAAATCCCATTTTTTACGTTCAGCATACATTTTTAAAGTCATTACTGTACAAGCTGCTAATCCTGCACTAAGAAAATCGTAAGGTGAAGGCCCAAAATCTTGTCCTCCAACCGAATCTGGTTCATCAGCAATAAAACTATGCTTTGCAGTTTGAATTGTTGTTGTTGTTGTGAAATTATCTTCTTTCAAATTTAAATGTGCGACCAATTGCTCTCCAACGGTATCCAACATCCTATTTTCCTGTTCTGGAAAATAGCGCTTAACCCAAGTGCCAATCATATCACCAACGTAGAAGCTGTATGTAATTTTACTTAATAAATGATCAGCATTATCTAAACTCACAAAACTTTTAAGATGGTGTGCATTATGATATAACTCATGTGCATTTTTAACACCAACAATGGTATCAATTGGAGAGTGTAAAATAAGTAAAGGTTTTCGCAATGATTTAATAATTTGAGGCAAATCAGTCTTATCAAAATCAGCTACGAATTCTTCATCAATTTTAAATGGTCGTCCACCTATATTGACTTCAACTCTGCCTTTGTTTTTTATATCATCTATACCATGAGAAAACAAATGTTTGACGTGACTTACTGTTGATGGAGCTCCAACAGTTGCAACTGCCTTTATATTATCTAATTTAGATGCTGCAACTAAAACCGCAGCACCTCCAAGCGAATGACCAACTAAAAGTGATGGTGCTTCATAATGTGTTTTCAAAAAATCATTTACAGCAATTAGATCATCCACATTTGCCGAAAAATGACTATCCGAAAACTCACCTTCGCTGCGTCCTAAACCTGTGAAATCAAATCTTACAACTCCAAAACCATGACTCGTAAGTGCTCTGCTAATATTCCTCACTGCGCCTAAAGAACTACTGCACGTAAAACAATGTGCAAAAATGGCAAAATGATTTGGTTTTTGATTTGCGGGTAATTCTAGATATGCTCGTAATTTATTACCTTTTTTGTTTTCTATTTTTAGTCTCTCGTTGCTCATAATTAATGCGTTGTAATCGATTTAATTTTAGAATTTATTATATATTTTCTTCAGAAATGTAGCCCAACCAACATCATTTAGTCTAACCGGCAACTAGTTCTATAATTAGCTTAAGAACTACAAGACAGCATAGAACACCCTACTTTATGTCTGGCCCAATCTGGGCGTTTAGCAAACCACTTTATATATTCTGGCTGTTCGGCATAAGGCCGTTTTAAAAGCTGAAATAGTTCATCAATCAATTTGTAATCTCCTTTGTTGGCATCATCAATAGCTAATTGCGCCATATAGTTCCTAAGGACATATTTTGGGTTTAAACTATTCATTATTTCTTTTCGTTCAGCATCTGAATTAGATTCCTTTTTTAGTCGTAAGTCATAACTCTCAAACCACGATTTCCATTTATGAGCTGTAGCACTAGAAACCTCATTTGGTGCGTAAAAAGCATCACTTACAATCTCTAATCCTTTGTTAGAATCTCCTTTCTTGAAGTTGCTCAAATTCCTGAAAAATATGGTCATATCTGTTTCAGTTAACAGCAGTACATCTTCTAAAATTTGAACTAATTCATTGTCTTTGTCGTCATTTATGATCAAACCTAATTTAGAACACATCATTTCTAAAGATTGCTTTTCAAAATCAGTTTTATAATTCTCCAAGATTGCTTCTAAAGGCTCTACGTCTTCTATTAGTGGGTACAATGCGTTGGCTAATTGATATAAATTCCAGAGACCGATGTTCGGCTGATTTCCGAAGCGATAACGCTTATGCTGCTTATCTGTAGTATTTGGTGTCCAACCGAAATCAAAGCCTTCTAACCATCCATAAGGCCCATAATCTATGGTTAATCCAAGAATAGACATATTATCTGTATTCATGACACCATGCACAAAACCAACACGTTGCCAATGAACAATCATATTTAGTGTACGTCGAGATACTTCAGCAAAAAAATTAATGTAGCTTTCTTTTGAAGGTGCTCCCATTTTCGGAAAATGATGTTTTATGGTATAATCTACTAAGGTTTTAAGTGTTTTATGGTCCTTCCTAGCTGCGAAGATTTCAAAATTTCCGAAGCGTAAAAAAGAAGGCGCCACACGAGAGACAATCGCACCTTTTTCATAGGCCTGATTACCATTATAAAGCATATCTCGCATTACTTCATCACCAGACAACCCCAATGATAAGGCTCTCGTTGTTGGCACACCTAAATGAAACATCGCCTCACTGCACAAATACTCCCTAATTGAAGAACGCAAGACCGCTAAACCATCTGCAGTTCTAGAATATGGCGTTTCACCAGCACCTTTAAGCTGCACTTGCCATTGTTTCTCATTATGTTCAACTTCAAATAAATTGATGGCTCTACCATCACCGAGTTGCCCAGCCCAATTTCCAAATTGATGTCCGCCATAACACATCGCATAAGGTGTTGTGTTTTTAACTACTTCATTACCTGTAAATGTTTTAACAAAGGTTTCACTGGACTTTTCATCATTAGAAATCCCTAACGAGTCTAACATGTCTTCGGAAACGTGCAATATTTTTGGGCTTTTGGTCTTTTTTGGTGTGACATAAGAAAAACAAGACTCTTTGACTTGACGTCTTAAATTCTCTTTAATAGAATCTGACGGAAGCTCTTTTGTAAATGTATGTTTTAAATTTAATTTCATTATAATTTCCTTTCTAAAAACGTTCTAATTGATAGATTCAATTCTAAAATTTACAAAATAATAGTCGTTAAAATGACTAAAAGATTACAAATTTGACTTGTGAAAGTCTTCCGCTAAATTACGACTAAGCTATTTCTTAAACAGTCATTAATTAAAGTTTAGTATTTTTGCTGAATAAACAAATAGTCTTTATGGAAACACTTGTTGTAGAAGCAGAAAAGTATGTGATCAACTATTTAAATGAATATTTAGATTTTAAATATGTTTACCATAATCTCGCACACACACAACGTGTAGTTAGTAAAGTAAATGAATTAGTTGAAACTAGTGAGTTAGATGCTAATGAGAAAGGTATTCTGCAAGTTGCAGCATGGTTTCATGATACTGGATTCACAAAAACTATTGAAGGTCACGAAAAAGAAAGTATGAAAATTGCTTCTGCATTTTTAAAGACTCAAGAAATAGACACGAAGACAATAGAGACCATCTCAAACATTATTTTAGCAACCCAAATGGGTTACGAACCAAAAACGAAATTAGAAGGGATCATAAAAGATGCAGATTGTGCTCATGTTTCTAGTAAAAAATATGATGAATATGCCTCTTTATTAAGAAAAGAAAGAGAGCTAACTCTCAACAAAACAATCCCCAGGTCAGACTGGATATCAGATAATATTTCTTTTTTAACACATCATAAATTTTACACGGACTTAGCAGCACGAAAATGGGAAAGACGTAAAGGAAAAAACCTAGCAAACCTGCTCCAAAGTCAGAATAAAATAAAAGAGGATACTCAGAAATTAAAACAAAAAAAGGCAGAACTAAACTTCAAAAAAGAAAAGTTAGATTTACCAGAGCGTGGCATTGAAACCATGTTTAGAGTAGCTCTTCGAAATCACATTACCTTAAGTGATATTGCAGATACAAAAGCAAATATTTTATTATCTGTAAATGCTATTATGATTTCGTTGGTACTATCAAATCTAGTATCAAAACTTGATAACCCTTCAAATCATTATTTGATTTGGCCTACCGCAGTTTTTTCATTATTTACAGTCACGTCTATTGTTTTATCAGTTTTAGCCACACGTCCAAATGTAACAAAGGGAAAGTTTACAAAAGAAGACGTCGCTGATAAAAAAGTAAACCTTTTGTTCTTTGGGAATTTTCACAAAATGAAACTTGACGAATTTGAATGGGCTATGCAAGAAATGATGCAGGACAGGGATTATCTATATAGTTCATTGACCAAAGATTTATACTTTCTTGGTTTAGTATTGAATAGAAAATACAATTTATTGAGAGTGACTTACACTGTATTTATGATAGGGATTATCATAAGTGTAATAGGGTTTATTATCGCATTTCAATTGGCAGAAACAAAAGTATTAGCAGAAAGTGTTAATACTTTATTATGAGTACAAAAAAGCTTAAGCCCTTATCTCTTTCATTAAATCATCATACGTATAATAGGATTTATCATCTTTATCCTTATGATACAGCACACTTACTCTAATAGCCTTTAAACCCGTTACAGCTTGTAAATCCTCAAGTTCAACCACCTCAATATCATCATCTAAATATTTTTTAGACTGCAAGAACTTCACATATCGTAAGTATTCTATTTCATCCTGTTTTTGTGAATATATAATACTTATTTTTCCTTTTTGAGTGACACGTTCGGTAGTTCCTTTTATGTAAGCTTTATCAACACGCTTTTTCACTATTTCATATCTAGCATTATAAGTACCATCTACATCAAAATGTTTTTCATCCATTCTAAAACTGATTGACAACGACTGATTAAACACTAAAATCATGGAGGCTACATTCAATTTTACAGAAAAATCTGGCTGCATTAAGTAAAATGAATTCTCCATTTCACACATCACTTGCAATTGCCATAATCTCAAATTGTATAGGTAGATGGGGTTAAACGAATCTTCTTTGGTAATAGATTCACCAATATACATATTGTGCTCTACACCATCAGTTTTAAAACGTTCAAAATAATGAGGATACATGACTTGTGCTTCTATTTGTTTTTTATCTAAAAGAGAAGCCATCTCTTTATTAATTAACGCGATAGTATCATCATATTTTTTTCGATGATCATATAGCGCATTTACTTTGTCGTCTATACTATCAAAATAAGAATTAACTTCTTCATTTAAGACATTCACAACCTTTAAATGTTCTAATAGAGGGTCTATATCTTGTTTTATAAATGCTGAAATTTGCTGCTCACTATCTACTTGAAAACTAATATCTAAGCCTTCTAGATAGTTGTTAATTTGATATAAAAACTGCTCGTAAATAGGAAGATTCTCTAGTTTAATAGCACCCTCAATTATTGATTTAATAGATTGAAGTTGAATTGTTAAATCTTTTTGTGTGGCAGAATTCCTAGCTTCTGAAGACCCCTTGATATCAATTTGGCCAAATAAAGGGTAAATATTCTCAAACGCTATTTTATTAAAACTAGGCTTCTCACCGTTATACTGACTTTGAATAAAGTGTCTCGCTTCTTTTTCAAAACGCCAATTTACACTGGGATGAATTGAGGTACACTCTTTCTGAATTACAGCTTCAATTACATTTTGCTCCTCATCCTTAGAACGCTCCACAGCAGAAACTATAAAAGGCATGACATCAACTAATTTATTCGCATTAATACTGTTTAATACCTTTGGCTGCTCAGACACAATTTCCAAAATTCCCATAAGCCCTTCATCATTAGCTATAGGAGCTAAAATAGCACTTTTAATACCTTGAGCTTTTAATGTTTTATACTGTGGTACTTTCCCTTTAGATAGTTCATAAAACTTATCTACATCAGATACCGCGTAAAATGTTTTATTCTTTAACAAAGTGTTATAAGAAGACGTGCATAATGCATCAGAACATGAATTCTCATCTTTCTCATGTAGCAAGTAGCTATTCATGCGTATGCCATAGACACGCTCAAATTTATC
>Ga0115008_10000879_pt1 | contig 23600 bp, 14 predicted proteins | sample FraStrMetagenome_FD_87164 | JGI IMG/M metagenome (GOLD analysis project Ga0115008, IMG submission 87164) | Marine eukaryotic phytoplankton communities from Arctic Ocean - Fram Strait ARC3M Metagenome | ecosystem: Environmental > Aquatic > Marine > Oceanic | place: Fram Strait | collected...
CGCAACATGGATCTGAAGCTATTGCTGATGAAAACAATCTTGTGAGTTCAAATTCAGAGAATGTAACTATGAAATGGGGTACAGAACAAGAAAATTGGTCATTTAATTACTCAAGATATGTTAATATACAAGCAAACAATGATGTAATACCCTACTTGAATTTTTATTTTATTTTAAATTTTAAAACATATAAAGACCCACGACTTATTGCCATTGCAGAGCCTTCTTCTGATCCAATTACCATTAGAGATGAGGTTTTTAAATCTGGGTCTTCAACAGAGAAAATTACAGTAGAATATGATATCCCATACTTTGGAAGACCCCTAGGAGGTTCTGCTGTTGTTGAGGGTTGGGACCTAGACGCTAACAAAAATTTGTTAAATGGACTTCCAAATAGAAGCTATTCTCAGCCGAAGAGAGATTTATTTATGGCTCCTGATATGACATATAATATCATAACATATGCAGAAACAAATTTTATTAAAGCTGAAGCAAAATTATTAGAATGGGGTGGAACTAAATCAATAGAGCAATATTATTACGATGGTATAGATGCCTCTTTTCAACAATATGGATCAACAGGTAACGCTGAATACAAAAATAGAGACGGAATTAAATGGGGTACCGTAAGTATTGGAGATAGAGGATTATTTGGTTTAGTAACCAGTGGTATTTCTAGTGAGCCATTAGATAAAATTGTTAGGCAACGTTGGTTAGCAAGTTATAATCAAGGACATGACATGTGGTGTGTGCAAAAAAGAACAAGAATTTTACCTCTAATCGATCAGTTTGCTCCAGATGGGTCAAGTGGGCTAGATTATGCTCCCTTGTCTGAAAGAATGATATACCCTCCGTTATCAGAAGGAGGGCTTAATAACGAAGCATTTCAAGAGGCTATCAATGCTCTTGGAGGAAATACACTTTACACCCCATTAAAAATGAATAAAGAATATACACCTATAAAGTGGGAAACCCTATCTGATACTGTTGAATTCACCGAAGATTTTGCGAAAAATTTTTATGGAGATTCTGAAGACGATCTTATTGATGCAGGTGTAACCTATAAAATTATTTAAGATGAATAAAATGAAAAAGCTTAACCTTTTATTATTGATTTCTATTCTTTTAGTTTCTTTCTCTTGTACGGAAGATGATATTGTAACCGGAGAAGACGGAATACTCAATTATACAATTCCTAATAAACCCGCAGAAATAAACTATATCGTTGGTGCTCAGTATATTACAGCTGGAATAAGAAGTACGGTTCCTGAAGAACCAAGTATTGGTATCTACAATGGTAATATTGGCGACCCTACAGTATATGAACAGCATGTAAATCAAGCTCAAACAGCAGGTATCGATTTCTTTATTTTTAGATTCCGTTCTGCTAATAATGGAACTCAAAATTCAAATGATATAAATTTCATAAACGGATTACAATCGGCTCCCAATGCTCAAGATGTAAATTTTGCACTTTCTTATAATTTTGGAAATATGGGATTAGGAAATAGTAATCGAATTGAGCAGAAAGGTCTTGTTCAAACATTTATAGATGATTTCAAATTAATGATTCCTTTTTTCAATCAACCAAACTACATGAAAGTCGATGGAAAAAATATTGTATATCTATTTAATAGCCACAATCTTCATTCAGATGATAACTCCGCTTTGTACCAACAAATGAGATCAGAATTATCCTCTCTTGGTGTTGAGCTGTATCTAATAGGTATGCAAAATGATTGGACTCCAACTTTAAGATATGATTTTAGATTTGTAAATGGAGTAGATGCAGTAACTCATAACACCTATGCAACTATTAATCGAAATTTTTATGATCGAATTATAAACTTTGAAAAATTCGTAGACATTGCTTGGCAATATCATAAAGAAACATGGTTAGATTATAATATAGAATATATACCTACTATCTCTCCCTCCATAAATTTTAAAATTATTAATCCAGGAAGCAATATTCACGTTTTTGACAAAGAAGAAACTTGGTTCAGAGAGTTTAGTAATCTTGCAAGAAGAGCCTCTGGTAAAAATAAAATTGTTTTAATAGATTCTTTTAACGATTGGAATAGAGGTACACAATTAGAATCTGCTGATACCTATGGAGATCAATTTCTCCAAATTGTAAAAGAGGAATTTAAAGTCAACTAAAATGTTTAATAAATTTTTTTTTTCCCCTCTTTGTATTGCTGTTTTTTTAACTACATGTAGTCCTAACAAAAATACGGTTTCTAAATCTATAAAAAATAATAATTCTATAGAAGGTAAAATTTTAGCAGGTTATCAAGGTTGGTTTAATGCAGATGGAGATGGTTCTGGTTTGAAATGGAAACACTATTTTAATAAAAATGGTTTTAAACCAGGGAGTACTTCAAATGATTTTTGGCCAGAAGTTATTGAACTCCAAAACTACCAAAAATACAAAACACCATTTATCCATAAAAATGGAAAACCAGCTTATGTGTATAGTGCAGCAGATTCCAAAACTGTAAATCTTCATTTTAAATGGATGAAAGATTATGATATAGATGGTGTTTTTGCACAACGTTTTGTGGTTGGTTTGACTAGAGGTCAAAAAAGAATTGATAATTATAATAAAGTTTTTGACAATTGTTTTAAAGCAGCAAAAAAGAATGATAGAGTTTTAAGTTTGATGTATGACTTAACAGGAACCAATATTACCAATGTTGTTGAAACAACTAAAGAAGATTGGAAACAGCTCGTAACAAAATATAAGCTAAATGACCCTACTAATCCGAATATTTTAACGTACAAAGGAAAAGCTGTAGTCTCTATTTGGGGAGTTGGTTTTAATGACAACAGAAAGTACAATTTAGATAATATTATAGAGCTTGTTAAATTCTTTAAAAATGATCCGAGATATGGCAATTGTGCAGTGCTTTTAGGTGTTCCAACTGGTTGGAGAGCATTAGAGAGAGATGCTGTCAATGATCCTAAATTACACGAAGTTATTAAGTTGGCAGATATTGTGCATCCTTGGGCTCCAGGCAGGTACAATGATTTACAATCTGCAGACCAACACAAAGAAAATTATACCATACAAGACCAAAAATGGTGTACTGAAAACGGATTAATGTATATGCCTGTCGTTTTTCCCGGGTTTAGTTGGTCAAATCAAAAAAGAAACCCTAAAATATTAAATCAAATTCCACGATTAAAAGGTGATTTTTTATGGAGACAATTCTACAATACAATTTCATCTGATGTAAAAACGATTTATGTAGCTATGTTTGATGAAATGGACGAAGCTACTTGTATTTTTAAAATAGACAACAACCCTCCTGTTGGAGAAAGTAAGTTCTTAACTTATGAAGGTTTGCCCTCAGATTATTATTTATGGCAAACAGGACAAGCAGCAAAAATGTTGCGTAAAGAAATTACTTTAACCAAAAAACAGCCAATTTATCCAACGAAATAAAAATCCATTAATTGATGAATTTAGTATTTAATAAACAACTTATTAATTGTATACAATTTCTAGTAATTTCTTTTTTCTTTTTTTCTTGCAGTAATTCAGAAGACAGAATATCAGAAAATCTTGACAATGTAAAATATGTAGATCCACAAATTGGAGGCGTTGCCCCTTTTTTACAACCCACAAGAACACGTATACATTTGCCAAATTCCATGGTACGTATGTACCCAGAAAGAAAAGATTATAGAGATGATCAAATTACTTCTTTTCCTTTAACTACAAGAAAGCATAGATCAGATTTACTTTTTAATATTATGCCAGTTTCTGGGGATGTTGATGAAGCAAAGGAACCAATTTCTGCTTGGGATCAAGATTTAGAGATTGCACATCCTCACTATTACTCTACCTGGCTAGAGGATTATAATATTACGACAGAATTTACACCAGCTGCTCAAGCAGGTATTTTTAAATTCACTTATCAAAATAACGATACTAGAAAATTATATCTAAGCGATTTAACAGGAGATGATTGGCAATTAAATGAAGATGGGTCTCTTACAGGGTCAGAATCTTTTGAAGGAATGTTGGGCTATGTTTACGCAGTAACAGATCAAAAAGGAAAATTTACTTCCGAAAAAACAGAAAATAAAGTCAATTCTTGGATGACCTGGAAAGACGCAAATATCAAACAAGTTCAATTTAAATATGGAATCTCATTCATAAGTATAGATCAAGCAAAGAAAAATTTAGAAAGAGAAATTCCAGATTTTAATTTCGAAACTGTAAAAGAAAAAGCCTATAAAATATGGTCGGAAGTAATGAACCAAATTGAAGTAGAAGGTGGAACAGAAGCATTTAGAAGAACATTTTATACAGCATTATATCGTTCTTATGAAAGAATGATAAACATCACAGAAGATGGAAAATACTACAGTGGTTATGATAATAAAATCCACGAAGGTGAACAAGATTTCTATGTAGATGATTGGGTTTGGGATACCTTTTTAGCATTGCACCCTTTACGCTTTATTTTACAACCAGAAATGGAATCGGGTATGATGGCTTCGTATGTAAGAATGTATAAACAATCTGGTTGGTTACCTCAATTTCCACAAATTCACGGAGATGCTCCACCAATGAATGGTTTCCATTCTAGTATCATGATATTAGATGCTTACAGAAAAGGAGTTCTTAATTTTGATGAAGAAATGGCTTTTGAGGCAATGAAAAAAAATGCTTTAGAAGGCACCATGATTCCCTGGAAAATGGGCGCACATGCTCCAATTGATAAACAAGCTTTAGAACTTGGTTATTTTCCAGCATTATATCCGGGAGAAAAGGAGACAGAATTTAGAGTTCATAATTTTGAAAAAAGACAAGCTGTTGCGGTTACTTTAGCTCAAGGTTATGATGATTGGGCTTTAGCTGAATTTGCGAAGGAACTAGGCAAAGATGAAGATTATAAATACTTCTCTAAAACTGCACAGAATTACAAAAATTTATATTGGAAAGAAAAAGGCTTTTTTATGCCAAAAGATGCCAAAGGTAATTGGATTGATATCGATCCAAAATTTGACGGAGGAATGGGGGGTAGAGATTATTATGATGAAAATAATGGTTGGACATACCTATGGAATGTACAACAAGATATTTTAGGATTGCAAGAATTAATGGGTGGTAGAAAAACGTTTGAAGAACGTTTAGATCAAATGTTTAGAGAAGATTTAGGAAGAAGTACGTATGCTTTAAATGCTAGGTTTCCCGATTTTACAGGTATTGTTGGGCAGTATTCTATGGGGAACGAACCAAGTTTTCATATTCCATATTTATACAATTTTACAGATTCGCCTTGGAAAGCGCAAAAGAAAGTAAGAATGCTTCTAAACACTTGGTTTAAAGACAATATTTTTGGAATTCCAGGGGATGAAGACGGTGGAGGAATGTCTGCTTTTGTAGTTTTTTCTGCAATGGGCTTTTATCCAATAACACCAGGAATTCCAGTTTATACTATTGGAAGTCCTTTATTTTCCAAAATCAGTATCAATTTACCAAATGGTAAAATCTTTACCATAAATGCATCAAATTGTAATAAAACGAATAAATATATTCAGTCTGCAACATTAAATGGTAAAGAACTAAAAGGTCCTTGGTTTACTCACGAAGACCTCGTAAATGGTGCAACAATTATTCTAGAAATGGGGAAATTTCCAAATAAAAATTGGGGTGCAGATCAATCTCTAATACCAAATAATTTTAAAAATTAACAATAGGTTGTCGATGAAAAATATAAAAAATTACTCGTTTCTGTTATTACTTACTTTAATGGGTATTTTCTCTTTTAGTGAAATCACAAAATCAACAACTAAAAAGTCTGGTGACAACACAAAATATGTAAACACATTTATAGGCACAGGTGGTCATGGGCATACCTTTCCAGGAGCAACTACACCTTACGGAATGGTACAACTAAGTCCGGACACAAGAACTATGGGTTGGGATGCTTGTGGAGGTTATCATTACACAGATTCATCGATTTTAGGCTTTTCTCATACACATTTAAGCGGAACAGGAATTAGTGATTTAGGTGATTTTTTATTTATGCCATTTAATGGTGAAGCAAAAGTAACACCCGGAACTCCTGAAGATCCAGATAGTGGATATCGTTCAAGATATAGTCATTCAAATGAAAAATCCTCTCCAGGATTTTATTCAGTTTTGTTAGAGGACTATGATATTGAGGTTGAAGTTACTGCTACAAAAAGAGCAGGTTTTCATAAATATAGGTTCAATAAAGATGGTAAATCTGGTGTTATCATAGATTTATCTCACAATATTTACCCAGATCATAAGCCGAGCCACCAATTTAAAGTAATTGGCAATACAGAAATTGCAGGTTATAAAGGTTCTGGAGGTTGGGCAGTATCACAAGATATTTTCTTTCATGCTAAATTTAACAAACCTTTTACTACTACTTTTTATGAAAATGGAAAAAAGATTAATGGCGTACCAACAGGAAAATCGAAAAGTTTAGTAGCTGTTTTAAGTTTTGACACCACAGAAGGCGAAGAAGTTTTATCAAAAGTTGGGATTTCATCCGTAGATTATTTAGGAGCTAAAAAGAATTTAGAATCAGAAATAAAAAATTGGGATTTTGATAAAGTAAAAAACGAAGCACATAAATCATGGAATAAAGAGCTCTCAAAAATAAATGTAAAAGGAGGCACAGAAAATGAAAAAACTATCTTCTATACTGCATTATATCATACATCTATAGCTCCAAATACATTTTCTGATGTAGATTTCAGATACAGAGGAATGGACAGAGAAATCCATCAAACGGACAAAGAAAACATCTATACTGTTTTTTCTTTATGGGATACTTTTAGAGCATACAATCCTTTAAAAACAATAACAGACCCAGACAGAACCAATGAGTTTATAAAGACATTATTATCTAAATACGATCAAGGCGGCGTATTGCCAAAGTGGGAATTACATGGAAACTACACAGGCTGTATGATTGGATATCATTCTGTACCCGTAATTGTAGATGCCTACAAAAAAGGAATCAAGGATTTTGATGTAGAAAAAGCATACAAGGCAATCGTTCATGCAGCAACTTTCGATACTATAAATATAATTTTTCCTTCAAAAAGAATTAAAAATATTTTGATGCCAATGGGTAAATTCTATAATCAAACAATGGATTATATCCCTGCTGATTTAGAAATCGAATCGGTTTCTACGGCACTAGAATACGCCTATAATGATTGGTGCATCGCACAAATGGCGAAAGAATTAGGGAAGACAGACGATTATAATCGTTTTATGAAACGCTCAAAGAAATACACCCAATATTACGATACAAAAACGGGGTTTATGCGTGGAAAAAATGCTGATGGTCAATGGAGAGTTCCTTTTGACCCTCGTTTTTCTAAACACCGAAAAGATGATTATACAGAAGGAAATGCGTATCAATGGTCTTGGTTTGTGCCTCATGATGTCCCAGGATTGATAGATTTAGTTGGAGGAAAAGAAACGTTTATCAAAAATTTAGATGTTTTATTTTCTACCAGTTCAGAATTGGTTGGAGATGATGTTTCTGGAGATATTTCTGGTTTAATAGGGCAATATGCACACGGAAATGAGCCAAGTCATCATATTGCTCATATGTATAACTTTGTTGACCAACCCTGGAAAACACAAGAAGTTACAGATAAAATTATGAATGAATTGTATTTTAATGATCCAAATGGGTTGGCTGGAAATGAAGATTGTGGACAAATGTCTGCTTGGTATGTATTAAACGCCATGGGTTTCTATTCTTTTAGTCCAGGAAACACAACATATTCCATAGGTCGTCCAATTTTTGATGAAGTAGAAATCAATTTACCAACGGGAAAGAAATTTGTTCTTACAGCAAAAAACAATAGCCGTGAAAATAAATACATTCAAAGGACAACATTAAACGGAAAAGATTTAACTACTCCCTTTTTCTTCCATGAGCAAATAATTTCTGGGGGGAAAATAGAATTTAAAATGGGAAATTCACCAAAATAATTAAAGATAAAAACCAATTAAACATAACATGAAAGATTTAAAAAAAATACCCATAGTCTCAAAAAAGAATTTAATCCCTTTTATTTTGGTTACCTCATTATTTGCATTGTGGGGTTTTGCAAATGCGGTAACAGACCCAATGGTTCAAGCTTTTAAAAAAGTATTAGAACTTTCTAATTCTGAAGCAGCTTGGGTTCAAATGGCTTTTTATGGAGGGTATTTTTGCATGGCTTTACCTGCAGCTATGTTTATGAGAAAGTACTCTTATAAGGTTGGAATTTTGATAGGTTTGGCTTTATATGCAACTGGCGCATTGTTGTTTTATCCTGCTGCACAGTCTGAAAGTTTTTTGTTCTTTTGTTTAGGTTTATATGTATTAACATTTGGTTTAGCCTTTTTAGAAACAGCCGCAAATCCATATGCATTAGCGATGGGAGCAAAAGAAACAGCTACACAACGCTTAAATTTAGCACAAGCTTTTAATCCTGTAGGATTAATTGCAGGTTTATTTGTTGCGCAACAATTTGTTTTAAAGAACTTGCAATCTGACGATATTGTTGATTTTAGTTCGCTTGAAGAAGCCTCTAAATCACTTATTAGAACTACAGATTTATTGATAATTAGAGATCCTTATGTAGCATTAGGCTTATTCATTACAGTTATTTTTGTAATTTTTCTTGTTAGCAAAATGCCACAATCAAAAGCAGGTGGAGAAATGCCAAAAATTGGAGAAACTTTTGCTGCTTTGGCTAAAAATTCTAGATATACATCTGGAGTTTTGGCTCAAATCTTATATGTTGGTGGGCAAATAATGTGTTGGACTTACATTTATCAATATGCAGAAGGTATTGGTATGGATAGTGTTACAGCAGGTTATTATCAAATGGGTGCATTTATTTTATTTACAATCGGTAGGGCTATTGGAACATACTTACTGCGTTTTATTAGTTCTGGAAAATTACTGATGTATTTTGCTATTTTAGCAATGGCATGTGCTTTAGGAACTATTTTTATTCAAAGTATTTTTGGTTTATATTGTTTAGTAGGTATTTCTTTCTTTATGTCTCTTATGTTTCCAACTATTTATGGTATTGCTTTAGGTGATTTGTCTGAAGAACAATCTAAAGTAGGTTCTGCAGGATTAGTTATGGCGATTGTTGGTGGTGCATTAATGCCAAAATTGCAAGGAATTATTATTGATGCTGGAGGAAATGGTGTTGCAGATATTAAAATATTAGGTGTTGCAGAAGTAAATTTCTCATTCATATTACCACTTTTATGCTTTTTTTTTATAGCCTGGTATGGTTTTACAGTATTTAAAAAACACGAATTTAAAAGTTCATAATGTTTTCAAAAACGAATATGCAAAGATGTATAAAATTGTCTCTCATAATTATAGTTTCTATTTCTAGCAACTCAATAATTTTTGCGCAATCTAAAAAACCAAATGTAATTGTATTTATTGCAGATGATTTTGGTTACGGATCTACGAACGTTTATGGAGCTTCTGAAGAACTAATTAAAACACCCAATATAAATAAACTTGCAAAAGAAGGTGTGAAATTTACAAATGCTTACACTACAGGTTCTGTTTGTACTCCCACTAGATATGCATTAATGACAGGTCAATATTCTTGGAGAACAAGATTAAAAAAAGGAGTTGTGAACATGAATGATCCAGCTTTAATTGATGTGAAAAGAAAAACATTACCAAAATACATGCAATCTTTAGGTTATAAAACAGCAATGGTTGGTAAATGGCATTTAGGTTTTAAAGAAAAAAAGTTCAATAATTTATTAGGAAATATTTATCCTGCTCCAACAGATTATGGGTTGGATTATAGTTTTGCATTGCCTAATAATTTAGATGATGGACATAAAGTTTACATTGAAAATAACAAGATTTATGGATTGCGTTCAGATAAAATTTCTGCTTATGGAAAATCATTTTACGGAAAACAATACACTGGTTATGATGCACCTCAAAGAGTCACAGAAAATGTAACAGACGATTTAACAGACAAATCTATAGAATGGATGAAAAGTTTGAAAAAAGACCAACCATTCTTTTTGTATTATGCTGCCGCTGCTGTGCATCATCCTATTGTTCCAAGTCCACAAATGCGTGGAAAAAGTAATGCTGGTGCTTATGGCGATTTTATTCAAGATATAGATCGTTCTTTAGGAGATTTAATTACCTTTTTAGAAGAAAGAGGCATTAGAAAAAACACCATTATCATTTTTGCGAGCGATAATGGAGGAGATATTCCTAGAAAGAAAAATCTTGTAATGCCAGAAAATTTTGCCATTAATAGAGGATTACAAATTAATGGAGATTATAAAGGTGATAAACATACCATTTGGGATGGAGGTTTTAGAATTCCGTTTATTATAAATCATCCAAAGAAAATAAAAGAAAATAAAACTTCTAAGACAACAGTCTCAACTGTTGATATTTATGGGTTTTTGGCAGATTATGTTGGTAATGATAAGGGATTAGATTTAGAAGATGCACCGGATAGTTATAGCTTTAAAAAGGCCGTTTTAGCCCCCAATAAATTTTACGAAAGACCACCATTAGTGCATAGAGACGCAAGAGGTAGAAAAATAGTAAGGTTTGGTAATTGGAAATACATTGAAGGGATAAAAAATAAGAAAAAAATAAATGCAGCGATGCTTTTTGACTTATCTAAAGATAGCAAAGAAACTAATAACTTAGGAAATTCGGAAATAGAAATTGTAGCAAAAGCAAAAGAATATTTAGTTAAAGTAAATGAAAAACATTCAAAAACTATATGGAAATAATGAGCTTTAAAAAAAATACAATATTTGTCTCCGTACTTTTTTTATTGGTTATCAGTTGTAAAACAAAAAAAGTAAATGCAAAAGATAACACACAAAAAAAACCTAACATTTTAATCTTGTTTTCAGATCAACATCATAAGAAAACAATGGGTTTTGAAAATCATCCAGATGTAATTACACCAAATTTAGATAAGTTCTCAGAAGAATCTGTTGTTTTTGATAGAGCTTATGCAACAAGAGGCGTTTGTGTACCTTCTAGAATGTCTTTAATGACAGGTTTATACCCAAGAACATTGGGTTTAATGAATAATAACGAAGAAACATCCGTCACAGAAAAAGCGACTTCATTAGCTAGTATTTTTAAATACAATGGATACAAAACCTATGCTTTTGGGAAAAGACACTTAAAAGGCGGAGGAGACAAAGGCTGGGACATAAAAAAAGAAGTACATGCAGAAGAAGGTGATAATGGAAACTATTTAAGCTGGGTAACAAAACAAGGCTATCAAAGTGAATTTTCTTATGATTGGGCTGCAGAATTTGGAAAAGGCCCTAAAGGAAGTAACGATGCGAACGCCAAAATACCTATCGCTGATTTAGGTACACGTATTTCTAAATTACCATTCGGATATACGATGGAAGCCTTCACCGCATTAGAAACCATTAAAATGATTGATCAACAAAAAAATAGTGATAAACCGTTCTTTTGTTTTTCCTCTTTTTACAGACCTCATCAACCCTATACTCCCGTAAAGAAATTTATGGAGATGTACGATGTTTCTGAATGGGGAAAAGGCACAAAATTAAAGAGTGGCATAAAAATGCCCGCAAGTTTTTACCAACCCACCAAAGATTTGCCTCCTATGTTACAATTCCAAAGAAATGGAGGAAACAAAGTATGGAACATGGATAAGGCTTTTAAAAATGAACAACTTTGGAGAGACTATATTGGAGCATATTACGCATTAGTTTCAGAAGTAGACCATTACGTTGGTGAAATTTTACAAGCCCTAGATAAAGCAAATATCAAAGAAGAAACGATCATTATTTACACTACAGATCATGGCGATTTTGTGGGTAATCACGGGATGGTAGAAAAAGCAGCAGCAGGACATAATATATATGAAGACATCTTAAACATTCCTTTAATGATTCGAATTCCAGAAAATACAATTAAAGGAAAACATACTGCTGAATTGGTCACTTTAGTAGATATTATTCCAACTCTAGTAGATGTTTTAGGTTTAAAAACACCAAATTTAGATTATACGTTAGAAGGCGCATCGCTGGTGAATTTACTTTTTAAACAGAAACCATTGAACAGAGATTATATCGTATCAGAAAGTTGGTTTCAGACAACCGTAATCGGTAAAAATGCAAAATTGGGTATTATGAACCCCAATCCAGTAAACCCTAGACGTGATTACAGAGAATTTGGAGATATGTTTTTTGATAGAATAAACGATCCTTTAGAACTCAATAACGGAATTAATGATTTAAAAAATCAACAAAAAATAGCGCAACTTAGAGCTTTTTACACTCATTTTAAAACACAAGTATCTGGTATTGGGATGCAAGAAATAAATAATAAAAACAATTAAAATGAAAAAAGTATTATTAACAGTATTCGTAGTAACATTTATGAGTTGCGAAAAAGAAACAGTAAACACAGTCGAACCTAATTATTCTATAGAAGGTAAATGGGTTGCAGAAGGTGGAGTTCCAGAGGGAAACACGATGTATATCTATGAAGATGGAGTTCGTTACACGTATTACTGTGTTGAAGAAGATTGTAATTCATTATACAATTCATACGAAGCAAATGATGGAAATCATATACCAGGAACGCTTAATTATACAGTTCAAGATGATATTCTAACTGTTGATTTGAATTTTGGTAATGAATTAGTTACTCCTATAACATTTTCATGTGATGGAGGAAAAGTATATTTTGAAATGCCAGAATATAGTTTATTCAGATTAAATTCTGACTGTCAATAAAACATAAATTAAAAACAAATGAAATTTTATAATTACAAAATAATTGGATTTATATTCTTTTTAGCAATAATTAGTAGTCATAAAACAATTGCACAAAGCACTAAAAAACCAAATATCATCTTTATAATGACAGATGATCAAAGTGCTGTTGTTCCTTTAGATTCAGAAAAGAGAATACAATCTCGTCCGTTTGGATTTAATGGAGATAAACAAGTACATACACCAATTATTGATAATTTGGCACAAAATGGGATGGTTTTTAACAGAGCGTATGTATCAAGTTCTGTATGTGTACCGAGCAGATATTCTATGCTAACAGGTCGTTATGCAGGAAGATCAGAAGGTCCTGATTTTATGAGAATGCATCCCGAAGGAATAATGACAAGGGTAGAAAATAACACAGAAATAGAAAAAGACAAACCTAATTTACCAAGACTACTACAAAAAGAAGGTTACAAAACAGGTTTTGTAGGTAAAAGTCATATTGTAGCGCATAAAATTGTCAACAATAAAAAAAATTGGGAAAAAAATGGCTTTCATACCTATCCAAAAAATGCAGACCCTCATAATCCAGAAGTGTCAAAAAAAATGTATGAGAACCATCAAAAATGGACAGCAATTATCAAAGAATATGGTTTTGATTATGCCAATGGAGTCTATGCAGGAAATTTAAGAGAATTGTATAATGATTCTCTAAATGTTCACAATATTGAATGGAAAAATAAAGCGGCTTTAGAGTTCATCGATCAAAACAAAAAAGAACCTTTCTTTATGTATTACAGTGAAACAGTGCCTCACGGTCCAGCACCCTATAACATGAAAAAAGGAAAATATTTTAGAGGTTTGGATTCAAATCCAAAATTTACGGGAGAAGGTCTGATCGATGCGGATTATTCGTATTTGCCAACTAGAGAAGAAATTAAAGAAGAAATCAAAAACCTTGATAAAAAAGTAGCCCATGCTTGGTTGCGTTGGTTTGATCAAGCAGTAGGTGCAGTTGTAGACAAACTAAAAGCTGAAGGTATTTATGAAAACACCATTATAATAATTACATCCGATCATGGGAATTATAACGGAGGAAAAACCACCTTATATGAAAGTGGAACAAAAGTTCCTCTCATGATGCATTGGCCAAATGGAATTAAACCAAACCAAGAATATAATGAGTTAGTTCAAAATATAGATTTTACGCCTACTTTTTTAGAGCTAGCAGGTGTTAAATTAAAGAACGTACCATCGATATTAGATGGTGTTAGTTTAAAAAAGGTATTAAGAGGAAATAAAAATTCTGTGCATGATTATTTATTTTTTGAACTTGGCTATGCAAGAAGTGTAATGACGAAAGACTGGAAATATATTTCTGTAAGATATGATGATAAAAAACAAAACAGAATAAATAAAGGGTTTACATTTAAAGGTTGGAAAGGAAAAGAACTTCAATATCCTTATTACACAAGAAATAGTCATTTGGGAAATATAGCATCTAAAAGTAGTGCGTTTTATTTCGATGCTGATCAAATTTTTAATTTAATTGATGATCCTCGTGAAACGGACAATATTTTTAAAAACAACAAAGAAAAAGCAGCAGAACTTAAAATTTTATTGACAAAAAGTTTAGAGACGTTTCCAAACAGACCTTATGCTGAATTTGTGAATTAATATGAAAAAAATAATCAAGTCAATTTTAGTCCTTTTTGCGTGTTGTTCTTTTTTAGAGGGGATTTCCCAAAAACCCATGGAGACTATAGCGATAAAAGCTGGTGGATATGATATTCCTATTCGAATAAAATTACCTAAAAAAACCACAAGTAAAAGTCCAGTCTATTTTTTTATACACGGAGGCGGCTGGAATGGTGGAGATGCAACGCATGTCCCACCCGCAGGATTTAATAACGATGCGAATTATCTAGTGGATCAATTAGAGGTTATATATGTGGGATTGGCTTACAGATGTAAAGGCAACAATGCAACATTTTCAGATGCTATAGAAGATCTAGAAGCCTCTGTACAATGGTTTTTTGACAATGCAGATAAATACAATGCAGACATCAGTAGAATTGGTTTTGGAGGCGCCTCAGCAGGTTCTACTTTAGCGGCTATCATGGCTCAAAAATATGAGAATTGCAAACTACTTGTAGGTGCAGAAGGTATGTATAATTTAGTAGAACATTCAGAAGAAAGATCTACGTTTCCAAATCAAAAAGCAAGAGAGGTATACGGATTAGCGACAGAAGAGGAAAGTAAAAAAGCATCTGCCTATTATAATTTAAGGGAAAACCCTCCCAGTACTTTATTGTTACATGGAGATGCAGATGTTCTTTGCCATTATACACAAAGTATAAAATTTGCAGAAAAAATAAAGTCTCAAGGCGGTGAAGCAAAAGTGTTATTGCATAAAGAAATCAATCATACTACTTTAAACCCAAGTATTCCAGATGTTTTTAAAGAAAGTGTTTTAGAGATTGCTGCCTTATTTATTGACCAATTTAAACTAAATAAAAATACAAATTCTTTAAAAATATTTTTAAACAAACGTTTAGAAAATCAATATGCATCAACAGAAATTGATGAAAATAAACTAGTAGGCTCTTGGATAAGACTCCAAACAAAATTAGTTTTAAAAAAAAATAGAAAAGGGTTTTCTGAAAATTTAAAGACTAAAAAACGTCATGAATTTAACTATTCTTTTACTAATGATGATATTAAAATAGTCATGAATAATTCATCAAAAGTTAAGACATTTAAACTAAAAAAGAATACAAATTTTATTTGCGAGCATATCAAAGAAGGGAAAAGAATTCACAGAAGATTCCTATACAAAAAACAAAAATCTTAGTTAATTATGATTCGAAAAAACACCTATTTTTTTGTTCTAATGATGGTTGTACTTGGGTGTAAAACATACCCAACAAAAAATACAACTTCAGTAAACTCAAAGGATAAAAACTTACTCTTTATTATTGTAGATCAGCAGCGCTATGATGCCTTAAGTATTGCTGGAAACCCAATTGTAAAAACTCCAAATTTAGACAAGTTAGCTAAACAAGGAGCCTATTTTAAAAACGCCTATACTCCAGTTGCGGTTTGTGGACCTGCAAGATCTTCAATCTTAACAGGAACAACAGTAAACACACACCAAGTAACAACAAATGATAAAACCTACGATTATAATGATACCCCAGTAATGACCATGAAAACCTTTGATGAAATTCTAACAGAAAAAGGATATCATGCAGAATACTATGGAAAATGGCATGTATTAACTTCACACTCAGAGGTTTATAAAAATCCAAATAAATATGCTGTAAATGGAAAAAATATATTTGAACCTCGAGGGCAAAGGCATTTATACCTAGATTATTTAGACGACGTATTTCCAAGAGAGGAGCCTAAAAAAGGGGAGCTTTTAGATCGATTTACTAAAAGACCTTACACCCCAGATCCAATAGATATAGATTATGGAAAAACATATAATGACGTTAAAAAAGAAGTAAAACATCGTCATTCTCAACCAAATTATCATGGTAAATCTAGCATTCCTAAAGAACACACTATAACTGCATATTATGCAAAAAAAACCATTGATGCCATCAAGAGATTGAAAGACAAACCTTTCAGCATAACAACCTCTTTTCATTTTCCTCATGCACCCATGATTCCATCCGAACCTTATTACAGCATGTATGATCCTGATAAAATGCCAATCCCTTCAAGTATTAAAGACGATATGCAAAACTCCCCTTATATGAATGCAAATGGTAGAAATAAGTTGACTGTTTTTGCTGATGAAGAAAAAATAAAATATATGATTTCTAACTATTATGGTTTAATTACAGAATTAGATGATTGGATTGGACAAATAATGAAAATATTAGAGGATGAGGGGGTTGCAGAAAATACTATGGTTATTTTCACAAGTGATCATGGAGAAATGTTAGGAGCACATGGAATGCGTGAAAAAAATGTTTTTTATGAAGAATCGTCTCATGTCCCATTAATGATAAAATTGCCAAATGAAATTAAAAAGGAAACGACCGTTAATGGATATGTCTCTAATGTAGATTTATTTGCCACTATTATGGATTATTTACAAATTGGAAATTATAAATCCGATGGCGAAAGTTTACGTGATTTAATACAACAAAAACAAACAAATCATGGAAACTACGTTGTTACTGAATGGGATTATAGGGGGCCTATTCAACCTAATTATATGATAGTAAAAGACGGATGGAAACTAATGATTCCGTACACAGAAGATTCAAAAATATTAAATGTTTTATATCATTTAAATGAGGATCCTCACGAAATGAATAATTTACTAGGGAAGAACCCAAACAGAAAAAAATATAAAAAGAAAGCAGAAGAATTAAGAACTAATTTACTAGAATGGTTGGAGAAAAATAACTCTAAACATTACGAGGGCGTATCAAATCGAAAACTAATTTAATTCCTTCAAAATGAAATTATACCCTTTACAATTTACACCACTCTACAAATACAGAATTTGGGGTGGAGAAAAATTAAAAACTGAATTAAATAAAAAATATACAGAAGAAAATATTGGAGAATCTTGGGAAATTTCTGATGTTTCTGGCGATGAAACTGTTGTAGCGGAAGGTGCTCTAAAAGGCGAATCTTTAAGGGATTTAATAAAAGAATTTAAGGGCGACTTTGTTGGAAATGCTGTGTATGAAAAATTTGGAGAAGAGTTTCCGCTTTTAATCAAATTTATTGATGCAAAAACACCATTATCCATTCAAGTACATCCTAGTAATGAAGTAGCAAAAGAGCGTCACAATTCGTTTGGGAAAAATGAAATGTGGTATGTAATGCAAGCCGATAAAGATGCAGAATTAATTGTTGGTTTTGATGAAAAAATAAACACGGATGACTACAAAACACATTTAAAAAACAATACTATTTTAAATGTAATGCATCATGAAACTGTACAAAAAGGAGATACATTTTACATTCCTACAGGACGTGTTCATGCAATTGGAGCAGGAGTTTTATTGGCAGAAATTCAGCAAACATCAGACGTCACCTATCGTATTTATGATTATGATAGGGTAGATTTTAAAACAGGAGAAAAAAGAGAATTGCATAACAATTTAGCAATCGATGTGATAGATTATGAAGTCCATGCAAATTACAAAACCAATTATAGTTTAGACAAAAATGTATCTAATACATTAGTGCACTCACCTTATTTTAGAACGAATATTTTAGATATTAATTCAAGAGTAGAAAAAGATTATTCTGCCATAGATTCGTTTATTATTTACATGTGTGTAGAGGGTACAGTTATTGTTATTTCAGAAGGAGAAACGTACACAATAAATAATGGTGAAACGTTATTATTGGCAGCTTCAATAAACAATGTTCAATTAAAAGCAGTTAATACTAAAGTGTTAGAGGTGTATTTTTAATAAACCATTTAGAATATAATACTGTTATTAATCAAATATTTGGAAAAAATTAGTAGTAGTAGTAATCTTGTTGTTTACAATAACATTTACACAGGATTATTGAAAAAGCAAAATTTTAAAAAAATGTATAACAAAATTTTATTTAGAAAAGATACATTTCAAGTATTATATGTTATAATATCACTCATCCTCTTATCATGTAATAGTTTAAAAAACAATAACAAAGCACTAATCCAACAACCCAATTACCCTTTTAGAAATATAGAATTATCTCATAAGGAAAGGATAAATGATCTGTTGGGGAGATTAACAATTAAAGAAAAAATTTCTTTACTACTTACAACCAGTCCTGGTATTCCAAGATTGGAAATTGATAAATATTATCACGGAAATGAGGCCTTGCATGGTGTTGTTCGCCCAGGGAGATTTACTGTATTTCCGCAAGCGATTGCACTTGCATCAACATGGAATCCACAACTTGTTCATGATGTGGCAAATGTAATTTCCGATGAAGCCCGGGCAAAATGGAATTTTTACAATCAAGGAAAAGACCAGATTAATAGGTTTAGTGATGTATTAACTTTTTGGTCACCAACAGTTAATATGGCTCGTGATCCTAGATGGGGGCGAACTCCAGAAACCTATGGCGAAGATCCTTTACTTACTAGTAAAATAGGAGTGTCTTTTGTGAAAGGGCTGCAGGGCGACAACGAAAAATATCTGAAAGTGATATCAACACCCAAGCATTTTGCTGGTAATAACGAAGAGCACAATAGATTTGAATGTAATGCTAAAATACCTGAAAGAGCGTTAAGGGAATATTATTTAAAGGGTTTTAAAGCCTGTATCACAGAAGGAAAGGCTCAGTCAATAATGAGTGCTTATAATGCGGTAAACGGAGTTCCTTCTACTGCTGATAAATGGCTGCTCACAGATTTGTTAAGAGATGAGTGGGGTTTCAAAGGGTATGTGGTAAGTGATTGCGGTGCAATTAAAACTCTGGTTACAAGGCACAAATATGTTGATACAAAAGAAAAAGCTGCAGAAGCTGCCATCGAAGCTGGTTTGGATCTGGAATGTGGTGATGATGTGTATAAGGATTACTTAATAATAGCTTACAAAAATGGGTTGGTAGATGAAGCCACTATTAATCAGGCAGCCTATCGTGTTTTGGAAGCACGTTTTAAATTAGGGATTTTTGATCCAATAGACAATAATCCGTACACAAAAATATCTCCTGGTGTTATTGGGTCAGAAAAACATCAGGCTATTGCATTAGAAGCGTCAAGAGAATCAATAGTATTATTGAAAAATAAAGACAATATACTACCTCTAAAAAAGAAAGAATTTAAAAAGATAGCAGTACTTGGCCCCAATGCTTCAAATATTGTATTTGGCGATTATAGTGGCAAACCGGTTATAAAATCAGTTTCAATTTTAGACGGTATCAAAAATAAAATCGGTGAAGAAGTAAGTATTACACATGTGCCATGGAATTCCTCTTCAACAAATATTCATCTTATTGAATCTAATTACTTTACGAATGATAAGTCAACAGGAAACGGCTTGTATGCAGAATACTTTAACAATAAGAATATGGGAGGTACTCCTAAAATCAGAACTGATAAAATGGTTAATTATGAATCAATCAGTCAGCCACCAGATCCGGTAATTTCTGATGCACCAATGTCTATTCGTTGGACTGGCTATATAACAGCCCCTATTTCGGGCAACTATAAAATCAGTATTACTTCATCCGATGGAATAAAATTTTGGATATCCGATAAATTAATCATCGACGAATGGCATACGCGTGGCGAAAAAACCGATATGGTTGAATATGAAATGGAGGCTGGTCAAAAATACCCTATAAAACTTGAATATTTTGTAGACAGAGATGATGAGATATGTCAGTTATTTTGGGAAATTCCAGGAGGTAAAAGCTCTAAATTATACGAAGCCGATAAAAAAGCAGCTAAAGAAAGTGATTATGTTGTGGCTGTTATGGGCATAAATAAATCTACCGAGAGAGAAGGACTGGATAGAACAACAATAGATCTCCCAATTGAACAGGTTAATTATTTGAAGGCAATTCATAAAGAAAATAAAAACGTTGTTGTAGTACTTTTAGCTGGAAGTGCAATGGCAATCAATTGGATGGACAAAAATATTCCGGCTATTGTAGAAGCATGGTATCCAGGCGAGAGCGGCGGAACTGCAGTTGCCGATATTTTATTTGGTGATTATAATCCGGGGGGTCGACTTCCTTTTACCTTTTATAAATCCATAAGTGATCTTCCCGCTTTTGACGATTATGACATATACAAAGGGAGAACCTACATGTATTTTGATGGAGAACCTCTCTATCCCTTTGGTTATGGCTTAAGCTATACCACATTCGAATATAGTACTATGTCTGTTTCAAATTCAGGAGATGATATCGTTGTTACTGCCAATATAAAAAACACCGGTCAAATAAAAGGTGATGAAGTAGTTCAGCTTTATTGTAGCTACCCAGAAACTACTTTAAAAAGACCGAATAAGCAATTAGTAGGTTTCAAAAGAATTACTTTAGATAAAGACGAAACAAAAAATGTATCGTTTAAGGTTTCCAAAGAGGAATTTAAGTACTGGGATGTAAATAATAAAAACTGGAAATTTAATCCCGGTGAATTTGATTTTAAAATAGGATCCTCATCAGAAGACATAAGACTTAATCAAGTAATTGATATCAAGTAATATAAAGGTAGCATATGGAAAGAGTGATAAACATTAATAAAATAGAATTTTTATTTAATGAATAAATTAAGGCTTAGTTAAACAAATATTAATGATTAATTAAAGGTTTTTGTTTCTTTTGTATTGTAATATAAATTTAATGAAAAAATCAATTTTAATACTGTTGACTAGTATTGTATCAATAACTTGTTTAAGTGCGCAAGAAGACAATACAAAATACATAGACCCAACCATAGGTAATGTATCAAGGTTTTTAGTTCCTACCTACCCAACTATTCATTTGCCCAATCAAATGTTGCGAATGTTTCCTGTAAAGAAAGATTACATCTCAGACATAGTTCAAGGATTTCCCTTGCAAGTAACAGCGCATAGAAGACCAGGGATTTTACAAATGAAAGCAGCTTCTGGAAAAGTAAAACCCAATTTATGGAAAAAAGGAATGCCTATTGATCACGATTTAGAAGTGGTGCACCCTTGGCTATACTCTACGTATTTAATTGAAGATGATATTAGAGTCAGTTTTACGCCTTCAAAAAAATCAGCAATCTATAAATTTGAATTCCCTCAAGGAAAACAAAAAAATATTTTGATGAATGGGTCCAAAAACATGCGATTTGAGTCGAAGAACGCTTCATTTAATATTGTTGAAAAAAGAAGTACAAAAACCAAAGGTGAACATGCTGTAGAAAATATTACCACTATTTATGTTTATGGAGAAGTTTTAGATATAAACAACCTTTCCGCTAAAAGTGTGACGTTTAGTTACAACAACTCTCAATTACAAATTTCTGATAGTAACGCCTCATCTACACTTTATGTAAAGTATGGAATTTCTTATATAAGCGCCAAACAAGCACTGCAAAATTTCAACAAAGAAGTTAGTAAAAAAACTTTTGATGAAATTTATAAAGAAGGTAAAAAAGAATGGGAGAAAGTAAGTAATCAAATTCAAGTAGAAGGAGGTACAACAGCTCAAAAAAGAACATTTTATACCGCATTGTACAGAACCTATGAACGTATGGTAGATGTCAACGAGTATGGGAAATATTACAGTGGTTATGACAAAAAAATTCATAAAAGCAAGCGGCCTTTTTACGTCGATGATTGGATTTGGGACACGTACTTAGCACAACATCCTCTGAGAACTATTTTAAATTCTCCAATGGAGAATGACATGTTAAACTCGTATACTTTAATGTATGAGCAAGCTGGATGGATGCCAACATTTCCTCAAGTATTTGGCAATCATTTGTGCATGAATTCGTATCATTCCTCTGCAATTTTTATAGATGGATACAGAAAAGGATTGATAAAATATGATGTAGAAAAAGCCTACCAAGGAATTAAAAAAAATCTATTGGAGGGAACATTTATTCCCTGGCGTCAGGGAAACCCTAGGGGTTCATTAGATGATTTTTATCACGAAAACGGGTATTTTCCGTCACTTAAAAAAGGGGAAAAAGAAATTGTTGCAAATGTAGATGGTTTTGAAAAGAGACAACCCGTACCGGTAACTTTAGGTGTAAGCTACGATTTCTGGGCACTATCTGAATTTGCTAAAAGTTTAGGTAAAACTGAAGAATTCAAAAAATTTGCACGCAAAGGAAAAGATTATAAAAATTTATGGAATTCTAAACACCGTTTATTTATACCAAAAGATGCTGATGGTAATTTCTTAGAGATCAACCCCAAATTAGACGGTGGTAGAGGATATAGAGATTATTATGATGAAAATAATGCTTGGACGTATGCTTGGTCTGTTCAACACGACATTGAAGGGCTAATCAATTTATTAGGAGGTAAAAAAGCATCAGAAGAAAGGCTCGACCAGTTATTTAGAGAAGATTTAGGGATTAGAAAAAGTGATTTTTATATCGACGGTTCGAACTCAACAGGAATGGTTGGTCAGTTTTCTATGGGTAATGAACCTTCTTTTCATATTCCATATTTATACAACTACTTTGGAGCGCCATGGAAAACACAAAAGCGTACACGCTTTTTATTAGATGTTTGGTTTAAGGATACTATTTTCGGAATTCCTGGCGATGAGGACGGTGGAGGCATGACTGCTTTTGTAGTATTTACTTCAATGGGAATTTATCCTGTAACTCCCGGGGTGCCTTATTATAACATCACCAGTCCAATTTTTGAGAAAACAAGTATTAAACTTAAAAACGGAAGAACATTTACTATCCTTGCAAAAGGAGCAAGTAAAACTAAAAAATACATCCAAAAAGCATTTATTAATGGCAAAGAAATACATGCGCCTTATATTTCCCATGAGCAAATTATGCTAGGAGCAACTTTAACTTTAAAGTTAGGAGAATTACCCAACAAAGAATGGGGTAAAGATGCAGTAATGCCAAAATAAAAACCCATAAAACCTAATGATAATCTATAAAACTAAATTTAATTTTTTTTTGATTGCTTTTTTAATACTACAAATTAATTCCATAAAAGCACAAGAAGAATTACCGTATCAAAATTCAAACTTAAAACTAGAAGAACGAATTAACGATTTGTTGCCTAGAATGACTTTAGAAGAAAAAGTTAATTATGTCACAGGAGGTATTTTAAGCAATAATCAAGAATCTATTAATGGCATTGAAAGATTA
>Ga0115008_10000882_pt1 | contig 23553 bp, 26 predicted proteins | sample FraStrMetagenome_FD_87164 | JGI IMG/M metagenome (GOLD analysis project Ga0115008, IMG submission 87164) | Marine eukaryotic phytoplankton communities from Arctic Ocean - Fram Strait ARC3M Metagenome | ecosystem: Environmental > Aquatic > Marine > Oceanic | place: Fram Strait | collected...
AGGCGGTGGAACCCTAAATGAGATTCAGGCCTTCTCTACAAAAACAGAGGCGAACCCTAATCCAACCACAAGCATTCTTATTAACCCAACGTTTCTGTTGTCGCTGATGCAAAAGGAAATCGGATCTTTGACCGCAAAGACAGAGGAGCAGGGGGAACTACTGGTTGACTTGGCACACCGTCTCGGTTCTCAAGGAACTCTTGCTCCCTGGCTAAACGAGCTGGTTGATGAACTCACGCGGTCTTAATTTAGAGTAGATAACATAAAATAGTAGAATAAATATAAAACATAAAAAACAACATAAAAAACATAAAAAAGTTTTTTATTTTATTACTTATACATTTATAGGTTATAATCATTTTAATTTCATAAAATTATAATTTGGTCCACGTCATTTCATATTTGTCCTCGTGTCCGCCACTTTTAGTGCATGGGATATCAACCACCTCGCATATTTAATACCATATATATAGTTTTCCCATCAGTAATTTCATAATCGTCGGGCGTTTTATCATTATCTAATTGGCGACCCTCATATATAAGTCGCTGCTGTGCCGGGGGGATTCCGGACTTTTCCTCAACTAGATCTTTAATTTCCAGTATCGTCGTGTTAGCAAATACGGTAAACTTCCTCAACCTAGTATTATTATAAAGTTTAATATATATTTTGCGTTCTTTGGTAGGTATGTCATTATTCATCATGGAAATTCAATACTTTAATATTTAAAGTATTTAATTAAATCAAATTTTCGAAGCTATTAAGGTTTCTATGGTCACGACGCCTCGCGTACCATCTCCCTTTTAATAATATCATATAAGTATTTACTTGCCTTTATACCATTCGCTCTGATTAAACCATTAGCGTGCGCGCCGTACCAAGGGCTCCTACACTCACTATTAAAACATATTTTTAAACTTTTATATATATCCGCATCTCTGAGATTCTTAACCTTACAATAAAATTCAACCATCATCCATCCAAGCATATCGGGAATGCTCTCCTTGGAAACATCGTCTCCGTAGGGCGTGTAACCTCCAAAATCCATTGTGGACGCGTTATTAGCCAGGCCTGGAATGCTTAATTTTTTCTCTAGCGATCGGTGCGGTAAGGGGTATAATATGAGTATATTGTGTCCAGCCTCGTGGCCTGTTTTATAAAGAAAGTTAAATATATAACTAAGTGTAGCTGTGGCGATTGGCGCTGTAAGCGTAGCAGTGCTAAAAAATTGAATCATAAATATAAACCAATGGTCGGGGCCGTAGCCTCCCACACCCAGATTACCCGCTGCCAGCAGGCTACATTCCCCTTCGGAGAACTTCTTAGGTTTTTGTGCGTCGCATTGTCTAATAATATCGCCATTATAATCAGCATGAATAAGAAAATTAGATAAAATTAAATTATTTACTACTACATTGCCCGAAGTGTTTCTTACAAAACACGGAATGACCTGGTTTCGGTTTTTACGCTCGCTGAGCGATACGGTAGGAAAGGTAAGTTGCCTTGACCAATGAGATGATTCTAAATTATACCCCTCATACCCCTCCTCATCTATGGTAATAAATGGGTGTCCGTCTGCGCTATCTAAACCCCGGGGGGGGCCAAGGGGGTGCGGTTCCTCTTCGTCCGACTCATCGTCCGACTCATCGTCCACGTCCCACTCCCCCTCTGCCTCTTCCGCTGTCCCCCACCCATTAACATACATGTCGCTTTTGTCCCATAAACCTACCCAACACAGCTGTTTCAGTAGAAATCCAAACATATTGTAATATTTTGATTTATGGAACGACGTATTGCTGGTATCGAAGATATCAAGCATGTCGTCATTAAAAAATTCGACGTAATTTTTCAACTGGGATATATTATCTCTATTTACAAACTCTAAAAAGAATGATAAGACTTCGCTAAATGCATTGAGTAAAACTGAGTAAACCTCCATACCCGAGGTACGTAATAATTTATATGCAAGTGTAGAATTTATAATAAGAGCGACGGTCTCATCCAGTGGCTCATCCACTCTCGGACTTCTTGCGCGATGACATCTACCATACCTCATTCGAACACCATCGTCCTTAAAACCACTGTATATAATCGGTTTACTACCAGTTTTCATAATCCAATTAACAATTATTTCCGCCTGATCGTCAGTGACATTAGTCTGAACATCATTAAAGCTAACCTTATTAAAAAAAACCCGTTGAGTCGCTGCCCGCTTCTCATCCTTCGTAGGGAGCGAAAAAATATGGGTTATTTGTTCGTTAAGCTCACAAAAGACTTTTGTCTGCGCAATAAGAATGTCGTCGATGTGTTTTGTTAAGTGAGCGTCACTGAGCTCGGCTCGGTCACATAATACAAAGTCGTATCCCAAATTAATAATTTCATCCGGGGCGACAAGAGCACCAGACGCGACAGTCCCATGCTTTGCAAACCCTTCATACCTTTCAAACCTTTCAATCGCTGTTTTTTCTTCTTCAGTAATCAAATTAGGTTTTCCCCATCGCCCTCTACGAGAACTACATTTTTCTCCCGTCGCATCCCAACATCCACCCTCAGATCGAATACATTCACGTTTCCATATAGCAGCTTCTTTACTAGGGTCACCCTGCGTCGTGTGAGCAAGCATGGCAGGAGTAAGGTTATGTCGGTTTACGCTTTGGGTAATAATGTCACCAGGTTCATCTGAGCACGGAGGAATATATAAATATAGTTTGTTCATTTCGAATGGGGTCACTGAGTCAACGGGTGGAGCCGCACCGCCCCTCAAAACAGCAATGTATTTTATTAAAATTCGTTTTCCTAGTGAGCTTCTAATATCAACGCTTCTATTCGTTTTAGGATTTGTAATTTTAGAGTACATTGCTTTATATATATATGTAATATATTTTTACAGCAGGGTGATTTAACCTCCATAATGTTATGAAATATAGTCATAAAACATGGGTTTAAATGTATAGAATGTCTACGGTCATTCCAACCCCCAACTTTTTTAGAAGGTGGGGGGGTGAAGTCATAGTAATTTTAATACTTATGTTAGTATTAATCCCAATAAAATTTATTAATATAGGATAAAGGAAATTATTTATATTCTCAAAAGCAAAAATCGGAAGGTTATGAATGCGGTGAATCCAATAATGAAATCGATTAAAAGTGGTATATAGGCACCCGATAGCGAATTAATCGCCATATAGGCGAACAGTAAATATAGGATTCCGTGAACTGGGCGGAGGTTGTTCCACCATATTTTCCCACCGAACACTTCTGGTCCAGTTTTTCTTGAATTGGTCAGGTATATGACCAAAAATCCTATAGCTGGAAGTAGGGCGACGTACCCCATATATTTTAGATAGACCTGGGGTAGATATTTCGCCAGACATATTAATAGAATTCTAACTGGTAGACATCCAAACAGAAATAGTAGATTTCTTTTTGTTATGGTATTCATTTGTATATTAGTATATTATTTTCTCCGTATTAAGTATTATGGAATTATGCAAGATATCAACCGTTATGGCCTATGTAGCCACTGTGTATACGGGTGCTTCTCTATTCTACATGCTATCGACGAGGTCCTACGGGACACCTTTTGGAGATGCCTTGAAGAAATTCCCGGAGTTGCAAAAAATAAAGACCGCGTCTGCGAAAAAACGCCGTAGGAGCTTTTATATCGGCGTCGGCGTGTCCTTGCTATTAGTATGTGCTGTTAGACCATTTCGAAACTGTTAATCTTCGGTGAGGTGCAAAATAAATAAATATATTACAATATTATATGTATTCATTCATTACTAATCCGGAAACGGGCGAATCGGTTAATGTAAATAGCTTCTTGGGAAAACGTATTATTTTAAGTTATTTTAATTTTATAATGGGCAGCGGCATCCAAAACCACCAATTGGGTGGAACTGGACTAATTAGCACGTGTCTCAATGGCTTATGTGGTTTATCTGCCAATGCACCCGGCGATGACGGTGCACCAACCTGGAGCGGCGTCGGGACTCTCAATATGGAAGTCGAACTAAAGTCCGTTGATGAAACCGACGTCATGGAACCAGTGGGGCTTGGGTTAACCAAGCCTCGTGCTATGCCACAACCACAACCACAACCACAACCACACCTAGGATTAAATGTTATAAGTTTTAATCTAAGTTGGGCGTCTCAAAAGTACGGCCACGCGGGTCTTTTAAAGACTGACTCTATGACGTCCGCTGCCGGAAACTGGATGCACTTTAACACTGGTCCGTCGAAGCATGCGACTGAGGCACGCTTTGTATATAATGCGTGCGTAAAAAAATGGGCGAGTCCGAGCACACCCGAAAAATTTCTTGAAAAAATTTTAAATAAAGGACAAGTTCCAGATTACGCCGATGGTGAACCACTGATGCATTGCACACTAAATGGTTTTTTACAGATACTTGAATTTATATTAGGTACGAATCTTTTATTTGATAAATTATACAGTCGTGTAGGTGGTGGTATTATTACCTCTAAGGAAATTGGTGAACTTCGTAATGAGCATACCCGTCGGCGGAGGGCTGTTCAGGTATTTTCACCGACTCAAGGGCGTCACTTGGACGTCGTTGGATTTCAGGAAGTTACGAAAACTGTCGAAACTGGAGTAAACTTAATTCGACTTTTTACTGGAGTTGAATGGGGTTATATAGTTCACGATGGTTTGTCCGACGCAAAAGTTGGAACAATGTATAATATGAACACTATGACACCGTATGGTAACCCTCCTGAAAAATACATCGGTTACTTTGACCCCCAAATACGCAATCGACCTTGGTTGTTATGTATTTTCAAAGATATTAAAACCATGGTATTTAATGGTCATATGGGACATGGTCCATCTATCCAATCACAGTTAAACGTTGCCAATACCCAAATTAAAGATCAAATGAGTTCGCTATATAGAACTGTCGACGACTATCGCGTTGTTTTACTTGGCGACTTCAACGCGGAAATATATACTTATGTAAACTTTATGGGTAAAAATATACAACCACCGCCAAATACTCCACGGACATGCTGTGCGGACGTTCGGTTGGAACGCTTCGGACGGGGGGGGGACTATATATTAGATTCACAAGACGACGGGAGTTCACTCAATCGCGGAAGTGGTCCAGACTTTTTAATTAAAGGTAAGTCGGCTGATAGTAGTGACGTACCGTCTTCTGGGGTTTTTAACTTGGCGTCAGACCATCTTCCCGTGACTCGGGCATTATCGTAAGAAAACTAGTAGTTAGAACATTATAACTTCCATAAAAACCTTAAAATTAAAAACACCTATATTTTTAATTTTATAGAATTCTATAAGAGGGTAACATAAAAATTTGATAGCGATCTATTCTTATATATATGAGTATACTTGAAATGTATTGAAACTTATTCGAACCTGAAATGTTTAACTTATTCGGACCTGAAACGTCTTAAACTTATTCGGACCTGAAACGTCTCTAAACTTATTCGGACCGTGATGATACTCGTCTTTAAAACCATCGAGGAGGTACACGGATCATTGCCTCGTTGCACTGATCCGTCTTCTCCGCACTCCGTGCAGCCCGACCGAGACCCCCGGACCGCTGCGCCCTCCCAGACCTGAGAATGTGTCTCTAAAAGTCTCACCAATAGACCAGAAACGTCTCTAAACTTGTTCGGACCTGAAACGTCTCTAAACTTATTCGGACCTGAAACGTCCTCATCGATGACGTTCTGACGGCTGGTGAAAACTTATTCGGACCTGAAACGTCTTAAACTACTTATTCGGACCTGAAACGCGTCTCTAAACTTGTTCGGACCTGAAACGTCTTAAACTTATTCTCAGACCTGAAACGTCTCTAAACTTATTCGGACGGAGATCTAGTCGTCTTTAAAAACATCGGTCAAGCGGATCAATGCACGTGTTTGCGCAATATCGTGGGAGAATGTCGTAGGATTTCGTATCCACGAGCATCTCAGACCTGAAACGCGTCTATAAACTTGTTCGGACCTGAAACGTCTTAAACTTATTCGGACCTGAAACGTCTCTAAACTTATTAGACAGAAAGCGTCTTTAAGCTTTACGGTGACGATTGGAACCTTATGAGCGACGTGGTGCAGTGGAAGCGCGCCTGGTGAAATCCAGGAGGCGGTGGATCGAAACCACCCGTTGTAACTTGTGGGTATAGAGTATCGTAAAGACCTGGAGAATGTCTAAAAAGTCTCAACCTTTCACTTATGAGAGGAATAGACCTGAATGTCTAAAATCTTATTCGGACCCAAATGTCTTTAAAAGTGTTATTAACTGGATTCGGGAGTAATATACGACAATGTATTGTTCACTGAAGACAGATGGGAGTCCAATCTGCTAACGCAAAGGGTCGTCGGTTCGAATCCGACAGGGGAGACCTGAAGAATGTCTATAAAAGTCTTATTTTTTTATAAAAAATAAGGTTTCCAGGAGATCACTATTTTATTGATCCCCAAGTATTGAAATAATTGGTAAATTTGATAGAGTTATTATAGATATAACCTTATGGTGACAAAATACCATTTACAGAACAGAAAAGTATATCTAAACATTATAGAAAACCAAAAGTTTATTTAAAATAATATATAATATGATTGTTATTTAGGATATACATGTTATGTGAAATCATTAATACATAATAGTAATTTTTTACACCTTTGAACATTTAAAACGCCGACTTATAATAAATAATCAATTATAAACTTTTTTATAAAAATACCATTTCTAATATGAACATTTCCATCAGATAATTTTTTACTTAGATATCCATTATTATCGCAATATGAATCATACACATCAAAAAATATCCAATTATTTTCTTTACATTTTTCTTTTAAACACTTATTAAAATATAATACATAACTTTTTCTTTCTTCATCACTACCAATATAGGGATACTGTTTATTTTCATATGTATTATATTTTTGAACTGGTGGAACAACATTATAAATACATATATTTTTCAATTTCACTTTACAATTTTATAAATTGATTTTAATTGCGTGAATATAATTATTAACTAATTCGTCAATTATCATTTTATAATATTTGACAGTTGTTATATGTTTATGTATATGACACCTACAGTCTATTTCTCCAAAACTAAAAATTACACTATCATTATCTTTAATATTAAAATTTTCTATATTGCATCTGTTTAAAATTTCCTTACCAAATGAATAACATAATATAGGTCCTAAGTGATGTGCTTTAATATTATCACAGTGTTTCCATCCCGAATGAATATTAGATGCGTGACTATCTCCAAATGTATGAATTGACATATATATATAATATTAATTCTTATAGTATATAAATGCCTACTCATAAAAGTAGTGATTATAAATTATCAGCAGTTAAATATTATTTATCTCATTCTAAAATCAAGTTCAAACCTGTAAAATATTTGGTTGTTCTACAAGAAGTTTAATGAGATGGGTAGATAAAATTAAAAAAAATAATAATTTATTGTATTCTGTTCCGTATCAACCTTATACAAATGCGATAGAGGGATATTTTAATGTATTGAAATCAAGATTACAAAAGAAAAAGGGATTAACATATAATGAATTAGTTAATAATGTAAAATATGTATTAGATGAAATACCAATACATATTTATAAAAATCTAATAAAAGGAGCATATGATAGAAATGAAAAATATGTAAAACGGTCATCAACAAGAAAACGAAAACCTAAAAATATCTGGATTAAGTCGGCGTTTTAAATGTTCAAAGGTGTAAAAGATACAGATATTTTTGATTGGATGAATTCTTTCGAATTTAATAAAAATATAAAAAGTTTGGATAATAAATTTAATATTTTTGTTTTATTATTAAAATTATTAAGTGAATAACCTCCCCCACATCCAAAGTCCATTTAAATTTAAATTTATTTACACCTTTGGAAATTTAAAACGCCGATAATATCAACCCCGATCGTTTGGATATTATATTTTTTCTATATACATAATATAATGACCATACCAAAAATTATTCATCATACATACAAAAATTATGAATTACCTGATATTTATAAAATGTGTCAAACAGAAATTAAAAGATTACATCCGGATTTTGAATATCGTTTTTATACAGATGACGATATGGATATGGTTATGAAAAATAATTTTCCAGAATATTATGATAAATTTAATGAATTACCAAGAATGATTATGAAAATAGACATGTTTAGATATTTTTTAATGTATAAATATGGTGGATTATACACTGATATGGATTATTTAATGTTTAAACCATTTGATTTATTAAATGAAAATGTAGTAATACCAACAAATCGCAATATGGATGTTGCTAACAAATTAACCAGTTTAGGTAATTGTATATTTGCGTCTGTACCAAATCATCCATTTTGGAAATCATTAATGGATACATTGTTTAAGATCAATAGAAAAAATTTACCATACTCTGGGTTTAATAATGTAATAAAAAGTACAGGTCCTATGTTCGTTTTTAATATGTATACTAGATATTTGAATAAAGACGATATTAATGTTCCTGAAAGAATGTTATTTCATCCTCCTACAAAGAATGGTGGACAATATATAGAACAATTAAAAAATAAGGGATGTTATGGTATGCATATATGTACTGGTTTATGGCTAAATGATAAACTGTAATGTATAGTCTATAAAATTTGTATAACTAAAAATTTCTTTCGTTTTAAATCTATATAGTTTTTTGGATTATATTTCTTCAATGGAAGAAAATCGCAACTTAATGGTCTAAATTTACCAGTTCGAATATCAGTATTATCTATCTTTTGATCACAACAATTACATATTAAAATATATCTAAATTTTTTATTTTCAAACAAATAATCTAGAAACGAATAAATACTATTTAAATTCCAATGTTGCAGAACATCCTTTAAAATACATAAATCGCCACTTATAATTTCTTCCTTAAAATTAAAAAAATATATGTATAATGTATACTAATGAAAAGAAAACGATATTTTATAAGTATAGGTCCTTATTGTACAACTACTGATATACTTAAAAAGTATAAGCATAGATTGCAAGCTTTACCTTTTGATTATATATTTTCTAGTTTAGAAATGATAAAACATTGTATTAATGACCAGTTTAATATATTTTTAGATAAAAAATATTATACTAATGGAACAAATGAAAATTCTAATAGACATACATTCTATTGTAAAATGTTAGATACAGATATACTATTGAAACATCACATTGCCCATGGATATAATAAAAACTATAAAGTTTCTTCTGGAAATCTATTCAATCATCATAACCTACTACACAATGAAAAAACGTACAAAGCTTTTGAAAGGAGATGCAAAAGATTTATGAATATCATAAACCAAAAACGTAATATAGTTTACTTTGTTTATTATGATAAATATACTAATAATATTGATAACCTAGTTGAATTTTCAAATTATTTGAAGCTTTATAATGAACATATTTTTATTATTGGTATTTTTGAAAATAAAAATGATGCTAGTAAAATATTATATAAGTCATACAATTGTACAATTTATCAAAATTATGACACAAAATTAATTTTTGACGTATCCCTTTAACTTGACATTAAGTAATAATATCTATTGGTATACATAAAATTTTTTCATGAATGGTATATATCTATTTATATTATAATGTAACTTACTTCCTAGACCACTACTACCTTTATAATTTAAATTTTTATTATCCCCCATCTTTTACTTTCATAAATGTTTGAAAATATATTTTCCATTTATATATAGATTTTTTTTATTTAAATGGAAGAAATATTTATATATATAAATGATAAATTATGATTTTTTACAAGTGTATGATATTAATAATAAAATGCGTATAGGTTCCACATATGACGGTGGATACATTATTATAGATAAATTATGTGATTATGACGTTTTATTGTCATGTGGTATAGCGAATGATGATTCATTTGAACACTATTTTGTAAATAAATACAATAAAAAATGTTTTGCATTTGATGGAACCATTCGTAATATTCCCCACCAGCATAAAAACATAGAATTTATAAAAAAAAATATTGGGACAACAAATGATACAACTGATATGAAGAATTTAATTAAAGATCATGATAACATTTTTCTAAAAATGGATATTGAAGGCAGTGAATACGATTGGATAAATAATTTATCAGATATAGAAATCAATAAATTTAAACAAATTTGTATAGAATTTCATTTAGAACATGAATGTGCAACCCATATAAGTTTAACTAATAAATTAAATGCTATGAAAAAAATAGCAAATAGCCATTATTGTGTTCATTTTCATGGAAATAATTGGAGAAGTACAACATTAATTGGTGAAAAAACTATTAATATTGGAAGTTCTGAAATTAACACAAAAATTATAAATTTAGAAAAAGAATATTCTCCTGATACAAAAGTAACATTTGACTATAAATCACTATTTGCAATACAATTTTCCTATGAATTTAATAAAAATAAATTGATAATTACAAGAATCGATAAAAATATAGGTTGGAAGCATGAATATAAATGTGTTATAAATGGAATACAAATCCCAAAGGTATTTGAATGTACGTATATACATAAATCGTTAGTTGATAAATTAAAATTAAATAGCAAAAATATTCCCGATAAGTTATTAGATACACCAAATACTGGAAATTGGAAACCACCAATAGATAACTTTGAAAGTAATAGAAAATCCAATACTATTGTTCCAGATATCGTATTATTATCTTATCCTTTTGTTAATAGTTAATTCTTCTGTAAAAAGTAATCAATGTAATATTTCCATAAAAACTTATTACAAAATATGAATTAATTAAGGATTAAAGTCGGCGTTTTAAATGTGTAAATGTTCACAGGTTTATTCATTTATTACATTTTTAAATTATAATTTAAATTATTCATTACTGTTGTGGTTCTTATTTTGAAAATAGTAGAGGAGGCGTAGCTAGATTTGACTATCATTTACATGTATTATTTCCCAAAATTAAAAATTTTATTGGACCACAAGAAAAAACTCAGATGTTAGAATATGTAAAAACGTGTTCTCATCCCATAATAATTACCGATAATCATTTAAGTTGCGATATACCCAATCAATATCCAGTTGTTATTGTACATCATGGATGTGCATTAACAACAGCAGAAAGAAGTCCGCATTGGAAAGAACCCTGGAAAAGTTTATGCGTAAATGGACAAAATAAAATGTTACAGTATCGACAACCTCATAATACATACATGGTCAGTATATCTACGGCATGTTCTCATGATTTTACTAAATATTTTGGCCAACAATACACTCAATTTAAACGATATGATATTTTAAATTCGTGTGACTTAGATTAATCTCACTATAAAACACGGTTTAATGAAACTTCGCCAATTGTATTAGGAAATTGGAATGATCATAAAAAGGGATCAGAATATATTTCTGCTATACAACAAAGTATGCCTAATTTTACATTTAAACAATTGCAAGTGTATTTGCGAAATTCAATTGAAGACTTTAATCAAGAAAAACAAAAAATATATGTAAATAGTGATATATTTTTACAGTTATCTGTATCGGAAGGTAACTCGTATGCTACATTAGATGCTGTTATGTGTGGCTTAGTTATCATTGCTACGGATGTTGGATTATTTTTTAAAGATGTTCCCGATGATTGTTTTGTTCGACTGGATTGGCGGCGTCTCGGAGATATCCCTATATTAAAGAACGAATCGAATATATAAATAATAATTTCAATAAGATAGATATTAATATTATAAAAGTCTTATTTTTTTATAAAAAATAAGGTTTCCAGGAGATCACTATTTTATTGATTCGCCCAAGCATTGAAATAATTGGTAAATTTGATAGAGTTATTATAGATATCTAACAGCACAAAATGGATACTGAACAAGAATTCGCGTATGATATGTATAATGATATCGCTAAATATTTTTCAAATTCCCCCGAAAGCGTGGTTGATTTTGTAGAACATTTTTTAAAATCACGCCAACCAGAAGAAAAGGGGTTAGAAATTGGTTGTGGAAATGGAACAAATTTAGGGATTCGGGAGGATCTGGATTTAATAGGAGTCGAAATATCTGAGAGTTTAATTCAACTATGTATGGAAAAGGGTTTGCGGGTATATCAGCAAAATTGTTGTTCGTTAAAATTTAAAGACAATTCCTTCCATTATGCATTCGCAATAGCCGTATTCCACCATTTAGCGACCACTGAACGCCGATTAATTGCGATCCGAGAAATGATCCGGGTCTTAAAACCAGGTGGTAAGGGAATCTTCAGCGTGTGGTCCCTCGAACGAACAAGGCGGATTAATAGAGCATATAAACCGTTTGTTCTGGAGGATAATAATTTGTCATGGACACGAAAGAGTGACGGTAAATTATTTAGTAGATATTATTATATCTTTAATAAGTCAAAACTTAATAAGCTTCTGGAATATTTTACGGATGATATAATCATCAACAGTATATTTAATAAACGGCGTAATTGGGTCGTTGAATTTACGAAAAAATAGCCAACACTACATTGTAAAAGTTTTACTATTTAACTATAAGGTCCTACAAATAGGCTCGGTATTAAAGTTGGGCAACATAACTATAAATAGCCTTAAAGTTGGGTGTTCCCAAGCCGTAAACGGCATCAAACCCCTTTGTCGCTTGGTATCCCCATTTACAGGAAGATTCTTCAGTGGAATTATTAGACCCAACCACAATATCATTGAAACATGTTGGGCAATGGTCTACCAATGAATATAATAATGGAGCAACTGGTCCCAATGTAGATTTACCATTCGAGACGCGGAGATTGTTTAAAATCGATACCATCCCTGAGACCGACGGACCGCTTGCACTTGTACCATCGACGTGCATATACCCACCCGGTCCCTTGATGAGATAGTTATGTGCCACCAGCGAAATATCTGGATACACTCTACCGCTGGAATTAAAGTATTTATTTGGAGGAAATGTAGCTCCACTCTTAAGGTAGTTCCGTGAGGCAATGGCCTGCCACGCTGGCCGGTAAAAAAAATTACTAAACCCTCCACCAGAAGTCCAGCCGCATCGATCGAAGTTGCAATTTAATTCGACCCCACCACCAATACACGTATTGGTTTGGCACAACGGTGTTTTAGGATTTTCAAGTTCGACGGGTTTCGTAATGATTGTACCGCCCACAGCCAATACCCATGGACTGGAAGCTGGAAATGCTGGATTAAGCATATTATCCTGGTCGCATTCCTCGTCGGTGCGTCCAGGTGCACCAGCATCGCCAGACGAAGCTACCAGAGTAATTCCGCGTAGTCCCAATTTGATGAATTCTACATTGGTTCTTACGGTATAGTCCTCGGCCGTCGTATTCAGTAGGCACGTGGGGAAGACAGCGGTATCACACTGGTCCCACTCGGCCCACCCATACGAAATACTGATAACCTTAGGAGGCGATTCACTGGAATAGACCTTATTCGCAAATTGATACAACCAATCGGATACAGAAATATAATACAGTTCGGTATAGGGATTTACTCCAGTCTGGTATTGAATATCCAGTGTGGCTTCGATGTCTGGGTCAGACGTCGTTGGACTACAACTTCCCCAAAAATGCTCTTTGGAGATTGATATGTTTGGTATATTACTGGCATTGAGAAACGTTTGGAGGTCGTCATTATTATAGCACGAATCCCCCAGAAACTCCGCCACTGACTGGGACGATACCGACTTCGGTTTAGGGTATGATATATTGTATAGACGAGCCAGACTTTCCGGTGAAATACTCATGTCGCCGTCTTTGTAGGGAGTTGATTCTGGTGAAAATTGGGGACGATTATAGTGATCAGAAGAGCCTAACACCATATCGATGTGTGGGGAAAGTGCTGGTGGTAGAGATGCTGTGTTTCCGTGGATAGTCGTCTGGAAAAAGTTCTGGATATTTTTTACCGTGCCCTCGCACTTAATATTGTCAATATGGGCCGTATACGAAATGTTATTCACCTGTAGCGATTTGATAACGGGCGTGTAATCGTCAGGTTGGATAATCGTATTAATTTCTGTATTGGTAAGCCATTTGGCATAATTTTTAGAGTAAGGGTCACTGCGGTCAATCAGCTCTTGCTCGAGGATATGGGTATTTTTTTGTTTTAATAGTAATGTAAAATTTAATTCTTCGTCTATTGGATTCAAATATAATTGACTCCATATATCACTAAAAACCACAGGAAAAAAAGATAATAAAGACAGGGTTATCATGGCTATATTAAATATTAACTGGCGAATCTTTATATAATTATCATTTAGTGTTTACCGTGCTTGCGGACCATATAAACGATCTTCCGGTAGGTGCGCACGCGCCAAGGTAAGGTGCGTATTTTGCTAAAATAATCGTTTCGGTACGTCTTTTTCCAGGAGCGCTCAGTATATAGTAGACTAGACATATTATTTCATTTATTAATTTTATATAAACCTATTTATGTTTAAATCAAATTAATGCGATTGGTCGATTACCCTATTGGTTATAGTTCAGTATTCAATCCATTATAATTATTCTTACAGAAGCCATATATTCACGCATTTGAACATTTGAAACTCTGTATTCTCTAAGTCGGCGTAAAACCCAATACAGATATTAAAGTTAATAGCAAAGTATAAATTTATACGGTCATAGTATACAATGCCTGTGATAATGGGGTCAACTGGAATGAACGTCATACGTGACGTGGATTCATTCATAAATATTGGTGCAAGTGGAAATTTTGTTAATGATGAAAGCTATTTCGAACAAGACGTGTATTTAAATTTTAAAAGTTTCGATATATTCATAACGTATGACACCGAATCGTACTTAAGTGAGGGTGAATATCATAGACTAAACGTCTATAACACACGAATCGACGACGGTGACAATATTGTTGTAAATATTGCGTCCGACCACCGAGAAATACGTACAAATGTCTATAATATTGAGGATGGTTATTGTATTATAGAGTTATTAAATGATACAGACCTTGATATACCAGATCCCACTGATAATGTAAATAAAATCGTAAAGGTAACGGTTACTATAATCACCTAACCGGACGTTAAATATTTCCCTTTGGTGCGTAAAGTATTAATTTTTTAAATATAGGCTTATAGTAAATATTCATGACTACACCAAACCACACGTTTAAAACATTGGGACTATGCATGATTGTTAAAAATGAATCGGAAATTATCTTAGATTGTCTTAGGTCTATTAGCGATTATCTAGATTATTGGGTTATTTATGACACGGGTTCTACAGATGGAACTCAGGATATTATTCGAAATTATTTTAAGGAAGTTGGGATAAGTGGGGAATTAGTGGAATCTGAATGGGTAAATTTCGGCCACAATCGCACGGAGGTCCTTGAGCGCGCCTATAATACGGCAGACTATTTAATATTATTAGACGCCGATTTTATAGTTAATATCGTCGATAATAATTTTAAACAGACTTTGTCGGATAACAATATGTCCTACTTAATAAAGTATACTGGTGATTTGGATTACAGACAATCACTGTTGGTGTCAGGTCACGTACAATGGAAGTATATTGGTGTCACGCATGAATATATACATAGTGAAACGGCGGTCGAGAAGGGTAATTTTGATTTACTAACAATTGATCATAAACATACGGGTGCCAATCGCGGTGATAAGTTTTCTCGTGATATAGCATTGCTTGTCGCGGCACTAAAAGACGATCCGTCGAATGACCGTTACTGTTTTTATCTGGCACAGAGCTATAAAGATAATGGGGAAAATCATAAAGCGATACAATGGTATACTAAAAGAGTTGAACTTGGTGGGTGGGACGAGGAGGTGTATTACTCACTGTATTCCATAGGAATTTGTAGAGAACGCGCGGGGTATGATTTTGATAGCATTGTCGTATTTGATTATTTACGAGCCTTTAATTTTAGGAGGAGTCGTCTCGAGGCACTGTATAAAATAGTACGCCATTATAGAACCACCGAGCAATATACATTATCATTTTCGTACGCCATGATGGGTTGGAAAACCAAATACCCCGAGGATATATTATTTGTGGCGCGCGGAGTTCATGAATATCAGTTTTTAGACGAGCTGACAATTTCGGCTTATTGGGTAGGATTCCATCAGCTCGGTCGTGATTTGGGAGAGAGGCTATTACAGGAAGAACTTTACCCAAGTAAGGAAGGAACACGGATAAAAAAAAATTTAAAGTTCTGCATAGATGGACTAACTACACAATCCTAAATCTGTGGCGAAACCTTCACCACTACGTTATATCATTAATAGTAATATATATACTTATATAACTATTAATGAAGATCGAAAGCGTGTTTATAATTTCACATTTCAAGGAATATCTTAATAAACGGTTACCCCAGTTTATCACTAATTTACAGAATACGGATATCGGACTTACTCCCGTATATTTGTTTATTAATAGAAATCCCCATACGAATTTATCGGACTTATGGGATGAGTACGAGAGTGCTATTAAGACAATAAAGGCACTATCCAAAAAACTACGATTAACCGTAGTTTTTTATGGAAACAATATATCAGTAAACGAGTTCTTCATTACGCAGGTCCTGCCCTTTAGAAAGGACCTCCATAAGACCTTTTTACTTTTGGAAACTGACTGTGCGTTATCGGGCGACTTTATGAAAAAACTTAATCAAGATATGGTAAACTTTAATAATATATGGATATATGGTTCGTATTACTATGGAGGACTGGCTAAAAAACGAGCCGACCGAAATAACAGGGCCTTCATTATGAATTCCGTGGCTGTCTATAATCGGGACCCAGTATTTCTTGAACATACAAAGCGTTTAACTGATTATAGTGTCCGGTATGACGTATACATAAATATTCTGTTAATGGAACTTGGGCTGTCGCTGGACAAATGCGTCGATAGTCGCTATATTTTAAATGTATCGCCTGAGAGTGACTGTGAACTAAGTATACGATACGCGGAAATTAAGGAAAATACATGCGTGTTGCATACTAAAAATAGCACTCTATTGGGAGACGTCTTATGGGCGGGTAATTTCATGGCGTCCAAACAATGGAATGGTCAAAAACGCGCAAACGGTAAGGCAACGGTCTATATGACTGGTTCAAAGGGGTTAGGTTATTATATCGATTCTTGATTGGCAGTTATTCGAGATTTACGACTTAATCCTTAAACAAATAATCTAAATATTAACAGACAATACATATATATATATATATATGCATGAATATCAATAACTTACCAGTGGCTATAATTGTACACGACGAAATCAACCCAGAAATAACAACATTAAATCCTGTAAATGACATCCCTTTAGCAAGAATTGCTACGGAAGAAGACATTGCTGATGAGGACGACTACGATGTGGAAATAGCTCAGCGTGATGTTCGTTTACATTCGGTAAATATTTCAACCGTGGACCAAATGCGTTCGGAATCACCTGTATCTGAAAATAACAGAGAAAATCTTAATCGCAGATCTACCACAATAAGTGGTCGACAAAATATTAATAAATTTATTAATATCCGTAAATATGCATTAATATTCTACACACCGATACTATTATTGCATTTATTATATATATTCGTAAATCCTACGGCTATGCTGTTTCTATTAAATATCTTTTATAATTTATTTACAATAGTAAGTGCCAATAATAAACTTATTAAAACGAATATTATGAGTAATATCATTACTGTAATATTTATCATATTAGCTGATATATTGTTTTTATTTAATATCAATGATTTGTTATTTTATATATTGAGAAAGGAATTTAGCGTATTTAAAGTAGAGTTATATTACTTAATTACGCTGTATGTTACATCTATATTAATTATCATTACGTACGTATATCTAACAATTACCCTAAATATATTACGGGTGCTATATAATACCTTTACCCCTCACCAAATAAATGTTTTGAACCTGTTATTAAAAAATAACCAGATTTAATATGTATATTCCATCTGCCACCGCACGGGAAACTATAACTAATCCCTCTATGGATTTAAACAATTTAAATAAACGCCACGATACTTAATTAATGACTATACTTATAGATATATTATGGATTACATTATTGTTTAATTTAATTCATTTTACATATGGTTTGCTTTTTATACCCTTTAACAGTTTTATATATATTTTTATACCATTTATTTACTATCACATTTTAGGATTATCGTTATATTATATCCACTGGTTGGGTCATATTAAAATCGATAATAAAAATTGTTTATTTTTTTGGTATAGACACCATAAGATATTACATCACCATTATTCTGGTGAAAGATTTTTGTTTACACCAATTTACAAATGCTCTAATATATATCGATTTACAGATTTAGTAACATATGGGGGTGGCGGTGTTATATGTCTATTTTTATTACAATGTATATTTAAACTCGATACTGTTCATCTATTATTAATCGCATTTTATTTTTTAAATCATGTGATTTTATTGTATTATATTCATAGAAAAATTCACAAATTAAACCCCTTTTTTGATAAATATAGGTGGTTCAGATCGATAAAAAGACTACATTATATTCACCATGAAGATCATACTAAAAATTTGGGTATAATGGATTTTAGTTTTGATATATTACTTAATTCACTGGATTATTCGGAATAAAACCGTACCGAATAGTTTATTTACTAATAAATTTAATGACCAGTTGAATGGCCGCCAGGCAATCTTTTAGATTGGCTGTTTCTACTGGCGAGTGTATATTTCTGAGGGGTATCCCTATAAATTGGGTAGTAGCGGTATATTGGGTTATATACGAACTTAATGTGGAACCACCAGCAGTGGGAGCAGCTATTTGTATGGGTATTTTATGTTTATGTGCTAAATTCTTAAACGTACGATATAAACCGTCGTCTTCGTCTGAGCGGGTGACGACAACGCCGTCGCCGATATTGACACTCCCATAAATATCCTGGTTTATGAAAGGCATGTCCGACGCCCAATCAGTGTCTATAACAATGACTGATTTTAATTTAAATTTTTTAAGGTGTCCTATGGAGGATTTGGCAGTTTCCTCATCGCCTGAAAAATTAATGACGATATTATATTTTAGGGTTTTTACATGTTTAAGTGCATATAGGATGATTTGGACAAGACTGTATACCCCTAATTTATTATCGAGACCCCGGGCTGATATAATATTCTTATTTAAATATCTATATGAATAATCGAGTAATAAATAATCTCCGATTTCTATTTTTGCCGAGGCTGCTCTTTTGGAACTACACCCAATATCGACATATAAGACACTTTTATTATATGGGTCGGAGTGTTTTACCCGCACCCCCTTTAGGTGGGCCTGCTGAATGAGTATTATTCCAGGTAATGTCTTATTTAATTTGGTGGAAAAGATTTTAACTGGGCGACCGTGCATGAATTCGGCCAGAGCACCAGTAAAATTAATACTTAAAAAACCTTGGTGGGTAATTCCTATAACTTGTGCACGGATTTCATCCATATGGGCATCTAATAATATGGTCGATCGTTTATTTGCATTTAAATAGTATGAGAGCGAGGTGTTGACGTCTGATAGTTTTGATAGTTGTTTATTACGCGGTATTAAAGATTTAATATATTCACGCATGGTAGTTTCGTGGTTCGTTGGAGCATTAATATTTAATAACCCGTGTAATATTTTAGTATTTATTCTACTCATATGTATTATATGAAAAGATAAATATTATTCTTATGTATTTCATAGGTTTGTAAGCCTATTATCATAAATATTGGTTTCAGTCACCGTCACCGTCACTGTCACTATCACATAGCATTTCGCGGCACCTACACATCCAATCTTGATAGGACTCTGGACCTAATGATGGAAATTCTTCAGCACATACTTCTTGCTGTGGTTGAGGGGCAACAGCTGGTGCAGGCGTCTCAACGGTCTCGGGTGCGGGGCTAATAGACGCTGGGGTTTTTTTAAGCCAACTGAATAGCCCCAAGCGTTTTTTAGGGTGTGTGCTTTCTTGGGAGGACTTGGTAGTGGCATCTATCGCAGCCTCTCGCTCAGCTTTAAGAAACGCTACTTGTGGACTGCACCCTTCCGGCTCGTCTATAAGAAATCCTTCGTCACCCATGGTAGTCTTGCATCTAACTGACGAGGATATAAGGACTGCTTTAGGAGTCTCATATTCGGAAAGTTTGCGTTGGAGTGATGCAATCCTATCTAAGAGGCGTGCTTTCTCAACTTTAGCATTTTCTAATTCACGAATACAGGCGTCTTTTTCTAGGTCAGAATTTAATTCTGATATAGGATCTCGGCTATGGGCAATGCGTTGCAGTTCCTTATCCTGTTTAAGTCTTAAAGTATCCATTATCTCATTTCTTCTAATTCTGCTCGCTCCACCAGCCTGTTCGGGAATATGCAGTTCAGCATTTACATAATTACCTAATGTTATTTTACCCATTTTGCTTTTCACCGATACCCATTTACTTATTTGCGGATTAAAAATAGTGGTATACATATATATATAGTATAAGATAATAGTTATATCCCATAACGTTTGTTGGTCAATGCGGCACGATTGAAACCGATTTCTACCAACGATTACGAATAATCGTTTTAAATCGAATTCCTTTTTCAGTATATAGACTCCCATTAGTACCAAAGTGGGTCTTAGACGAATACACATTTTTTAGCACTTTATTATTCGTCATAAAATGTGCAAAATATCCATCCACGGCGGCCCGAAACGGATAGGTGTGTTGAATTAATATCTTGGCGCATTCGGACGTAATGGCGTATATATGGGTCTGGGCGATGCCTTTTAGTAATTTTTTAAAGGAAGAGTTTTCATTGGGAACACTACCCACTAATGCTGCGTGACCGAGGTATAACAGTTCCCAATTATCGGGAATATCCTTTATAACAGTATTAAAATTAGCAACAGCCTCCGTAAAGATACAATCGTCTTCTAAAATTAAACACTTTGTGTAATTATTTTTTAACATATCTTTCCAAATATTATAATGGGCCTGAAAAAGACCTATTTGATTTGCAGTTAAAAAATGTCCCCCACCTTTGCAGCTGCACGTATTTTTACAGAAGTCATTCCCTTTAAACGCCCACTGTTTAGTTTTTTTTAATTCTTTCATATTAACAGTTGAACCCAAAATACCTTCTATAAAAACATAATTGGTAATGTTATATTTTTTCATTTGTGTGATTTGGTGGTCCCGACGCTCGACAGACCGTTTTAAATTAATAATATATATCTTGTCGAAAAAACTGTTCATACTATACTTTACACGTATATAAAATTTATAATACTTACCCGGTTAAGTTGATTATGCTAAAAATCGTTGAAATATTTCAGTAAAAGAACCTATTCTTGGTTGAATGTCAGAGGAATCGATGAATTTATTGGAACTATATTTTGACGTGGAGAAGGAGTTTTTAATAGCATCGGGAAAATAATGCGTCAAAATCTGATTATATAGATTTATATGGTCCCCTCCCGCGAAAATGATAATTTTATTAGGGGATATATTGATTGTCTTATTACCGTGTTTATCTATAATATTGCACCTTTCTGGTGAGCGCTCGATCTTCTCTTTATCAGTGGAAAATTCCATAAATATCCGACATATTACGTAAAAATCGGAGAATAAATGAGTATATTCAGTTAAATTATTGACTTTAACTAAATTATGGTACACTATATTTTTAATTATCTCCCGGAGATTACCTTTTCTCTCATCCAGGTACATATTAGAGTTTTTTCGCAACTTGCGATACTCCTTTCTAACAATTTTTCTAAAACTACGCATCTCATTCAAGATATCGTCGACGGTGTATAAATTGTTTGCGAGGGGAGTGTCGTCGTGTAAGGTTTTTTTTTCAGAAGTTAATATTTTATGTAAAAGATTTTTAATTAGAGTTTTTTTCTTTTTTGTTATATTATACCCTAAAATATACTCCGCCAACAAATTATAGTTACTACGCATGAAGAATGTAGGTTGATTCTTCAGATAAAATAAAAGTGACTCCAATTTATTGTTGTTGCGTCTAAAGTTATTTTTTCGTGAAAAACGCAAATCTAAATTATGAAATCGCAGATTAGTATTATTACAAGGTCCTATTACATACGCATCTTTCCAGGAATGTAAAGAACAATTATTATAATATTTAATGATTTGATCTAATATTAAACCGGACTTTTTAAGTTTCCCCCCTATTAAATAATCAGGAGCAGTTGGTCGTCGCTGAGACCCCTCAACAAACATATCAATACACTTATTCTCAATTTCGGCCTTGTTGATTATTAATTTAAGACATTCGTCTATATGGTAGCATTTTGCTTTTCGACTTTGGCAACTTACCGAGGTAGGTTCAGTATGAGTATCTGACAATAAAATGAATTTCTTAACCGTTTTATTAGGACATGTCACTTCCCAATAAAACATATCGGTCGGTCCTAAAATGGTTTGTATGTCTGGTAGTTTCTTGGATTTCTTAGATTTTGCGGGTTTCGTCGTTTTAGAGGGCTTTTTAATTTCAACAGTGTCTAAATCATCTCCAATAACGTTACAACCTTTGTGTTTAATCCACTCACAATTTGATTGCTCGGTGCATCTTGGAGATTTGTGCTTTTTTAATCCATTACAATTGTTGGGTTTACCCTCAATATGAATCTTCGAATGCGATTGTTTTAAATATTTCACGTAAGTATTAATTAATGCACTACCCTCTTTACTGTTGACGGGTATACGTTGATTCGTGACTGGGTGTATTATATATGTATACATATCTATTAATATAAATATATTTTATTTGTATATGCAAAGTGAATAAAAAATGAGATTTATACTTATACACCCAAACCAACCTGATTTTATTGGTGTATCATCGGCGGGTGAATCATATTAATAATATAATCTATTTTTCTGTCAATAGATGTTACTATTTCACGAGCGTCGAACTGTTGTTCAGTATATGTAGCTAACTGGTGTCTATTATTATCAAATGATTGGCTGAACGAGGTTAAGTTAGAATTAATATCATTTATTGTATTATGGGTATGTTTTAGTTGCCCAAGAAGACTTTGGAATTGTGAAGTTGAATTACTATTTATATATTGGAGTTGTCCACCGATACCATTGGTAATGTCCAATACGTGATTAATATTAATATTAGTTTGTTTAAATTCAGCGTGAATATCGTCGCGGGTCTGTTTAAATTCGATTTGAATATTATCATAATGATTTACCATTTGATTATTTAAGTCTTTAATATCGTGATTGAGTTTACTCATTTTACTGGTTATGGCGTCCAATGTTCTACTATTGGACACTACAACCCGATATACAGATTGTGACATCCAATATGAGATTGCGTAGGCCGAAGCCAAAACAGCAACTGTTGCACGGAACCACATTATAAACCGACTTTAATGAGAATGACTACAATATTCTACTATATCAAATTTTAAGACGTCCGCCCGAGTTTGCTGTTTACCATAAGCGAAATGTGGTAATCCC
>Ga0115008_10000883_pt1 | contig 23539 bp, 21 predicted proteins | sample FraStrMetagenome_FD_87164 | JGI IMG/M metagenome (GOLD analysis project Ga0115008, IMG submission 87164) | Marine eukaryotic phytoplankton communities from Arctic Ocean - Fram Strait ARC3M Metagenome | ecosystem: Environmental > Aquatic > Marine > Oceanic | place: Fram Strait | collected...
ACGCTGGTACTGCCCTACCCGCCGCTGGCACAGAGATGATCGCTGCCGGTAACTGGCTGGCGCACCACCCAATTTGGGTGGTGTGGCTGAGCAGCTTTTCGCTCATCAGCCTGATCCTCAGCATTGCTTGCCTACCGACGCTCATCGCCCGTCTGCCCAGCGATTATTTTTTCAAGCAACGAAAAATAGCCCGCTGGGATCATCCCCGACACCTAATACTCTTTGGCCTCAAGAATCTATTTGGATTTACCGTGTTTTTGGTCGGCCTGTTGCTATTATTTTTACCTGGACAAGGACTGCTGAACATACTGATAGGTCTGATGTTAATGAACTATCCGGGCAAGTCCCGCTTGGAGCAAAAAATCGTGCGTATACCTGGCGTATTAGCCTCGCTCAACTGGGCAAGAGGCCGCTACAATGTAACCCCGCTAACACTTGAGCGACCGACTGGGCAGCCAGACTCGTTCAAATAGCGCGCGGATTATCCGGCAGTTGCCAATCAATCGGCGCCTCGCCGGCATCGATTAAATGATGGTTGCATTGCGAGAAATGTCGGCAGCCAAAAAAACCCCGGTAGGCAGACAGCGGCGATGGGTGCGGAGCCTCTAAAACCCAGTGATGTTGGCGGTTCACCCGGGCGGCTTTTTTTTGCGCGAGACTGCCCCAGAGCATAAATACCAGCCGATCGCTGTGCTGATTTAAGCGTTCGATAATGTCGTCGGTAAAGCCTTCCCAACCACGCCCCCGATGAGACCCTGGGTCGCCTTGCTCAACGCTGAGAACAGCATTCAACAACAGTACACCCTGATCAGCCCAGTGCGATAAACAACCATGCTGAGGCGCATGAAAATCGACATCTTCGGCTAGTTCTCGGTAGATGTTTCGCAGCGATGGCGGCACATCAACCTGCGGCTGCACGGAAAAACACAGCCCGTGAGCCTGACCCAGACCGTGGTAGGGGTCCTGACCTATAATCACCACGCGAACCGCCTCGTAGGGCGTTTCGCGCAACGCTGCGTAGAGATACTTTTGCGGCGGGTATACTGCCGCTCCCGCGCGGCGACGGCGTTCCAAAAAGGCCATCAAATGAGCCATGGAACCACTTTTCATATGGCTTTCAAGCAACCTGCGCCATTCGCCATCAATCCCCGCTACGGCGATCTGGTGGTGTTCATCTTCGTCGACCATTGTCGCGCTACCCCAAAGCCATTATCGTGATGTACATGGTAAAAAAACCTCTACCACAACCGCCAGATGTTACCATAGACAGCGATGCAAGCCACTTCGACCCTGTCTATTTTGCGCCTAACCTGGCCGACTATTTTAAGCAATATGATCTATGTGTTGCTGGGCTTAGCATGCCTGAAAATCGCCGGCCAAATGGGTGCTGATGAGGTCACCGCGGTCACCACCGGTCAGCGGCTCTACTTTTTTTTACACGCATTTATAATGGTATTTTGCAGCGCGACCACAGCTCTTGTCGGCGCTAATGGGGCGCTGACAACAGAGCAATGGCGGCACATTTTGCCAGCCTCTCAGTGCTGCTATTTTTTACCTTAGGATCCCTCATCAGTTCGCTCGCACTGGCCTTTCCGGAAACCTTAGTCGATCTATTTGGACTATCCGGTCAGGCCCGCGCTCAGGCCGTTGAATTTTTTATATGGACCGCAGTGTTCGCTCCGGCAATAGTTCTAACGTTAATTTTTAACATGGCGCTAAGAGCCATCGGCGACAGCCTAACACCCCTGTGTATCGGGGTCGTTAGTTTCGCTATCAGCCTCTCGCTGTGCTTATTTTTTAGCCTCGGTTGGCGCGATTACCCAGCCCTTGGCGTCAAGGGTCTCGCTTTAGGCTGCGGTATCGGGGGCGCTATCACCGTGATTGCGGTCACCTGCCTATGGTTACTCGGTAAACTCAGTCTACCGGCGACAAATCCACTACCCAACATTCGCGCAAACACGCGCCGGTTATTATCTATTGGCTTTCCAGCGGCGTTTGAGCAAATCGCCTTTCAGTCTGGCGTGCTCATCTTTCTGGGGTTCTTAACTACCTACGGCAACGCGCCTTTCGCCGCTTACGGGATTGGAATTTCGCTACTCAGCCTGATCATTGTGGTGGCCTTTAGCTTTGCCATATCGGGTGCTACGCTGGTCAGCCAACATCTCGGAGCCGGCGATGCCGACGGTGCGTATCAGGCCGGTTGGCGTACCATGCGCACAGCGTTTTATATCATGCTCATCGGGGCCATCATTATGCGTTGCAGCGCGAGTCCACTCGCCCATTTCATGATCATTGATCCACAGGTGGTACACTACGTTATTTAGGTGATCCACATACTCTGTCTGTGCATGCCCTTGATGGCGATTGAATTCAGTATTGCCGGAGCTTTGCGCGGCGCAGGCGATACCCGCTATCCGATGATGGTGACGCTCTTTAGCATTGGCATTAGCCGGGTTATTGCGCCGCTCATTTTACTGCAGATGCAACTCGATGTTATTTGGTTTTTTTACACAACGCTGTTGGACTACCTGATTAAATCAAGTCTAATTATGGCGCGCTTCCGTAGTAAAAAGTGGTTGGCCAAGGCCCACAAGGCGCGCATCTAGGCCGGTTTTCACCAGTGGTCTGCGACACGCACTGAACTCAGCTAGCAACGCCATTTACAGAGATAGAAAATCACATGCTTCAATCGACTCCAGATACGCTCCAACAACGTTATAATCTCCAGATTGCCTATTGGTTGCTATTCTGTGCCGGCGTTATTTTTGCCATGATTCTATTGGGTGGTGTCACCCGACTGACCAACTCGGGACTATCGATGGTTGAGTGGAAACCCATCATGGGCATTATTCCACCGCTTTCCGAGGCCGATTGGCAACTGCTGTTCAGCAAGTACCAACAGTTCCCCGAATATCAAAAAGTCAACCTCGGCATGACCTTGGCCGAATTTAAACCGATTTTTATGTACGAGTACTTGCACCGAGTACTGGGGCGGATTATTGGCGTAATTTTTGTCGTACCCTTTGCGTATTTCTATTTTGCCAAACGCATCCCCGCCGGACTCACCGGAAAGTTGGTGGTGATGCTGTTGCTCGGCGCGGGTCAAGGCCTCCTCGGGTGGTATATGGTAAAGAGTGGCCTGGTCAATGACCCCAGAGTCAGCCAATACCGTTTGACCGCCCACCTCGGCAACGCAGCGCTGATTTACGCGTTCATTTTTTGGGTCGCATGTGGCCTGCTGCACCGGCCCAGCGCGCAGCCGACGACGCTGCGTACTCCGGCCATGCTAATCAGCCTGCTAATCTCGGTGATGATACTCTCTGGAGGATTGGTCGCCGGCACTCGCGCCGGCTACGCCTACCCAACATTTCCATTGATGGGAGATCATTTCTTCCCGCCGCAGCTGTATACGATGCAACCCCTTTGGCTCTCTGCGTTTGAGGACATTACCACCATCCAGTTTAACCACCGCATACTTGCCTACGTGATCGTTACAGCCATCGGCCTGTTTGTCGCCTGCGCGTTGCGCTCAGGCGTGCAAGGGTCGACTCGCACTGGCGTTTGGTGCATGCTCGGATTGATGATTGTTCAAGTCAGCCTCGGCATTAGCACGCTGCTGCTGCATATGCCGGTGCCGCTGGCTGCGGCCCACCAAGTCGGTGCCATCGCCCTACTCAGCGCCTCTTTGTATGTGACGCACTCGTTGCACTGCGCGACTGGTCTGCCCACGCAGCGCGACGGCGCGGTCTCAGGCTCGATGCCGAGCGCGCAATAAGCTGCCGTGCTCGCGATAGCGATGCTCGGTGCGCAAGGTTACTGCTCGGGCCGAAGGTGGGGGAACAACAACACATCGCGAATCGACGGCGAGTCGGTCAGTAACATCACCAGACGATCAATGCCGATACCCTCTCCCGCTGTCGGCGGCAAGCCGTACTCCAGCGCGCGGATATAGTCGTCGTCGAAGTGCATTGCCTCGTCGTCGCCGGCATCCTTTTCGGCTACCTGCTGTCGAAAGCGCAACGCCTGGTCCTCGGCGTCGTTTAACTCGGAAAAACCATTGGCGATTTCACGACCGCCGACAAAGAACTCAAAGCGGTCGGTAACGCTGGGGTCATCGTCGTTGCGTCTCGCCAGGGGCGAGACCTCGGTGGGGTAGCGCGTTATAAACGTCGGCTGCTCGAGTCGATGCTCGACGGTCTTTTCAAAAATTTCGATCTGCACCTTACCCAACCCCCAGATATCTTTTAGGGGGATCTGCAAGTTACTGGCAATAGATCGCGCGCCCGTCTCACTGGCGAGTTGTTCGGCCTCAATCTCGGGGTTGTAGTGCAGGATTGAATCAAATACCGACAGCCGGATAAAGGGGTTGGCAAAATCATACTCGACCTGCCCAATGGCGACGCCATCGGCATCCCGCCGACTGTTTACCACCCGCGTCGACCCCAGTACCTCGGCGGTTAACCGGCGCAGCATATCCTCGGTCAAATCCATCAGGTCGCCAAAGTCTGCATAGGCTTGATAGAACTCCAGCATGGTGAATTCGGGGTTGTGCCGCGTCGATAATCCCTCATTGCGAAAATTTCGGTTGATCTCGTAAACGCGTTCAAAACCACCTACGACCAGGCGCTTCAAGTAGAGCTCGGGCGCTATCCTAAGATACATATCGATGTCCAATGCATTGTGGTGGGTGACAAACGGACGCGCCACGGCGCCTCCTGGAATCACCTGAAGCATCGGCGTTTCAACTTCCAAATAATCGGCGTCGTTGAGGTAGCGGCGAATAAAATCGACTACTTTAGAGCGCGTTCGAAAGGTGTTGCGCACCTCTGGATTGACGATCAGATCGACATAACGCTGGCGATAGCGAAGTTCCTGATCCGCCAAGCCATGGAATTTATCCGGTAACGGGCGCAGCGCCTTGGTTAGAAGTCGGTATTGGTCCATTTGTACGAACAGATCGCCCTTGCCCGACCTTTGCAAAGAGCCGCTGATACCGACGATATCACCTAAATCGAGCGCTTTGGCAAAGGGTCGCGCAGCCTTGGTCACGTAGAGCTGAATCTGGCCACTGCCGTCTTGCACGACGATAAAAGCGCCGCGATTACGAATCACTCTGCCGGCAATACTGACCTTTTCGTCGAGCGCCTCGAGCTGCGGTTTGTCATAACTTGAAAACTTCGACTGCAACGCAGCAGCGTTGTTCGCCGGCCTAAAATCGTTGGGGAAGGCGTTGCCATTTTGATCTCGCAATGCATCGAGCTTGGCGCGGCGTTCGGCAATCAGTCGGTTTTCGTCTTGGTGGTCAGTCATAGTCATTGAGTATCTGTAATGTGGTTAAAATTTAAATGTCCTGCCGGTGATCAGAGCCCCGCCTTGAGCGAGGCGACGATAAAAGGATCTAGCTTGCCGTCCAGCACCGCCTGAGTATTGCGTGTCTCGATGCTCGTGCGCAAGTCTTTAATCCGTGCGTCATCGAGCACATAGGAGCGGATCTGACTGCCCCAACCAATATCCGACTTGTTATCCTCAGTCGCTTGAGCGGCCATTTGGCGCTTTTTAAGCTCACTCTCGTACAAGCGAGCGCGCAGCATCTGCCAGCATTTGTCGCGATTTTGATGTTGTGATCGTTGGCTTTGACACTGCACCACGATACCGCTGGGTTCGTGGGTCAAGCGCACCGCCGAATCGGTTTTATTGATATGCTGACCGCCGGCACCCGACGCGCGGTATGTATCGGTACGCACGTCTGCGGGGTTGATATCAATGTCGATGTCATCATCTATCTCTGGCGATACAAACACCGCGGCAAACGATGTATGCCGCCGGTTACCCGAGTCAAATGGCGATTTCCGCACCAATCGATGCACGCCAATTTCGGTGCGCAACCAACCAAAAGCGTGATCGCCTGTGACCTGAACGGTGGCACTTTTAATACCCGCCACATCACCCGCCGAGCATTCGATCAAATCTGCCTTAAAACCCTTGTCATCGGCCCAGCGAAGGTACATGCGCAGCATCATCTCAGCCCAGTCCTGAGCCTCGGTGCCACCCGATCCAGACTGGATGTCTAAAAACGCATTATTGGCATCCATCGGGCCCGAAAACATCCGTCTAAATTCGAGCTTGGCCAACTCTTCATCCAACCCGGCAATTTCAATCTCGACCTCGGCAACGGTATCGCTGTCCGCCTCCTCCACCGCCATTTCGAGTAGCTCGCGGGTGTCGGCAACGCCCTGATCGAGGTTTTCAATGGTTTTAACAACTAACTCCAGCGACGCCCGCTCTCTGCCCAGCGCCTGAGCCCTATCGGTATCATTCCAAACATCGGGCTCAGCCAAATCGAGCTCTACCTCGGCCAGGCGATCCTTGCGATTGGCATAGTCAAAGATACCCCCGAAGCAAATCGGTGCGCGTCTGCAGCGCTTCAAGGGCGGTAAAAATTGCATTCACTTCCATGCTAAATCCTGTGTTCCGGTGTGCGTTTGGGCGCCATGGTACCGCAGCCATGCAGCGACACCAAGAAAAAACCAACGCGGTTGAAAAAGTCACAAAACAGGCGCAATATGAACTTAAACTTGGCCTTACGAGAGCGTCCCAATGCGCCTAATGATCTGCTTAGCGGTCGCCGCATCATTTCTTTATCTCGGCTTTTGGCCGGTTCCAATCGAACCCACGAACTGGCAGGCGCCCAGCGACCAAGGTTACGTTGGCGCCTTCAGCAGCAATACGCAATTACAGTCCGCGGAGTTTGTCCAATTGGACAACACCGACGGCCCAGAGGCGCTGGCCCGCGGCCCGGAAGGTAATATTTACATCTCCTCCGCACAGGGGTGGGTTCTCCGGCACAACCCGCTCACCAGCGCCACGACCCGCTGGGTGAATACCGATGGTAGGCCTCTGGGCATGGCCTTTGACGCCAACCAAAATCTACTGGTCGCCGACGCCTACCGCGGTCTTCTGCGTATCGCGCCATCGGGTAGCGTTTCCGTTCTGACCGATTCAGTCGAAGGATCGCCGATCGCCTATGCGGACGATGTCGATGTGGCCGCGGATGGCAAGGTCTATTTTAGTGACGCCTCGACCAAGTTCGGCGCCCGAGCTCATGGCGGCACCTACGCTGCCAGTTTACTCGACACCATGGAACATGGCGGGCATGGCAGAGTGCTGGTGTACAACCCCGTCGACCGGTCGACGGAGGTACTCCTAGACGGCTTAAATTTTGCCAACGGCATCGCCTTGGACGCCGACAGTCGCTTCCTGTTAGTTGCGGAAACCGGTCACTATAGAATCAAAAAATATTGGCTCAGCGGCCCCGACCAGGGAACCACCGACATCCTCATCGATAACCTACCCGGCTTTCCCGACAATATTGTGCGCGGACCCAATGGACGTTTTTGGATTGGCCTGGTTGCGCCGCGTAACCGGCTGCTCGACGGCATGTCGACCCACCCTTGGTTACGCAAACTTGTGCAGCGCCTACCGTCCTTCTTGCATCCAACCATCGTGCCCTTCGGGCACGTCTTTTCAATCGATGGTCACGGCAACAATATCCGCTCACTGCAAGATCCCACCGGCGGCTATCACGGCGTCACTGGCGCGCTTGAAACCGAGCAATGGCTGTATATTAGTAGCCTCTTTGAGGATAGGCTCGCGCGTCTGAAGCGCGCACCGCTAAACCTCCAATGAGCGACACGGACAGATCGATAGCGATCGCCACCGCCGCTTAGCGTCGCGCTGATCAAAGGCGTATAATACCTGTCAAATACAGATCCACGGAACCATTATGCACGCAATCCACAGCCGGCTGGCACAGCACTTTTTGGACGCCTTCAGCGGCGCCGAACACGAGCATTTCAGCCACGTTCAGTCGCAGCCAATCCAACAGCCGACGGCGGTCATTGAAAACCGTGAACTGGCTATGGAAATGGGTTTTGAGCAATCGTTATTCGACAACCCCGCCAATCTCGCACTTCTCAGTGGCAATACCATCCCCAACAATATCCAGCCAATCGCATTGGTCTATGCCGGGCACCAATTTGGCGTCTGGGCTGGGCAACTTGGCGATGGTCGCGCCATGACTCTCGGAGAGATCGAGGTCGCGGGTGAACTTTGGGATCTACAGTTGAAAGGTGCTGGAACGACGCCTTATTCGCGCTTTGGCGACGGGCGCGCGGTTTTGCGCTCGAGCATCCGCGAGTATCTATGCTCAGAGGCGATGCACGCGCTGGGTATCGACACAACTCGAGCGCTGTGCTTGATCAACAGCAGCACGCCGGTCTACCGCGAATCGGTCGAGAGCGCCGCCGTTGTCTGTCGCGTCGCCCGCAGCCATATCCGCTTTGGCTCGTTTGAACACCATCACTATCGGGGCCAGACCGGCGCGTTGAAAGCGCTGGCAGATTACTTGCTGGAACGGCATTTTCCAACCACCAAAAGGGATGGAGAGGGATACCGGGAATTGTTTGAGAACGCGGTGGTAAAGACCGCGCAAACGATCGCTAAATGGCAAGCCATTGGATTTTCCCACGGCGTTATGAACACCGATAATATGTCCATCCTCGGTGATACGATTGACTACGGCCCCTTTGGTTTCATGGACAGCTACGACCCCAATTTTATCTGCAACCACTCTGACAACCGCGGCCGCTACGCGTTTAAAAACCAACCCTCCATTGGTCTTTGGAATTTGAATGCACTGGCCACCGCGCTAAGTTCTCTAATGCCCTCTGAGCATTTAATAACTGCACTGGAACGCTATGAATCAGAGTATCAAGCCGGTTTTTTACGCGCTATGACGAGTAAACTCGGGCTCGCTCAGATTGAACCCGGCGATCGAATGATGATCGACAATCTATTGGCGATACTGGCATCTAACCGCGTTGATTACTGCAATTTCTTTCGCGCGCTCTGTCACTATCGGCCGGATCGAGACAATCGAGTCATTAGTGATCTTTTTATCCAGCGCAGCGACTTTGATCACTGGTCTGGAGACTACAACGAAAGACTCCGCAACGAAACGCTGGATGAGGAACTGCGCGAGCGCAACATGCGCGCGGTGAACCCCAAGTACATTCTGCGCAACTATATGGCGCAAGAGGCTATCGACGCCGCGCAGCAGGGTAACTATGACCCCACTCGACAACTTTTGATGATCCTGCAGACACCTTTCGACGAACATCCAGAATTCGAGCGCTATGCGGCATCACCGCCGGACTGGGCAGCGGCGCTATCGGTCAGTTGTTCCTCCTGAACCGCTTTAACCCGCTGGCGGACAGCCCGCGCGACAACGGTAAAAAATTCTCGCCAAACCACCTCCCGAGTCGCTACAATTAAAGGCGCAGGACAGGCAGCGATAAGTTGCCGAGAGTTGCCCACCGACCGAGGCCTCCGGGTTATTGATGAACGCTTTTAAAAATCTAATCACAACGCTGTGCCTGCTGTGCAGCCATAGCGTCGCAGCGGATATATTCTGGGCTTTTCGCGATGAGCAGGGAGCGACAAACTGGCAATACGTAGCCAACTTTTCCAGCAGTATGCTTATTTTAGCGCTGTCTTTTACCGCGCTAAAATTATTTCTCAGCCGCCGCCAAGCGCACCGCTACAACCTCGAACTCGAACAGATCCGTCGACAACTTGAACAGCGTGTGGAAGAGCGTACCGCCAATCTTAATCAGACCAATCAACTGTTGCAAAGTAGCAATGCGGCGCTTGCCGAAGAGATCGATGGCCACCTTAATACCACCAGCCAATTGGCGGTATCGGAGGCCTACATCACCAGCATACTGCGATCAATGCCGCTGGTGGTGATCGGACTGGATGGCCAAAACCGCATCACGCAATGGAATCTGCAGGCCGAAAGCGTCAGTCGTTTAAATGCCGCCGATGTCATTGGTCGCGAGTTGTGGGACTGTTATCCAACAATTTCGCTGACCCCCGATCAAGTCGATCGTGCCAGGCGCGAGCAAAAAACCCTCGCCATAAAGCAAAGTCAGGATAATCAATACCATTTCAATATCACCATCTACCCGCTACAAGAGCAATTGGAAAATGGCGTGGTGATATTGATCGACAACGTTACCGACCAAGTGAACGCCAATAATTTGCTTATTCAACGCGACAAAATGTCGTCTATGGGTGAGATGGCCGCCGTTATGGCGCAGGATATCAATCTCCCATTGAGCGCCAGCCTAAAAGACATTCAGGCGGTACGCAGCGCATTAACCGAGGAATCTGTCGATCCAATTGAGCTCAATGAACTGCTAGAAAATGCGTTGATACGGGGGCAACAGGCGACCCATGTGATCGAAAACCTGTTGGCGTTTTCAACCGGTGGCGGCGGTGAAAAAGAACTTGCCAGCGTCGCCGAGATGCTCGATCACAGTCTCGAATTGGCCGCTAGTCTGCTTTCTGCACCATCGGGTCTGCGCTTTAGAGACATCACTATAGTTCGAGATTACAGTGACAGCTTGGCAAAAGTCCCCTGTCATGTAGGCGAGTTGCAACAGGTTTTTATCAGTTTATTCCGCCATGCCTGTCAATCCTTGGGCGAGCTCGACGATCCAGAAAAACACCCCGAAATACGCATTCAGGCGAGCCAGCAGGATCACTTTATGGTGCTTTGCATACACCACAACGGCATGCTGATAGGCCTCGATGAACAACAATACATCTTCGAGCCTCTGGCATCACAAAGCGCTGGCGACAAACGCTATCCGGTCAGCAGCCGGCTGTCGTTCACTCACTTTATTGTGGCCGATCAACATCAGGGGAATATTGCCGTGACCTCGAGCGAGCGCTCTGGCACTAACTTTCACCTGCAATTGCCGCTCGCCGCCTGACATTTCACCTTGATGGCGGATCGCCCAGCCCTGTCCTAGAGCCTGCGAAGCACGTCAAGGGGCGGTAACAGAACCGCTTTGCGACTGTAGGCGACGCCCAGCGCACCGACTAAAAGCCCCCCGCTAAGCGGTCCAGCAAGCCACATCCACCCATGGCCGGTCAACGGTAATTGCAGCAGGTAGTGCTCGATCAAAAGCAACGCAGTTTCAGCGCCGAGCGCCGCCAATAGGCCCGCCAGCACACCCAAGGTGGTAAATTCGATGCACTGTACGCCGAGGATCAAACGTTGCGAGCTACCAATGGTGCGCAGGATAGCGCTCTCTTGCAGGCGCTCACTCATCGACAGGCTAACGGCGGAAAACATCACCAGAATACCGCAGGCGAGAATCAGCAGAGTCATCACCTCTAAACCGCGCGTGACCTGCGACACAATGGTGCGTACTCGCTCAATAATCTTGTCCAACTCGATGACTTGCAAGGTCGGATAATTACGCAACAAGTCGTTGAGTATAAGTTTTTCGGAGGGCGGTATATAAACGCTTGTCATATGGGTGCGCGGGTAACCCTCCAAAAGACCCTCGGGAAATAAAAAATAAAAATTAGGCGTCATATCGTCCCAGCTAACGCTGCGCGTATTGGCTAGCCGCGCCTCAAAATTAAGCCCGCCAACGCTGAATGTAATGCGATCACCAATGACCAATCCGAGTTCACTCGCCAAATCCTCTTCGATTGACAATGGCGGCAGTGTCGGCGGATTAGCCGCGGCATTATAAGGTGCACTCGACCACCAATTCCCCGAGGTCATGGTATTATTTTCGGGCAGGTTTTTGGCCCAACTAAGATTTAGTTCGCGCTGCAGAGATTCGTGACTTTCGAGTTGCTCGGCTTCGATATCCTGCCCGTTGATCTGCCGAATCCTGGCCCGCACCATCGAAAACCAACCCGAGGTATCGAGCGCTCGTTGTTCGATCAACGCCTCGACCTCTTGCAATTCGTAGGAGGCGACGTTGTAGAGAAAGTGATTCGGCGTGTCTTCGTCAAACTGCAGGCGAAGGTCATCGATCAACGACGTTCTTATCACCGCCATAATCATTAGCAGCGCGATGGCACCGGAGAAACCTAACAGTTGAATGAGGCTCTGCAACCGCCTCCGCCAGAGGTTCGCCAGCGCTAATCGCCAAATACTGCCGAGATGTCGAGCCACCTTTTGACCGAGCCACAAGAGCGTTAAACCAAACCCCATTGCAGCTGCAGCGATCGCAGCAAAGGCCATTAACATTGCCATTGAGATGGCCACATTACCGCTGTACCAAAGCAACAGTAAGCCGATTGTTAACACCCCCAAACCACCTCGCAGTGCAGTGCTTACTGATTTCACCGGCACATCTTGACGCAGCACGGTCATCGCGGAGAGGTCCGGCAAGTGCCAGATTGCCGGCAGCATAAACCCCAATAGACAGAGGAATCCGGTTGCCATTCCGGTGATCCACGGCCTAAAACTCGCTGGCGGCAGATCGATCGGCATCCAATCGCGCACCAACCATACGAGCAGCCATTGGATCAGCGCACCCAGAGCAATACCCATCGCCCACCCCAGCGCTCCGATTGCCAAGATGTAAGTTATATACAGTCGGCGAATAGCGCCACCCGACAGGCCCCAGCTTTTATACAGCCCCACTTGCAGGCGTTCGCCAATGGCAAACTGATGGCTCGCCAACGCTAGCGCGATACCAGCAAGAACCACCCCAACGCTGCCCGCCAGCAATAAAAACCGGCGGCCGCTGTCGATGCTCTCAGCAATTCTTGCCTGAGCTTGATCGGGGGTAATAAGGCGCTGGTGAATACTCAACTGTGGCTCTAGCCATGCGCGGTAGGCGGTCACTTGTTCGGTTCCGGTACCGCTTTCCGCCACCAATAACCGATGCTTGACGCGGCTGCCAGGAAGCAGGACGCCAGCCGTTTCAACGTCTTCCACATGCATCAAAATGCGCGCACCGATCAACGAAAATGAGCTGCCCGAATCGGGCTCTTCGATCAATACCCGGCTAATTTTAACGCGGCTGTCGCCGAACTCTATCGAGTCTCCCAATTCAATCCGTAAAAGCGGTAATAACCGCGCATCCGCCCAGGCCTCGCCAATCGGAGGGCCCGTGCGCACGGTCTGCTCCGCCGCCGGGTCATCGCTAAAGGGTTGGTCAGAGTGCCGGATCGCTCCGCGCAGTGGATAACTTGACTCGACCGCTTTAATCGATGCCAGATGCATATCATCGCCGTGATAGACCATCGACGAAAAACTCATCATTAATGCCGTGCGCAGCCCCGTGGCCTGAGCCCTTTCGATAAAATCTGGGGCAATGCGGGTATTGCCCTCAAGGACTAGATCCGCAGCCAAAAAACTGGCGGACTCACTGACCAGGGCCTTTTCTACTCGATCGGCCAGCAGCGACACCGACGTCACTACCGTCACCGCCAGTACCAACGCGCCGACCACCAAGCGCAACTGTCCCCCGCGCCAATTGCGCAACAGAATTTGCAACGCTAGCATTTGACGCTCATCTCCGTCACTGGCGTGAATTGAAGGCCACTTTTGAGATGTAATTGCCGGCTACAACGGCTCGCCAAACTGTGCTCATGGGTGACGATAACCAGGGTCGTGCCCGCTTCCCGATTGAGTTCAAACAACAGATCATTAATCGTTTCACCGGTGACACTATCGAGGTTACCGGTCGGTTCGTCGGCGAACAAAATCGTCGGTTTGCAGGCAAATGCCCGCGCCACCGCTACCCGCTGCTGCTCACCCCCCGACAATTGTCGCGGATAGTGCCCGGTTCGATCTGCCAGCCCTACTCGCTGCAGATAACTACCGGCGATATCCATCGCATCGCCACCTTTTTGTAGCTCTAAAGGCAGCGCAACATTCTCCAGTGCGGTCAGGGCCGGCAACAAATGAAACGATTGGAATACAAACCCAACATGTCGAGCACGAACCGCTGCGCGCCCCTCTTCATCCATGGCGGTAATGTCCTGGCCATCGATGTGCACCGTGCCGTTGGTGGGCGTGTCCAAGCCGGCCATAATGCCCAGCAACGTCGATTTACCCGAACCCGAAGGCCCGACGATGGCAAGACTCTCACCAGCTTCGACATTCAGGCTAAGAGCGTCTAGTATTGTTAGCTCGGTGTCGGCAACAAGCACCTTTTTACCAATATTGGTCACCTTTATCATTAATTTGTCCCGCTTGTTGTTCATTTGAAAGTCGCCCACGCGAGCAATAACTGGCCCTCGAAGAGAGATGTATTATAGTATGATTAGAGCTTTATTTATCGTTTTACTGTTGCTTTGTGGCACCAGCCACGGCGCCACTGTACTGGTACTCGGCGATAGTCTCAGCGCCTCCTACGGAATCGCCGAACAGCGCGGTTGGATCTCTCTGCTCAGCGCAGACCTGGCGCCGCGACACCGAATGGTAAATGCCAGTATCAGCGGCGACACCAGCGGCGGCGGTCTCGCGCGACTACCCAGACTTCTCGAGGAGTACAGCCCCGACTTCGTGCTCATTGAACTCGGAGCCAACGACGGTTTGAGGGGTGCGCCCTTGGGTCTAATCGAAAAAAACATCACCCAAATGATCGAATTATGCCGTCGACAGGGCACCCAGCCTCTGTTGTTTGGCATGCGCATCCCAGCGAACTACGGCCGCCGCTACAGCGATGGCTTTGCCAATTTGTATCTCGCTATTGCCAAGCGCACCGAAACTCCCCTGATGGCGTTCGAATTCGCCGATATAGCCGCCACCGAGGGCATGATCCAGAAGGATGGCCTACACCCGACAGCCGCAGCTCAACCGCTGATCAAAAATCGCGTCAAGCGCTTTTTGGAACCCATTTTAGCCGTCGACGAAAAGCCGTGACGACGCGCCTCTTTTAAGCGCCTCAAACTCCCTGAGCGGGCTCTAAGTGCTGGATCAATAGCTGCACCGTCTCCAATCCTCGGTACTCGTTGATGTCGAGCCGATAGGCGCAGCGAACACGGTGTATCTGCGTATTCGGCCAGCATTGTTGATCCATATTAAAGTGGATACCTTCGAGTTGCACCCCGCCGAGTAACGGGTGCTCAAGAACCAGTTTGAGATGTTTTTCGGCGACCGTGCGCTGGCGAATTACATTAAAGATACCGTCGAACAGCGGTTCGGGGAATTGCTGCCCCCAGGGGCCTTGATCGCGCAATAGCTCGGCTGTGCGCATGCTGAGCTGCTCGGCGTCGAGCTCACCATCAGTGGCTAGTACCTGCGCATAGTCTTCACTACCGAGGCTCTGAGACACCTGCGCCTCCAGCGCTTGCTTAAAGTCCATCAGGCGATCTTCGGGCAAGCTCAACCCAGCAGCCATGGCGTGGCCGCCAAACTTGCTGATCAAACCGGGGGTCTGCGTGGCAATTGCATCCAGTGTATCTCTTATATGCAGCGCCGATATAGACCGACATGAGCCCTTCAGCATACGGGGTTGATCTGAGCGCGCATCGCTGTGCGATTCGCGGGCAAAGGCAACCACCGGTCGGTGGTATTTCTCCTTGAGCCTGGAGGCCAGCAATCCGACCACGCCCTGGTGCCAATCCGGTTGAAACAAGCACAGTACGCAGGGCAATTCATCCTCGGGCACAAGTTCCAAATGTTCCAATAGCTGCTGTGCCTCGGCCTGCATCGTCTGCTCGATGATTTTGCGGTCGCGATTGAACTCATCGAGCAAATTTGCCGCCTCGAGTACCTGTTGCGGGTCGTCGGACAGCAAGCACTGAATGCCCACAGAAATATCGTCCAACCTGCCGGCAGCATTCAACCTTGGACCGATTGCAAAACCCAAGTCCGCAGCGACCAAGCGCCGCGGGTTCTTACCCGCAATCCGCAGCAGCGCAGTTATTCCCGGACGACAGCGCCCAGCGCGCATGCGCTCCAAGCCCTGATGCACCAAAATTCGATTGACCTGATCCAGCGGCACCACATCGGCAACCGTTCCCAGCGCGACAAGATCTAGCCAGGCCGCCATATTAGGCTCCGACAAGCCATTCTGCACAAACCAGTGTTGCTCGCGCAGCGCCGCCCGAAGAGCGCTCAAAAGATAAAAAGCAACCCCCACTCCGGCGAGATTTTTGGCTGGAAAATCGCATCCCGGTTGGTTCGGGTTAACGATCGCATGGGCGCTGGGTAACTGCTTACCCGGAAGGTGATGGTCGGTGATAATGACATCGATCGAGCGTTGGCGCGCATGGGCAACACCCTCTATGCTGGAGATGCCGTTGTCTACGGTGATAATCAAATCGGGCGCCTGCCGAGCGGCCAAATCGACGATCTGCGGCGTCAGGCCGTAACCAAAATCAAACCGATTGGGCACCAGATAGTCGATCGACTTAAAGCCCATAGCGTCCAAGCCGAGCATCATCAATGCGCAACTGGTGGCGCCGTCGGCATCAAAGTCGCCGACCACAATAACCCGCTGGTCGCGGCGCAGCGCCTCCACCAATCGGCGCACCGCCAAATCCATTCCCAACAGGGCACTGGGCGGCGGCAGGCCCGCTAGTCCAAGCTCTAATAGTGCCGGATCGGCAACCCCTCGACCGGCATAAATTCTTTTCAGCAGAGGATCCATCGCCCCCCACATCTCTAAATTGGCGCCATCGGTGTTTCTACGAACAATCTGTTGTCTACTAATGTCGCACCTCGCCAAAACACCGCAAACCGGGACCCACACGTTCCAGCCAGGTCAACAAAATGTCGTTAGTTTGCGCGGGTTGCTCCTGCTGGATCCAGTGACCACAATCCAAGGTGTGAACTTCAAGGTCGTCGACAAAGCCGCTCATATTGGCTTGCGGCACCATGTCATATCGACCATAGATCATCAGCGTCGGTTGCGTAATTCGCTGGGTTAGGTGTTCAGTGGTTCGCCAGTTACGACTGAAATTCCGGTACCAATTGATCGGTGCGACAAATCCTCCGCGACTAAAGGCGTCAACGTAAACTTGCAAGTCTGCCTCAGTCATAATCGGGTAGCCACGTCGGTCATCAAAATCTGCCAACTCTATCAAACTGCGACCCTCTGTCGACGAGGTCTGATCAGCGATCCATTGACCGGCGCGGTAGAGGTTGCGCAACACGCGCCTCGGATTACCCTCAAAAGCACGCGCCGCGACATCCGGTTGCAGATTAAAATGTACGATGTAAAAGTCATCGCCCAGTGCCGCTCGCCAAAATGCCACCGGATCAGAACTCGGTCGCGGCATAAAGGGCACCGATAGGTTAGCGATCGCCGACACCCTTTGCGGTTGCAAGAGTGCATGTTGCCAAACCAAAATGGCACCCCAGTCGTGACCCACGTGAATCGCCTCGTCGATACCCAAACTGTCCAATATCCCGCTGAGGTCGGCGCTCAGGTGGTGGATATCATAATCCTCGTGCGCCAGTGGTTTTGACGAGCCACCATAACCACGTTGGTTGGGCACAATGCAGTGATAACCGGCATCCACCAGCGCCTCTATCTGATATCGCCAACTGTAGGCGAGTTCTGGCCAGCCGTGAACCAGCAGCAGCGGAACACCGCCAGTGCCGGCTTCAAACACCTCAATTTCAGCATTGTTAGTCGCGATCATCGACCGCTTGCAGTCAGCGTGGGGGGCACTCACAGTCGCGCCCTAAAAATCCGCGGCACATCGTTAACAGGCATACATCTCCGGGCATGTTAGGCAGTGGTAAACGCACCCTGACGGCGCACAACCATTGCAGGCGGGCTACAGGTAGCCGGCCCATTTGCCGATATAATAGCTGACTACCCCTAGGGCGATCACCACGCCCCAGGTCACAGCCAACAACGCAAGCGCGCGAAACGGCCCGCGCTCAGTACTATTGTAGCCGCTGCTGATGAACTGCTGCACGCGCTCGAGGTCTTCATCAGATAATTTTGGATCTTCGGTCATGCTACTTTCCCATCTGTGTGCACCATTGCCGGTGCTTCTCTGGTCCATTCAATCGTTATCTTTGATACGGATCACGAGGGAGTATCGACCAACGGCGATTGCCGGACGATACTATGTCAATTCAACTAAGGCCCCATCCAAGTAGGCAACAACTAGCTGCCCGCGCCAATGCGCTGCGACATAAAATGTTCGACCGCCGCGCGATCATTATCGAGTACGTTGAATCTCTCTGCGCGTTCGAATAGATCGGCCATGTGCGCCGGTAACTCGGGATCTTCGGGGTAGCCTGCGCGCCTAACCGCATCTGGAAATTTTGCTGGATGCGCGGTCGCCAGCGTGATCATCGGCGTAATTGCGTTGGCGCGGCAACTGCGCGCTGCATCCAATCCAATTGCCGTGTGCGGGTCCATGAGATAGCCGCTGTCGCTGTAAACGCCGTCGATCATCGCCAACATGCTGGCGTCGTCGCAGCGGTGACTAGCAAATAATTGTCGAACTTCGGCCAGCGCTGCATCACTCAAGCGCATGTGGCCCTGTTTGGCAGCGGCCATCAGCGCGGCTATTTGATCACCATCCCGTCGATACGCATGGAATAACAAGCGTTCAAAATTGCTCGATATCATAATATCCATACTCGGCGCCAAGCTTTGTTGCAACGGCAGCGTGCGGTGGTCATTGGCGCTGATACAGCGGTGTAAAATATCGTTTTGATTGGTAGCAATGACCAGTTGTTCAATCGGCAAGCCCATTTTTGCCGCCAGATACCCGGCAAAAATATCGCCAAAATTACCGGTCGGTACGGCAAACGAAACCGCGCGCTGGGGCCCTCCTAGCTGCAGCGCAGCCCAAAAATAATACACAATTTGCGCCATAATACGCGCCCAATTAATTGAATTAACGGCAACTAATTGGCGGTTTTCGGGCAAAAATGACTGATCGGAAAAACACGCTTTGACCATATTTTGGCAATCGTCAAAATTGCCCTGCAGCGCAATATTGTGAATGTTGTCCGCCAACACTGTGGTCATCTGCCGGCGCTGTACATCGGATACCCGTTGGTGGGGATGTAAAATAAACATCTCCACGTTGCTGCAACTACGACAACCCTCGATAGCCGCCGACCCGGTATCGCCAGATGTGGCCCCCATAATCACCACTTTTTGATCGCGTTTTTGAAGGCTATAATCGAGTAGGTGACCGAGAAACTGTAAAGCAAAATCTTTGAACGCCAGGGTCGGGCCGTGAAACAATTCGAGGATCCATTCGTTGTCGCCGGTCTGCACCAGGGGGGCGATCGCAGCGTGTCGAAAATTCGCATAGGCGCGATCTATCAACGTCTGTAAATCATCCTCAGGGATGCAGTCGCCAACGTAGGGGCGCATCACTTTAAAGGCAAGTTGTTGATACGACAGAGATCGCCAGCTAGCGATCTCCTCGCGGCTAAAATGCGGTATGGCGCTCGGCACAAACAGCCCCCCATCCGGAGCCAACCCCGTGAGAACGACCTCTTCAAAGGTTTTCGGTGGGCAACCACCGCGGGTGCTAATGTATCTCATGCCGTCAGGTCCTAATCGGTGGGTAACTACTGGTCTAGGTGCTCGAGTCGGAGCGTGGTAACCGACCCCTGTACCGTGCTCAAATCTTCAATCTCGCTAACAGCTGCATTCAAGCACCGCTCAGGCAGGCGGTTAGTCACCAAGATCACGTTGACGTAGTCAATTCCGGCGGGCTGCTCTTTTTGAATAATTGCCTCGATACTAATGCCCGCATCAGCCATGATTTTGGTTGCGTTAGAAAGCGCACCGGGGGTATCGAGCATCGAAAATCGCAAGTAATAACAGGTCTCAATGTCAGCCACTGGGATCATTTTTTGTGCCGTTAACGCCTCCAGAGGACAGCCGAGCGCCGGCACCCAAGTGGCAGGAGGGTTTTCCAACACGCGGCTAATATCTATGATGTCTGCTAGTACTGACGAGGCCGTTGGCTCCGAACCGGCACCGCGACCATAGTACAGCGAGCTGCCGAGTGCGTCGGCGTCGACCATTACCGCGTTCAATACGTCGTTGACCCCGGCGATCAAACTCGCTGCGGGTACCAGCGTCGGATGAACGCGCAGTTCCACCCCCTCGCCGGACTGGCGCGCGATACCGAGGTGTTTGATCGCGTAGCCGAGTTCGCGCGCATAACCAATATCAAGCTGCTCCAGTTGCGTAATGCCCTGAACGAAAATACTCTCGATGTTTAGCGGGATCGAAAACGCTACAGATGCCAGTATCGCGAGTTTATGCGCCGCATCGATGCCCTCGATATCAAAGGTCGGATCGGCCTCGGCATAACCCTTTGCCTGCGCCTCGGCTAAAACATCTGGGAAGGCCCGACCCTTACTCGCCATTTCTGTAAGGATAAAATTACTGGTGCCATTGATAATCCCAGCCAACCAGTTAATTTGGTTGCCGGCTAGACCCTCGCGCAACGCCTTGATAATGGGGATTCCGCCAGCCACGGCCGCCTCGAAAGCGACGATCACACCTTGCTGTTCAGCGGCGGCAAAAATTTCTGCGCCATTTTCAGCAATTAGCGCCTTGTTCGCGGTCACAACGTGCTTGCCATGTTTGATCGACATCATCACCAAATCAAATGCAACGCTAGTACCGCCAATAAGCTCCACCACGATATCGATAGCAGGATCTTTTGCAACCTCAAAAATATCTCGCGAAACCCGGGTTTCACCGATATCACAGGCAGGATTGTCCCGACGCGAGCCCACATGAGTCACGCAAATCGCTGCATTTGCACGGCTATTAATCTGCTTGGCGTTGCGCTGTAAAATATTGTAGACCCCGGAACCGACCGTCCCCAGGCCACATATACCAATGTTTACAGGTTTCATCCTATCTCCTATCTCCTCTATACCGTCTTCCCGCCACGCTGGGTCGCGGTGCGCGAGGGGTGTTAATGGTTCGCTGTCTATTCGCTACTCGGCTGACATCAGCCCCAACTGCTCGGCAAGCGCATCGGCAGGCTGATAGCCGGGGATCATGCTGCCATCCATTAGCACCACAGAGGGCGTTCCAGTGACCCCCACTTTTCCACCCAGAGCAAAATGCTCGTCCACCGGATGATCACTGCAAACGGCTATCGGCATATCTTCACCGCGCTTCATCCGCGTCAATGCGTCTTTGCGATCGGGCGCGCACCAAGCAGTGACCATTTTTTGATATCCCTCGGAATCGACACCGGATCGAGGGTAGGCCAGATAGCGTACCTCGATGCCGAAGGCGTTCAGTTGATCGATTTCACGGTGCATCTTGCGGCAGTAACCGCAGTCGATATCGGTAAACACATTAATGATTGCGCGTTTTTCGCCCTTCGGACTGAATACGATCATGTCGTCGGTATTGATATTGGCGATCCACCTCTTGCGTTCCGCAGTAAACCGCAGGTTCTCAACATCGATAAAGCCCGAGGGGCCAATCTGGTAGACGTCGCCATCAAAAAAGTGGCTGCCGTCGGTCGCGACATACAGCATCGGACCGTTTTCAACCACAACTCTAAGGTAGCCAGCAATGGCCGATGGCCCGTCCAATTGAAACGCAAAGTCAGGCCGCGCGGCGCGCAATTTTTCAAGCGCTATAGATCCATCTGACGCGTCGTCAAAAGCGTTTTCTACGGTCTCTTCAAGATTGCCAGAGGGAGGTATAACGGACTCATCGGGGTTAGATGCCTGCGCGGCAAAGGCAAGCGACCCCCAACCCGAGGCAGCCAGTAAAAATACTGCCAGCCAGCCCTTAGCTTGGGGCCAACACAGTTTTAACAAACAATTTGAACTCAAAGTAAGATCCATTGGATAGACATTGCCATGTGGCACACTGGCAGAAGCAGGCAGCACTAACTCGCGTGCGCGGCACACTAGGCGACGGATTGGTTGATGCTATATCGCCTCTTCACCCGTCTCGCCGGTGCGGATGCGAATGACCTCGGCCAACGCCGAAATAAAGATTTTGCCATCGCCGATTTTACCGGTGGCAGCAGACTTGGCAATCGCCTCGACGGTGCTGTCGACCATATCGGCCCCGACGGCAATTTCGAGCTTGATCTTGGGCAAAAAATCAACCACATACTCGGCACCACGGTAGAGTTCGGTGTGCCCCTTTTGGCGCCCAAAGCCCTTTACCTCGGTAACTGTAATGCCCTGTACGCCAATATCGGCGAGAGCTTCGCGAACGTCATCTAGTTTAAAGGGTTTAATAACGGCGGTAATAAGTTTCATAGCGTCCTATCTGTTGATGATTTCGTAGGAGGGTAAAGATACCTGTTTATCGACGAAATTGCATCTCCAACGCGCGACAATTCACTCTTGGCCGCTCTGTTCGACAAAAAAAGCCGGGGCACATGGCCCCGGCAACGTTCCGGTGTAAGGGAATACTATTTAGCGGTAAACTCGGGGTAGGCGACAATACCGCACTCGGAGGCATCGACACCGTTGCGCTCGTCCTCTGCGCTCACACGCAGCCCGATCATTCGGTCGATCGCAAAAAACGTAATGCCACTGGTGATAAAGGTCCATGAGAAAATGACCAATGCGCCAGTCAGCTGCGCCATAAGACTGACCTCACCACCCAGGCACACCGCGATCAAACCCCAAATACCGACCACGCCATGCACCGAGATAGCGCCCACGGGATCGTCGATCTTGATTTTGTCCATAAACAACACCGAGAACACCACAATGGCCCCACCAATGGCGCCAACCATCGTTGCCAGACCGCCCGAGGGCGTCAATGGATCTGCAGTGATCGATACCAAACCGGCCAGTGCGCCGTTCAGGGCCATGGTCAAATCGGCCTTACCAAACATCAGCTGTGAGACCACCAACGCAGTAATCAATCCACCGGCAGCGGCGGCGTTGGTATTGACAAAAATGGTCGCCACGGCATTCGCTTCATCGATATCCGAAACTTTGAGTTCGGAGCCACCATTAAAGCCAAACCAGCCCATCCACAGCACGAACATGCCGAGCGCTGCCAGTGGCATATTGGCCCCTGGAATAGCGTTGACCGAGCCGTCGGCCGAATACTTACCCAGTCGCGGACCAAGAATCAACACCCCGGCGAGCGCTGCTGAAGCACCGCACAGGTGGACGATGCCTGAACCTGCGAAATCTGAAAAGCCAACCGTCTCACCCAAGAACCCGCCGCCCCAGGACCAAACGCCCTGCATCGGATAAATAAATCCAGTCATCACCACGGCAAAGGACAAAAAAGCCCAAAGCTTCATGCGTTCGGCAACCGCGCCGGACACGATCGACATAGCAGTAGCCACAAACACCACCTGAAAGAAAAAGTCCGATGCGCCGGAATAATAAGTATCGCCACCACTGGCTAGCACTTCGTCTACCGATGCGTTGGCTATCGAATTGCCGAACCATAAATCGGGCAGGTATAGACTCGATGTACCGCCGTACATAATGGTGTAGCCCATGAGCATGTACATGCAACAGGCTATCGCGTACAGAGAAACATTTTTTGTGAGTATTTCAGTGGTGTTTTTGGATCTTACCAGGCCGGCTTCGAGCATAGTAAAGCCCGCCGCCATCCACATGACCAAGGCTCCCGACATCAAAAAATAGAAGGTGTCGAGCGCATACTTAACTTGTACCAAATCATTTTCCATAGCATTTTCTCCAAATATTTTTGTGCAACTCCGCATCTTCCAAGGCATACAAATAATGGACTTG
>Ga0115008_10000885_pt1 | contig 23498 bp, 20 predicted proteins | sample FraStrMetagenome_FD_87164 | JGI IMG/M metagenome (GOLD analysis project Ga0115008, IMG submission 87164) | Marine eukaryotic phytoplankton communities from Arctic Ocean - Fram Strait ARC3M Metagenome | ecosystem: Environmental > Aquatic > Marine > Oceanic | place: Fram Strait | collected...
CTTTTTTGTAGCGAGAATGGGACTTGAACCCATGGCCTTCGGGTTATGAATCCGATGCTCTAACCAACTGAGCTACCTCGCCATACACTGAAATAGTGTTATTTCGGGTGCAAATATAGTAGTAATTTCATCTCGAACAAGACTTTCCTTATAGTTTTTCCAATTGTTTTTCGATAAAATCGGCTAAACTCCGAATGTGATCAATTGTGAAGTCAAATTTCACGCCAGCAACATCATATATTTCAGGAATACTGCGTGTGTAGGCTAGCTTTAATGCATTTTTATACTGTTCAATAGCCAAGGCTTTGTTTTCTAAACTGTTCTTCCAAACACCTAAGGCTCCTAATTGTGAAATACCGTATTCAATGTAGTAGAAAGGCACTTCAAAAATGTGTAGTTGACGCTGCCAAGATGTTTCTAATAAATCTTCGTTTCCTGTCCAGTCGGTAAGGCCTGTGCCGTATTCTTTGCACAGAGAAACCCATTTAGCTGTTCTTTCTTCTGTTGTGTGGTTATATTTTTCATATAACCAATGCTGGAACTCATCTACCTGCGCAATCCAAGGCAGGATTGTTAAACTTGATTCAAGTTGCTCTTTTTTAGCACGTTTTAGGTCGTCTTTGTCAGTGTAAAATTCGTCCCAATTTTCCATGGAGAGTAGCTCCATTGACATGGATGCTAGTTCAGCGACTTCAGACGGAAGATTTTTAAAGCCTGTTAATTCTAGGTCTCTACTTAAAAAGGAATGTATTGCGTGGCCACCTTCGTGCACCATGGTAACAAGGTCTTGTTGCGAACCTACTGCGTTCATAAAGATAAATGGGACTCCAATTTCATAGAGTGGGTAGTTGTATCCACCGGGAGACTTACCATCTTTAGATTCTAAATCTAAATGATTCATTGTGTCCATTGTACTTAAACAGTCCCCAAAGTAAGTGTCTATTTTATTGAACATGTTTACGGTTCCTTCAAGTAGTTCTTTTCCATTAGAAAAGGGTTTTAAAGGATCTTTTCCTTCAGGGTCTACCTGTGTGTCCCAAGGCATAAACTTTGTTTTTCCAAAACGGTCCAATCGATCTTGTTGTATTTTACGTACAATTGGGACAATAACCTGCTTAACAGAGGTGTGAAAATCATAACAATCTTGAACAGTATAATCAAACCTTCCTAGGGCTTCCATTTTGTAATCTCGAAAATTCTTGAATCCTGCGTTTGTAGCAATTTGATGGCGTTTCTTAAGGAGTGTATCAAATAATTCATTAAATGAATGGATATCTTGCCGGCGTCTTGATGAAATCTTATTAAAAATCGTTTTTCTTAAATCTTCATCGGTTTCTTTTAATAGGGAAGCGGCTTTTTGAATTGTAAGTGTTTCGCCGTTATGTTCAATACTCTGTGCGGCAGCTATAGAGCCAAATTTCTGACTCTCTGTCGCAACTTCAGAAATGAGTTGAATGTTTTCTTTACGGTATAGTTCCAATGCTTTTTTTACGCCTCGAAATAAAATCGTGTAAGCCGGGTCAGATTCTAGCGCTTGTGTAAATTCAATGTCGTTGAGTTTTCTATTGATGATGTCCTCTAAAGGTGCAATTTGAGGCTGTATCTCAGATACAAAGAATGTGTATGCTTTACTTAGGCTTTCATCCTTAGTGTCAATGGTCATTTTTATGTACCTCCAGGCTGCATCTTCTTCAAGAATTGCCTCAAGCTCACTGTTGTCTTTTAGCCAAGTTTTAAAATCTTCAATGGAGTTGATTTCACGTTCAACAAGATCTTTGAAATAAACGGAGATTGAGTCCCAACTTTCTATTTTAAGGTCTTGTGCTACAAACTGTCGTGTAGGTTTGTTTATCGTCATCATAAAAGGGCATAAAAAAAGTCGGGCTACCGACTTTAGAATTGTGTGTTATTTTTTTACGGTTGATTTCGCTTTTGGTTTTTCACCTTTCGCTGCGGTTTTTTTAGCGGGTGTCTTTTTCTTTGCAACAGCTTTCTTCGGCTTATCTTCCTTCTCTTTAGTTTCTTTCTTTTTGGCAGGAGACTTTTTCTTAGGAGCTTCTTTTACTTCTAATTTTAAATGTCCAGATTTAACTAATAAGTTAAACCATTGAAATAATTTTTTAATATCAGAAGGATAAACACGGTCTTCATCATAATTTGGTAGGATGTCAGACAAGAATTCGATAAGTGTATTGATACTTTCCTTGTGAGATATCGCTTCTTTACCTTGTGTTTTTGTTAAGATATCCTTGAAGATTTCTTTTATAGGCTTGTCATTTTCATGTGTGTATATACTGATGTCATCTAGCGCAGAAATCCTATCTGCTGAATATGCTGGAAAACGTTTTTTGTCTGTCAATGATTCGACAATAATGTTGCTTTTTCCTTGAGCAACTACTTTAAATAATCCTGGTCGTCCAGAGATAGATATGATACCTGATAAATCCATTGTATATAGTTTTGAAGACTGTAAAAATATAAATTCTTTGAGTTAATCCTCACAAAGATCTTATTATCTATTTGTAACAGAATTTATTCGTGTACTAAAGGTGTTTCAATAGGGTATTTGTCCAATGAGTTAACTCCCTGTTTGTTTGTGACTTATTGGTTGTGTGTAGTGATTTCCTTTGAGGTTTTATTGATTGTAGAGTATGTCTTTTCACCTTACCACTTGTCATTAATTTCTACCCTACAGGAGTAAATATACACCGAAAGGTTAATTAATGTAATTGGATTCAAAAGAATAATTCTATTTTTAGGCTGTATATAATAATCTTTTAAAAAGAGAACATGAATAAAATTGTAATTAAACTAACGCTAAGCCTATTTGTTTTTAGTGCAACAAGCTCAGTTTACGGTCAGGTAGATAAAAAAGTCCTTAATTGGTATAATGGAGGAGGATCTGGAATGCAGACAGAGAAGGCGTACAAGAAATTAAAGAAACGTAAGTCTAAAACTGTAATTGTAGCTATTATCGATTCTGGGGTTGATATTGAGCACGAAGATTTAAGAGGTAAAATTTGGGTAAATACAGATGAGATTGCTGGTAATGGCATTGATGATGATAAAAATGGATACATTGATGATGTTCACGGGTGGAATTTTTTAGGGAATGCTGCAGGCGAAAATGCAAATGATATGCGTTTAGAAAAAACGCGTATCTATGCTAATTTATCAGAGAAGAGAGAAGCAGGAACGTTAACAGGAAAAGAAAAGGACTTATTAAAAAAAGTAACTCTAGAAGTTAAGGGTGACAGAGCAAAATATGAAGGGTATTTGAGTCAGATCGATATGATGATACCAATGATTTCTTCAATCCCTGAAATGGTAGCCAAAGAGATTGGTAAGGAGGACTATACAATGAAGGATTTGAAGAAGTGGAAGCCTTCAGCAGATAAAATGCAAATGAAAGGAATGGCTGCTGCTATCTTGAGTGGTGACCTTTCTGAAGATGCAATGAACGCTCAAAAAGAGCAGATTCAAGGAATGTTGGATACACATTTAGATCCTAACTTTGACGGACGTGCAGTTGTTGGTGACAATCCAGATGATTTCGCAGATGTTAGATATGGTAACAATGATGTTGAAGGTCCAGATGCATTACACGGAACTCACGTAGGGGGTATTGTTGGAGCTATTAGAGGAAATGATTTAGGTGGTGACGGTGTCGCTGAGAATGTTTTACTGATGTCTTTGAGAGCTGTTCCAAATGGAGATGAGTTTGATAAAGATATTGCTTTGGCTATTCGCTATGCAGTTGACAACGGTGCTAAGGTTATTAATATGTCTTTTGGTAAAGCATATTCTCCACATCAAAAAGCAGTTTATGAAGCGTTTAGATATGCTGATTCAAAAGGTGTTTTATGTATTCACGCTGCTGGTAATGATCATAAAGACATTGATACGGAATCAAACTTCCCAACATCTGTTTATTCTTTTCAGTCTGAAAAATTAGACCACTTTTTAACAATTGGTTCTTCAACAAAAGATAAGAAGGATAAATTGCCTTCTTCGTTCTCAAACTTTGGGCAGAATGGGGTAGATGTTTTTGCTCCAGGTTCTGAAATATACAATTCAGTTCCTCAAAGTGATTACATGACATTACAGGGAACATCAATGGCTTGTCCAATGGTTTCTGGTGTTGCTGCAATGTTAAAGTCTTACTTTCCAGAAATGTCTATGAAAGAAATTGCTGATGTAATTTTATCTTCGGCTACTTCTTATAAGGGGGTTGAAAAAATTCACCCTGGAACTAAAAAAATGGCTGACTTTGGAACATTATCTGTTACAGGTGGTGTTGTAAATGTTAAAAATGCAGTTGATGCATGTTTAGCAATAGAGAAGGCTAAGATGTCAAAATAAATTAAAAAAACAGTAGTTTTAAAGGTCGCTTTCTTTTAAGCGGCCTTTTTTTTATGAATAAAAACGGATTAAATGAAGTATGTTCTCATAATAACTGTCGCTTTGTCTTGTATCTCATTTCGGTCAGACACCGTTAAGTTTGATTTAAACAGAATGATGGATGACTGGCACCTTGCAGCGACTAATGCAGATTACGATATGTATTTTGAGTTGATGGATGAGTCTTTTGTGTTCCTAGGCACGGCAGATGGTGAGCGCTGGGGGAAAACTGAATTTTCCAAGTTTTCAAAACCTTATTTTGATAAAGGAAAGGCGTGGAGTTTTAAGGCGAGTAATCGTCGATGGAATTTTTCTAAGGATAAAAAAGTCGCCTGGTTTGATGAAGATTTAGATACGTGGATGCGTGATTGTCGCGGGTCTGGCGTTATGGTTAAGCGAAAAGGTAAGTGGAAGTTAGCGTATTATAATTTAACCGTGCTTATCGAAAATGAAAAAATAAAGGCATTTATTGAATTGAGGGATCAATAGCGTTATAAATTAGCTATTTCCTTTAGCATGATCAGCTAAAAATGTTTCTAACCCTGAACTTGTTAATGGGTGGTTTGCTAAGGCTTTAATTGCTTTTAATGGGCATGTTGCAACATCAGCACCTAGCTCAGCGCAGTTGATAATGTGCATTGGATGCCTTACAGAAGCTGCGAGAATTTGGGTGTCAAATGTATAGTTGTTGTATATGTGTCGAATTTGACCTATTAAATCAATTCCATTTGCCGATATGTCATCTAAGCGGCCTAAGAAAGGGGATATGTAGGTTGCGCCTGCTTTTGCAGCCAACAAAGCCTGTCCAGCAGAGAATATCAGTGTGCAATTTGTTTTTATTCCTTTTTTTGAAAAATGTTTTATTGCTTTAATTCCATCAAGAATCATCGGAACTTTGACTACTATATTTTTGTGTAATGTTGCTAAATATTCTCCCTCGCGTACAATTCCTTCATAATCGGTTGAAATAACCTCTGCACTTACAGGTCCGTCTACGATATTACAAATGTCTACATAGTGTTTTAATATATTGACTTCGCCAGTTATACCTTCTTTTGCCATTAACGAAGGGTTTGTTGTAACTCCATCTAAAATACCAAGATTGTTTGCTTCTTTTATTTCGGCTAAATTGGCTGTGTCAATAAAAAACTTCATATGTAATAAGATTGGGTTCAATACAAAGCTATTAGAATGTGTGAAAAACGTGGTGTTATTTCGTTTTATTTTGACAGGCAAGAAAAAAGTTTGGGGTACAAAAGAGGGGTAAGCTACTTATATCGCACCGCTCAACCTCTTACCTTTGCTACGTTCCCGTCCTGGAGGATTCAGAGGGAGCTGGTCGTACAAGACTTACCCCAGCTGCAAAAGTAATACGAATATTCATTTTCACAATGGAAATTGAAAAGAAAGCAAAAAAAAATCTGCTAACTTTTGGTTAGCAGATCATAAGTATTTAAAATAGTGCAATTTATAAATGCATAAAATCTTTTTTTGCAAGTAATTCATCTTCAGATTCTCTGAAATCTGGGTCATCAACACAACAATCAACTGGACATACGGCCGCACATTGAGGTTCGTCGTGAAAACCAACACACTCTGTACATTTATCTGTTACAATGTAATAAACGTCCATGTCAACAGCTTCCTTCGAATCGTCAGCCATCGTTTCATCTCCATCTAATGTTGTAATCATTCCTGCCAGTGAAGTTCCATCAGAATACTTCCATTCAGCACCACCTTCATAGATTGCATTGTTTGGGCATTCTGGTTCACATGCTCCACAGTTTATGCATTCGTCTGTTATAATTATTGCCATTATCCTGTTTTTATCGCCACAAATATACGTAGAACCTTAACTATTTTAAGTAAAATGCTTAAAAAATGTTGTTCGGGGTAGGATATTCGGTTAGATGCGATAATTTTACAGCGTGAAACAAGAAAATATAATTAAGGGATTTCTTCAGTTGGGAACATTGATGGTCTCGTTGGGTGGAAATAAGGATTGGGTCGATTTCTCTGTAGGAGTAACTAAAAAAGAATACGACGCATTGAATGTGTTGATTAACCGTCAGGTGTCTTACAATGGTTGGTTTACAAAGGAGAACGTGCGACAAAGTTTAATGGCCTTGGGTGCGCGTTTAAACCAAGCTGAACTCGAAACTTGGGTAGATGCTTACTCTTTTTCTGAATCACCTAAACGCGTAGCTATTATTATGGCTGGAAATATTCCGTTGGTAGGTTTCCATGATTTTTTATGCGTTTTACTGTCTGGTAATAAAGCCATTTGCAAGTTAAGTTCTGATGATAAAACATTGCTTCCAGCACTTGGTTCACACTTATTGGAGTTTTTACCTGAATTAAAGGGTAGAATTGAATTTACAACAGGTAGAGTGAGGGATATTGAGGCTGTTATAGCTACTGGAAGTGATAATTCTTTGAAATTTTTCGAAGAGTATTTTGGAAAGTATCCACATATATTTAGAAAAAACAGAACGTCAATTGCCATTTTGGATGGTGATGAAACTCCAGAGGAAATGAGTCGATTGGGACATGATGTTTTTAATTACTTTGGGCTGGGGTGTAGAAACGTATCTCACTTGTTGTTGCCTGAAGGTTTTGAGTTAAGTCGTTTTTTTGAAGGGGTGATTGACCACGGGGACATTATTCATAACAATAAGTATGGTAATAATTATGACTACAACAAGGCTGTGTTCTTAATGAATAAACACGTTTTATTTGATAACAACTTTGTGTTATTAAGGGAGTCAACAGAATTATTCTCTCCTTTATCGATGCTTCATTATCAGTTTTATAAATCGAAAGACGAAGTTGACAGGTATATACAGGAAAATAAAGATCAAATTCAAGCCGTGGTAGGTAGATCGCATATTGGTTTTGGAGCAGCACAGTGTCCAGCGTTAGACGACTATGCCGACGGTGTAGATGTTATGCGTTGGCTGGAAGGCCTTTAGCGGGCTCAATGTTTCTCATTCAAAATTTCGTATGCATGTTGAATTTGAATGAATTTTTCTTGCGCTATTTTAATTTGTTGTGGAGGTGCATTTTCAAATTTATCTGGGTGATGTAATTTTACCATTTTTCGATATGCCTTTTTTATTTCATCCGCATTAGATTCCGCTTTCAGTCCAAGTATTATTGTAGCCTGAATACGCCGGTTTGACTTGTTGTATTTGCCTTTAACGCGATTGTTTTCCTGGTAAGAAGCATACATCGCAAGTATTTGTTCCAGGTCGTTTAAATCAAGTTTGAGTTGAATGCTGATTAAAGCGAGTAATTTTTTGTCTTGTAAGGCGACTTTACCATCAATCATTGTTATTCCAACCAAGAAGTAAATGATGTGTATACGCTCTGTTTTATTGATGATGTGCTTTTTCAACCAGTTTGTTACTGTATTTGGCTTGACGGGGTGTTTGAATGAGTAACGTAATGAGTCACTAAAGTTGTAGTTGCTTTTTTTGAAATAGCGGTTGAAATAACTGTTTACAAAAACAATTTTTTGACCATGTTCTTTTTTTTGATTTTGTATGAATAATGCTGCTAGAGATAGATATGCTTCTAGTAAATGATCTTGATTGAATTTGTATTTTTCCGGAAAAACTCCAGCTTTCCACTGTTTATTGAATCGTTTGTTACGCGCCAGTAAGAAAGCACCTAGTATAATAGGGGTGAAGAATGCAAGGGCAATGACATATTCGGGCACCTCGTATATTGGGTCTAAATAAATCAGGGGGATACTAATGGGTTGATATAAGTGGATTTCATGCATTTAAGACACCAGTTTTTCTGATATTAATTGAAAAAGATTTCATCTGCAAATAACCATGTATCATTTCCGTTTCCAAGATGCCATTCAGGGCATTTCCCATGGTTATTAGCAATGACACGTATTTTTGAAATTTTCTGTGTTGAGTTTGTTTTTGTTTGAAAGTTTTGATGGTGAGGATACATGTCGCTTTTTAAAGGTGTGTCTACCTTTATGGTTTCCAAGGATTCAAATGTCTCTCCGTCATAAGAAACAAGAAATTCAATTTTACGTGGTAAAAATATCCATGACTTCATGTCGGATAATACGCCTAGACCTATGGTTTCTAGTTGCCTTGGTTTATCAAAACCCACTTCAGCTACGAGGTCTTGTGCCCAGTAACCTTGCCAATCTCCAGTTCTGTATTCGTTTGTACCACGTGTTTCATCGATAAGCGTGAACTCTCCAGCAGCTGCGTATTGACTTGCATATTCTGACTCTAGTGCTAAGCTAACTCCTTGATCTTTCTTTATAAAATCATTTGTTATAACTGCGCTTTTTCCATGTTTGTTGTATGCTATAGCTCTTATTGTTGTTGTTTCAGTAATTATAATTGCAGTTGTATAAAGTGTTGATTTATGTGTTGGCTCTGAGCCATCTAGGGTGTAAAACAATTGTGTTGCTCCATTTGTAATGGCATCTAGGCTAATTGCGATTTCATCGATAAAAACATGTTCTGTCTGGTTAAAGAATGGGAGGGGTACAAAGTCCTTGGGTAGACTTTCTATTGTTGGAGCATGCGGTAGTTGCTTTCGGTTTTGTTTTGGAGTTGGTCCCATTAAGATTTCAAAATGACTACCCGATATTAGTTCACTGTGTTTGATGTAGTTTCTTTTAAGTGGTTGACCATTGTGTAGTATAGACTGGATGTACTTATTGTTTTTACTGTTGTTTTTAACACTGATTGATAGTATTTTACCATTTTCTAATTGAATGATAGCTTCATTCATTAATGGTCGTCCAATTTCGTAGTTTGGGTTTCCGGGTGCTATCTGGTAAAAGCCTAAAGCACTCAATACATACCAAGAAGACATTTGTCCGCAATCTTCATTTCCAGAAAGGCCGTTTGGCATGTTTGAGTATAATTCGTTAAGGATTTTGTCGGTGTAATATTGTGTTTTTTCAGGTGCGTTTGTGTAATTGTATAAGTAGGCCATATGGTGCGAGGGTTCGTTTCCATGTGCATATTGTCCAATTAACCCTGTGATATCTACCTGATGTCTCCCTGAAAGTTTAGATTCCGTTGTAAAGAGGCGGTCTAACCATAGTTCTAGAGAGTCTTTTCCGCCAAGCATATCGGTCAATACACCAATGGCATGTGGAGCATACAGAGAGTATTGCCAACTATTTGCCTCTGTATAATTAAAATTGACTTCTGCTGGGTTAAAAGGGGAGAACCATTTCCCGCTGCGCCTTGCTCTCATAAACTTTGTAGAGGGATCAAAGGCGTTTACGAAATTGTACGCTGTATTTGATGCTTTAAAGGATTCATTTCCTTCTTCCATCAACCCAATGCAAAAATCATCGTATGCATATTCTAAGGTTTTAGAAACAGATTCAGGTTCATCACCAGCATTTATGTATCCATTTGTTTGAAATCCAACTTTTCCAAACTCGTTAGCATTAGCAGTGGCAATCATTGCTTTACGTGCAAGGTCAACGTCATAGCTTCTAATTCCTTTGGTGTAGGCATCGGCAATAACAGACACGCTGTGATACCCAATCATACATTCAGTTTCATTTGCAGCAAGTTCCCATACAGGTAAATCACCATCTTGTTCAAATTGACGTAGAAATGTATTGATGAAATCATTGGTACGTTTTACCTGTATTAAAGTATATAGTGGGTGGGTAGCACGGTATGTATCCCAGAGTGAAAATACAGTATAGTTATCGCTTTCACCTTTTGCTAATGTATGTATGTTTTTATCTCTTCCACGATACCTCCCGTCGACATCATTAAAAATGTTTGGAGCTAGAAATGAATGATATAAAGCCGTATAGAAGTTTGTCATAATTTCTTTGTCAAAAGAAACAAATGATATTTTATTTAATTCTTTATTCCAACTGCGTGTTACTTTAGCCTTAGCTTTATTGAAGTTCCAATCACTAATTTCGGATTCCAGATTTAGTTCTGCACCTTCTTCATCTACAGCTGACATCCCCACTTTAATATTTATTTTGCGCGTTTCTTTAGGGAATATTAGTAAGAGTTTATTTTTTCCTTTGTGTTGAATGGCGCGTGCTTTTTTATAAGGCGTATCAAGTGTTAGGTGAAAGTAGAAATGTTGCTCTGATGCCCAATCTTCAGATATTCGATGTCCTGAAAGTGTTGTTTTATCAAGAATATTAATTGCGCTACTCAAGAGTTTGTCTCGATGATCTAGATCAATAAGAATTGATTTCTCCCCTTCAGGGTTATTGAATGTGTACTCATGAAAACCTGCACGTTCGCTTACCGTTAAACGCACATCAATGTCCCCTTGGTTTAGGTGTACGCTATAAAAGCCAGGCGAAGCACTTTCTAATTCATGTGAGAAGTAGTCTCCATATCCATTTTTATCTAGGTGTCCAGGGGTAGTTTTAGGTTTTCCATTCTGAGGAACAATAAGCAGGTCAGCATAGTCTGGAATGCCAGTTCCGCTTAAATGCGTGTGGCTGAAACCATAAATTATTGAGTCGGAGTAATGGTATCCAGAACAACCATCCCATCCTTCGTAACGCGTATCAGGGCTTAGTTGCATCATTCCAAATGGGGCTGATGCACCAGGGTAGGTATGGCCGTGTCCTCCAGTTCCAATAAACGGATTAACATAAAGCGATTTAGTTGCTGAACTATTGTTCGAATAACGGCTTTTTTCTAGTTGAATACGACCTTTTTCTTGAGCAATTTTTAATTCCTTTACTTGTGATGAACAAATTAAACTTATGCTGGAAAGGAGTAGTGTGAGGGTTAGTTTCATGTTAGTTATGTTGGTTCCATACGAGTGATGCTGATCCAAGTACAGCTGCATTTTTATCGTGTAGTTGAGATATTCTAATTTCAATTTTATTTTGGTATATTTTTAGCAATGACTCTTCCATATACTTTTTAACCTTATCGGCAAATGGTTTTCCACTTTGCGCTATTCCTCCAAATAAAATATATGCTTTAGGACTATTGAAAGAAGAGAAGTCTGCAAGTGAAGATCCTAGCACTTTTGCGGTATATTCTACAATTTCATTGCAGAACAAGTCGCCTTCTTCTGACAGTTTAAAAACGTCGCTCGCGCTGGGGTTGGTTATGTTATTTAGTTTTGAGGTAGCTTTATACTTAGACTCTAGTTCTGTAATTGAACGAACAACCCCTGTTGCAGAAGCGTATGTTTCTAAGCAGCCTCTTCGCCCACATCCACACAACCTGCCATTGTTAATGACTCTGATGTGCCCATATTCACCAGCAAAACCATCATGGCCATAAACAAGGTTGTTATCAATAACAACACCGCTGCCCAAACCTGTGCCAAGTGTAATGATTACAAAGTCACTCAAACCTTTGGCTGCACCATAAGTTAGTTCGCCTATTGCAGCAGCATTGGCATCATTTGTTAATGTTGTACTGCACTTAAATCGATTTTTAAAAAGTTGAGTTAAGGGTATAATTCCTTTCCAATTTAGGTTTGGAGCAAATTCAATGGTTCCGGAAAAGAAATTTCCGTTTGGAGCACCGATTCCAATTCCGATGATATGTTCAAGCTTTCCTGTTGCCTTCACTTTGTTGTATATTTCATCTACTAACTCCTCGGCTGTTGTATATAATGGTGTTGGAATCGAATATTCAAAATGAATGGTCCCTGCAGTGTCAACAGCTCCAAAGACCGTATTTGTTCCTCCGATGTCTACTCCTAGTGCTAGATTTTTAGTCATGTTTTTTTTGTTGGGAGTTAAAATTCCACTCATCGTAAAATGCATCTAAAAACTGCTCCATGTATTGATGTCTATGTAACCCTATCTCTTTAGCAGTTTTTGTGTTTAACCGATCTTTTAAAAGTAATAATTTTTCATAAAAATGATTAATAGTGCTTGTTTCTGATTCCATGTATTGTTCAAATGAGTTGTGCATTTCTGACTTTAAATCAGGGTCATAAATCACATGGTTTTTGTTTCCTCCATAAGCAAACGTTCGGGCTATCCCAATAGCCCCAATGGCATCTAGTCTATCAGCATCCTGTACAATACGGCCCTCCAACGAATTCATTTCAACCTTTGTGTTTGCGCCTTTGTAGCTTACGTTGTCAACAATGTATTTTACTTTTTCAGCATCCTTTTGATTGCACCCTAATTTGATTAGTAGGGCGTAAGCAACCTTTCCTCCTTCGTCTGCTTTTCCACCGTTAAACTTGTGGTCTGAAATATCGTGTAGAAGAGCTGACAACTCAATAATTAATGGGTTACCTCCTTCTTGCGATTGTATGTGTTTGGCTAAGTTTACAACTCGATTGATGTGATGCCAATCGTGCCCTGTTGACTCACCATCAAATTGCTTGAAAATTACAGCCTTTACTTGATCAATTAGTGTCATTGTATTTTGATTAGTTCAAAGCATTGAATGCTGCCTTGTCTTGTTGTTGCTATTAGTTTGTTTTTTGTAGCATTTAGACTAAAATAGGAGCCCTTAGCAAGAGGTGACCAATGTTTACCATTATCAATGGAGAAGTCAATACCATTTCTTCCACAGGCATAGTAAACACCCTTGTGATGGAATACGCATGAGCGGTACCCGCCAACTGGACGAATTGTACTAAGCCAGGTTTTCCCTCCATCTTCTGTGTAAAACGAGGTGTTGTTATTCGATTCTGGAGCAAGGTAGTCGCCCCCTACGACAACACCAATAGATTCGTTTATGAAGTGTACTGAATAAGCGCCGGTAGACTCACCTGATACATAGGGGAGTTCAGTGCTTGTCCACTGTTGGCCATTGTCGGTACTTTTAAAAAACCTACTCTTTAGCCCTCCCGAAACGAATAGGTATGTGCTGTCGTTTAGGAGCTGTACATTTGTACCACTTGCAGCAAAACCAGCCTCACCGGGCACGCAAGAGACGGTTCCTTTACATGCTTGCCATGAGTTGCCTGAATCATTGGTGTGAAATAGCTTGAATACACCATTCACAGGGTCTCCCATCATAAAACCTCGATTTCCAAAAAAGTCCATTCCGTCTAAAAACACACCTTTCCAAATGTCTAAACTTAGGATGCGTGTTTCAGCGTCTGTATTGAATAGTACTAGCTTACCATCCTTCCCGCTGTGCATTGATATGGTATTGTTGCCACTTGTTTCAATATCACGAATTTCATTTATGTTGTTTTGCTTGAATACAAGGTGACTCTTCTTCAGCTTTAAATCTATGGCGTATATGGAGCCGTCAGAATTACCTACAAGTAATTGATTTTTTGTAATGTTTAGCCCCCGAGCGTAGATGCTCGAATCTTTGTATTGAAAATGATCAGTTTGATCATTGCTTTGTATGACTTGGTTAGCGTTTAGTTGTGCGTTAGCATTTAATGTAACTAAAAGTATAACTAGGCTAACGATTAAACTTTGTGTTAAACTTTTCACGTTGTTCGTTTTTTAATGACTCAATATTTCCTGGCATTTCTCGTTTCCATCGTTTGTGTGACCATAACCAGTACTGCGGGTTTGAGACAATCTCTTCTTCCAATAACTTTGTATGAGACACGGTAATTTCTCCCCATTTTAATTCAGTTGGTTTTTCTGTGATTAGCGTTAGTTTCATGGTGTAAGACCCACGTTTCACTTTTTTTAACGCAAAGAAAACTACGGGGTAATCGAGTGTGTTAGCCATTAGTTCTGCACCAAATAGTACGGCTGTTTTTTGGTTTAAAAAATCCATCCAGTAGCTTTTTAATGAATTCCCTGGAGATTGATCGCTTAATACTAATATGGCTTTTACTTCAGCTTTCCTTTTTTCAAGTTCGGCTTTGTAGTTTTTTGCATGGACTACAGTCATTCCAAATCGTGATCGCCGCTCATTAATTTTTTTATCCCAAAACTTAGAACTTAACGGCATGCCTATTCCAATAGCCTTGTGTTTAAAGAGTAGGTCTTGTCCATTCACAACCCACTCCCAATTGTTGTAGTGGCCTGAAACTAAGATTACATTTTGTTTTTTCGCGTAAAGCCTATCCATAACTTCAGGGTTTACTACTTTAATGCGCTTGTGTATTCCGCTTTCTGAAATGGTGATCGACTTAATTCCTTCAGCTAGTAAATCAGTTAGGTGTCGATAAAATTTAAGCTTGATTCTCTTGCGTTCTCGTTTCGATTTATTCGGAAAACTTCGTTCAATATTTTTCTCAACAACCCTTCTTCGATAAGGAATTACCGTTATAATTAAAAGGTAGAAGATGTCTGTTAAAATATATAAAACAGGTAAAGGTAGGTAGGATAGGGGTATGATGAATAAATAGTATCCAAACTTAGCCATTATTTCGTGTATTTATTTCCCCACAACTGGGCTATTGTTTCAGTTATACCTTGTTCTTTTGAGCTGCTTCCGGGGCTAATAAAATTCGTCGCTTTAATTTCTTCAGGTAAAAATTCCTGTTGTGTGAAATTTCCGGGAAAATCATGTGCGTACTTATATCCTTGACCATATCCGAGTTCTTTCATGAGTTTGGTGGGAGAGTTTCTGAGTGGAAGAGGCACCCCTAAGTTTCCTGTTTCTTTCACTAATTGTTGCGCGCGATTAATAGCCATGTAAGAAGCGTTTCCTTTTGGAGAGCTCGCAAGATAAATAGTACACTGGCTTAGGATTAGACGTGCTTCAGGCCATCCGACAGCTTGAACAGCTTGAAAACAATTGTTTGCCATCAGCAGGGCGTTTGGGTTTGCTAGTCCAATGTCTTCAGATGCAGAAATTAGCAACCTGCGTGCAATAAACTTGGGGTCTTCACCCCCTTCAACCATTCTTGCTAACCAATAAACTGCTGCATTTGGATCACTTCCTCGTATCGATTTAATGAATGCTGATATGATGTCGTAATGCTGTTCACCGTCCTTGTCATAAGACATTACTGACTGCTGTGCTGTAGCGTGTACAAGTTTATCAGTAATTACAATTGGACCGCTTTTAACGGTTCCAACAATTATTTCAAAGACATTTAGAAGTTTTCGCGCATCTCCACCGGAAATGGCAAGAAGTGCATTCAGTTCTTTTAATTCAATGTTTTTTGTTTTAAGAATTGTATCATTCTTAATTGCCTTGTTTAGAATTTCAGACAATGATTCTTTGGAGTGCTCCTTTAATGTGTAGACTTGACAGCGTGAAAGTAGCGCTGAGATAACCTCAAAAGAAGGATTTTCTGTTGTAGCGCCAATTAAGGTTATCGTCCCTTTTTCTACTGCTCCCAATAGTGAGTCTTGCTGTGTTTTTGAAAAACGATGAATTTCGTCAATAAAGAGCAGGGTTCCTGATTGTTGAAACATACCAGCATTTTCAACTTTATGAATTACTTCACGGACATCTTTAACCCCAGATGAGATTGCAGACAGCGTATGAAAAGGCCTGTTAAGGTGTTTTGCTATTAGATGTGCCAATGTTGTTTTACCTACACCAGGAGGCCCCCAAAAGATCATTGATGGAATCAATCCAGAGTCTAGTGCGCGGCGTAGTGAAGCTCCCGCCTTTAATAGGTGGTCTTGACCATTGTACTCATCGAGTGTGGTTGGTCGCATACGTTCTGCTAAGGGGGCTAAAACACTCATTTATTTTGATTAATGAACCCTAAAAATAAGAATAAACTATATGCGTAGAAAAGATTCTGTTAATTGTCTGAAGGATTTTGTGGGAATTTCGCCATCATTTTATATTTCCCTCCGAGTTTCTCCATCATTTCCACCCAGATATCACTGTGACTTGTGTCTAAAATATCTTCTTTTTTCAGATTGTTTAAAACAATCCAAGCTTTGTCTTTTATTTCCTTTTCAAGCTGTCCAGCCCCCCAGCCAGAGTAGCCTACAAAAAAACGAACCTGATTAGCTTTGTTCGGGTCGATTAAGAGGGTGTTTTTAAGTGTATTAAAATCACCGCCAATAAAAAGTCCGGCTGAGATGGCAATTGAGTTAGGTATTTCTTTACCTAGCGAGTGGATATAGAATAGATTGGAGGTGTCAACGGGCCCTCCAATACTAATTTCAGTATTTATACTTGGGAAATTTTCAATGAAATCATTGATGTCGTTTTCGATGTATTTATTGAGCACAAAACCAAAATATCCATCGTCATTTTGATTGCATATAAAAACCATAGATCGTGAGAAGTAATCATCATCTGAAAACGGTTCGGAGAGCAGGATGCTTCCAGGTTTTAACGGGGCTTTATTTTCGAAATTGAAATCTATCAAAACTATAAGAATGCAGGTGGTTTACGCAGTTCTAGTTTAGCATCTGTAAACAGTTTTGACGTAGACCTTATACTGAATAAAAAGCTTTTATTTCCACCAATAGGTGTCCAGTTAAATGCTAATGCCCAGCAATGAAGATCACGTGTTAGTGCAAATCGGGCATTGGTAACTTCTGTTGTTTTTAAATCAAGATTCATAGCAGTCACTAATTTCCAACGTTTTGTAAAGCTTAAATCACCATTTAGCATGAGTGTTTGAACTTGAAGCCAGTTATCAGGATTTAATGTTGTTTTGGACTGGTTTGCATTAATTTGATATACGTGAGACAACGAAATTTTCCAGGGTATATCAAAGCTTACTACACGTTCTGGGTGTAGTAAAAAGTAGTTGTAATCTGAATTCCAATTTGTAGCAACACTTCCAGTATTTGTTTTTAATTTTTCACGACTCTCTTTAGAGGTGAAGGTAATGGAGGTGGATAGGTTGTTTGATATGGGTCTACCTAAAGTGTTGTTAGTATTCAGCGCATAACTACTCAGTTTTGACCCTGTTGAATCTACCCATCCATAAGGGGAGAATGTTGAGTTTGCTACAATGTTGAGCCATGGAAAAGGATTAACTCGCATGCTTATCTGGATGTCTGACAGGTTCATAGAATCTTTAGAGAAATCATAACTCCCTGTAATTGCCAAGGCATCTATAATGCGTGTTTTTTTAAACCCGCTAATCGTGTCTTTTACTGATTCGCGTTTTAATTCAAACGTGTTATTGAAACCAAACCTTAAGAGAGCTTGATCTTTTCCTGTGTTGGCTTGAGAAGAGTATAAACTTCGTTCAAAAGGAGAGTAGGTTACAGGCGCCATGTCAACACCAACTGAGTCTGTAATGTTATATGTTAAGTTTGGGATGTATGAGAATGTAAATGATGGTGTAAGAACATGCCTTAGCAAAGGGTTCTTTTTTCCGATAAATTTATAGTAGCTGAAGATAGTTGTGGTAAGCTGTGTGTTTAGTGAGAGTTTGTGGCTCATTCCGTAACGTGTAACTGTGTCTATTGCTGTTGTGTTTAGTACCGGGTCATACGTTTTTTCAATTTGCTGAAAGTTAATTTTGTTGCTGTAATTAACAGAGGGTGTAAATTTCCATGTATTCTTAAACAATCCTGCTGTAGTCTGTATACCTATAGATTGACTGATTCCATTTTGAAATTGATCTCCAATACGGTTATAGTCCAGGTTATCGATCAGGGAATCTGCAAACAACACCCTGTTTTGACCTTCAAAATTATAGGTTACTCCTAAGCGAGAAGCCATTTGTGCTATAGCTCCCGTGCCGTTAATGTATTTTTTAAACGGAAAGACACGGGAAACATTAATATTTATAATCGGAGATGTAAGTGAAACATTTTTTGATATTCCATTCTGACGCAGTGAAATTTTAGCACCTGCTCTTATTGGTTTCCCTGGAAAGTTCCTGCTCAGGTTAATGTCGGAGTTGAACGAATTTTTGAAGTAATTATCTGTAGATAAATCAAGGTCTGTTTTAGCATTGTTGTCAGAGATAAAGTTTACGTTTGATGTGAAATTCCAATATGGGCTTGATTTAGGGTCTTTTATATGAATCCAAGAGATGGTAGTTTTATTGTTGTTGATGTTGTCTGGAAACCCAGACTTCAGTTGTTGGAACCCAAGTTCAAATTTCCCTCGATAGCCGTATCGCTTAGCGTAATCTGTTTGGTTTCGTACTCCCCAACTGCCTCTGCTGTATAAAGTTCCATAAAACGTTGTTTGAAGGTTCTTGCTAATAGGGACGTAATATCCTAGGTCGCGTACTCCAAACCCATAAGCCGAAACCAGTTCTATTTCTGGAAACATCAGTCCTTTTGATTGCTCTTCTGCCTGCGGTATGACGCTGAATGGTAAGCCTAGTGGTGTGGGAACGCCTTTTACCCAAAGATTCATAGGGCCAGAAACAATCCGTTTCCCAGGAACCATTACCGCTTTTGAAAGTTGAAAATGATAGTGGGGGTCTTCTAGGTCGCAAGATGTGAAACGACCTTTTCTGAAGTGAACCTCTTCATTTTTATGTCGCTTTGCAATTTCCATGTAGAGGTAGTTTTCATCTTGTTTAATGGCAACCTCTTCAATATATCCTTTTTTTGTTGTGAAATTATAGCGTATACTAACTGCTTTGAGCTCTTCTTTTCCGTCAGAAAATTTAGGAAATTGCACCCGATTAGAGTCATTGTCATAAAGGTGTGTTGCATAGACCTCATTCTTGTTTAGGTCTATTAAGATATATCCTGCGTTAATTTTTATTTCACCATTATCAACTTTTGCGTTGTTGTAGAGGTGAATTTGTTTTGCTCTTAAGTCAGAGTATATAGAGTCAGATGCGCTATATGTAATTGGTTTACTTACAGCTGATTCATTCAGGGATACAGTATCCTTGACTTGAGTTAACGCATGCTTTGGGAGCAATATTATTAACAATGCAAGGGGTATAACTAGAAGAATGGAATGCTTTTTGAACACCAATTGTGCTTTATATTTGTTTGTATCCAACATTAACGAAGCAAAACTATTAAAAATTACGTTTCAAATGGTTGAAAAAGTTTACAGTAATATCAGAATTCATGCCATTTTATTTTTGGCAACATTTATTTTGAGTACAAGTCTAGTAGCGCAGGGTGATGAAATGGATTACACCGCAATTAAAACGGTTGTGATAGATGCTGGGCATGGGGGGAAGGATCCTGGGTGTCACGGTGCCTCTGCAAAAGAAAAGCATGTCTGTCTTTCTATGGCATTGATGCTTGGAGATATGATTACTGAAAAGTATCCAGCTATAAATGTTGTTTATACAAGGGATAAAGATGTTTTTGTAGAATTGGATGAACGCGCAAAAATCGCGAATAGAAATAATGCAGATTTATTTATTTGCATTCACGCCAATGCTGCAAGTGCAAAAGCACATGGTACCGAGACCTATGTCTTGGGGTTGCATAGAACTGAATCTCAACAGCGCGTTGCAGCACGAGAAAACGCTATTATTCACTTGGAAGCTGATGGAGGGGCTAAGTATGATGATTTTGATCTATCTCCTGATGCTATTATTGCACGTCAAATTCAGCTCAGTGTGTTTTTAGATCAGTCAATTAGTTTTGCGTCAAAACTTCAAAAAGAATTTACACTTATTGGGCGGTTTGATCGGGGAGTAAAGCAGGCTGGTTTTCTTGTTTTGTATAAAACAACGATGCCTTCTGTTTTAATTGAAACTGGTTTTTTAACAAACCCGAAAGAGGAAAAGTTTTTAAACACACCTAAAACCCAAAGGCAGATGGCAAACTCCATGTTTACTGCATTTCAAAAATATAAAAATGAATTAGAGGGGGTTGAAGAGTTGATTGAAGACAAGCCAATTGTTCAACCGGAACTAAAAAGACAAGAAGATTTAACCGATACAGACGTTGTGTTTCGTGTTCAAATTGAGACATCTGAAAAAAAAATACCACTAACTTCAAAAAAATTTAAAGGTTATACAGTTTATGAATACCAACAAAATGGTATCTTTAAATACACGGTAGGTGGCTTTATCAATGACATTGAAGCTGCAAGAGCATATAGACTAAGAATGGTGGGCCAAGGATATCAACATGCATTTGTTGTAGGGTTCTTGAATCAAGAGAGAATTAATTTGCAAAAAGCTATTAAATTAGCAGAAAAATAAAGGTTTTGAAGATATCAAAAGAATTAATTACGGGCGCAATCGTAATCTTAGCAATAGGACTTCTGGTTGCGGGAGTGAATTTTCTAAAAGGAAATAGCTTTTTTGGAGGGGATGATTTGTATTATGCATACTTTCCTAATTCGGGACAATTAGCTCCGGCTAGCCCTGTTACACTTAATGGTGTTAGTGTTGGAAAGGTAATGTCTGTTGATTATGTTCCAGAAAATAATCCTGAAAAACAAGTAAAGGTTTCGTTTAATATTAGTGCTGATAATGTACGTATACCAAAAGGGTCTCAAATTGAAATAGGTTCATTGGACCTCTTCAGTAAAGGGATGTTGATCCATTTAAGCTCTGACCTTTCTAAGGGGTATTGTGAATCAGGAGACTACATCGAAGGGGTTGTTGCGAGCGATATGATTACTCAAGTAAAATCATATGCAGACCCGATTAGCCAGAAACTTCAAGTGATGATGAGTTCTATTGATAAGATGGTTGCAGGGATTAGCGCCTTCTGGGATTCAACAGCCACTTCTGAAATCGAGGGAAGCCTCAAGGAAGTTAAGGTTGCCATTAGACGATTTGGTAATGCAGCTGAAGAAATCGAAGAATTGGTAGTTTCAGAAAAAGTGAAGTTAAGTCGTATTCTAGCCAATGTTGAAACAATTACATTAAACCTTAAGAAAAGTAATGATGCTGTGAAAAACATTGTAGGCAATGTGGAGACGATTACAGATGACTTGGTTACGGCAGATTTTAAGGGTGTTATTGGAAACGCAAAAGAAACCCTTGCTGGTATTAATGCAGTTCTTGATTCTGCAAAATCTGGAGAAGGAACTCTCGGCAAGCTTTTAGGGGATGAAAGTCTGTACAATGAACTCGTTAAATCAAACATTGAATTGCAAGACTTATTGAATGATATTCAGGTTCATCCAGAAAGATACATTCACTTCTCTGTGATGGGAGCAAAAACCAAAGGTGTTCCGTTGACTAATAGTGAAGAGATAAAGCTGAAGCAACTATTAGACTCTATTCCTTAATTCAACTATTTAACATTAACTATATGATTTCTACAATACTGTTTTCATTATTACTTCTTATAGGTTTTGGCTTCTTTGGCTGGAATGTGTTTAAGGTAAAATCTAACATCCGTTTAGGTCGTGATATTGAACGAACAGACAATAAGGTAGAACGTTGGAAAACAATGGTACTTGTAGCCTTGGGTCAAAAAAAAATGTTTACAAGGCCAATACCTGCCTTGCTTCACCTTATGCTTTATACAGCATTTGTTATTACGCAGATTGAGTTAATTGAGATTATAATTGATGGTGTCTTTGGCACCCACCGTTTCTTTGCCGATTCATTGGGCGGGTTGTACACTTTTATAATCAGTTTCATTGAAATACTTTCGGTATTGGCTTTAATTGCAACAGTTGCTTTTTTAGCCAGACGTAACCTGTTAAAAGTTCCTCGTTTAAACATGAAGGAAATGAATGGATGGCCTAAAATGGATGCCAATATGATTTTATATATGGAAATCATATTAGTGTCTTGTATTTTCACGATGAATGGGGCAGATGAAGTATTGCATAAAATGAATGGTGAATCGTATGGCTTTTCAATCAGCAGCTTTATGGGACCATTGTTTTTTGAAGGATTAAGTGAAGGTACACTCCATACCCTAGAGCGCATAGGTTGGTGGGGGCATATTGTAATGGTTTTCTCATTTTTGAACTACTTGCCTTATTCGAAACATTTTCACATTCTATTAGCATTTCCAAATACGTATTACTCTAACCTTGAGAAAAAAGGGAAGTTCACAAACATGGATTCTGTTACTACAGAGGTTAAGTTGATGATGGATCCTTCTGCCGATCCTTTTGCTGCACCAGTAGGAGATGTTGTTGAGCCACAGCGGTTTGGTGCTAAGGATGTTACGGATTTAACGTGGAAAAATTTAATGGATAGTTATACATGTACTGAGTGTGGACGATGTACGTCATCTTGTCCGGCAAATGTAACGGGTAAACTATTGTCCCCTCGTAAAATCATGATGGATACACGAGATCGTTTAACAGAGGTTGGGGATAACATCCGTAAACATGGTAAAGGGCATGATGACGGGAAGAGTTTATTAGGTGATTATATAACGGAAGAAGAATTATGGGCGTGTACGTCATGTAACGCCTGTGTTCAAGAGTGTCCTGTGAATATTGATCCCTTATCAATAATCATTGATTTAAGAAGATTTTTAGTGATGGAGGAGTCTAAAGTTCCAACAGAGCTAACAGGAATGTTAACAAATATTGAAAACAATGGCGCGCCGTGGCAATTTAGCCCAGCAGATCGTTTAAAATGGGCAGATGAATACTGAGTTTAAATTAGTAGAAACAGAAGAGAACGGACAAAAAATATCCCCAATTCTTCCAGAGGATATCAAAAATTACATGATTGATATTGATGGAACCATTTGTGATGATATTCCCAACGAGGAACCAGAAAGAATGACTACAGCTGAATTGTATCCAGATGCGTTAAAAACATTAAATAAGTGGTTTGACGAAGGGCATGTTATTACATTTTTCACTTCAAGAATTGAAGAACATAGAGCGGTTACGGAAACTTGGTTGAAGAAACATGGCTTTAAATATCATGGGATGTTAATGGGGAAACCAAGGGGGGGTAATTACCATTGGATAGACAATCACATTGTACGAGCTACACGTTATGAGGGTACATTTTCGGATTTAATTGAAGAAAATACGAGTATACAGGTTTTTAAGAAATAAATTATGAGTTTAACTGTTCCTACAATGGCCGAAATGATGGCTAAAAATGAATCTCCTGAAATTTTATTTTGGGTTGGTTGTTCTGGTAGTTTTGATGATCGAGCAAAGAAAATAACAAAGGCACTCGTTAAAATATTGAATAATTGTAAGGTGAATTTTGCGGTACTTGGTGCAGAAGAAAGCTGTACTGGTGATCCTGCTAAAAGAGCAGGGAATGAGTTTACATTTCAGATGCAGGCAATGATGAATATCCAGGTGCTCGAAGGGTATGATGTAAAGAAGATTGTTACAGCCTGCCCGCATTGTTTTAACACGCTTAAAAACGAATACCCAGAATTGGGCGGTAATTAC
>Ga0115008_10000886_pt1 | contig 23497 bp, 18 predicted proteins | sample FraStrMetagenome_FD_87164 | JGI IMG/M metagenome (GOLD analysis project Ga0115008, IMG submission 87164) | Marine eukaryotic phytoplankton communities from Arctic Ocean - Fram Strait ARC3M Metagenome | ecosystem: Environmental > Aquatic > Marine > Oceanic | place: Fram Strait | collected...
CATTCAAGCCACACGTGACGGTCGTATTAAAGCACTCATCTCAATTGCAGGCATGATCGATACCAAAGCTTTTGCAACGACTGAGTTTGGCCAGCAAACACCAGATGAGGGCCTAATGTGGCAAGAAGCAAGCTGTCCACTCTCCGCCGCATTCATGACCGATCTGTGCGATACCATTGTCAGCGTTGAACCACTCGCTGACTGTGTATCCACACAGTGGTTACTCCTTCACGGCACCGCCGACGACATCGTTCTACCCCAAGACACGGAATGCGTAAAAAGCCTGCAAGGCGATGCGGTCGACATCGTGCTTATCCCTGGCGCTGACCACAGTTTCAACGAACCAGACCATAAAGCCCAGCTCACTCAAACGATTACCCAATGGATGCTCAGCCGTCCAAGCCCTTAAACCACGCACGAACGTAACTTCATGCAATTTTAGTTTACGATGCACTCCTCAACGAATCGACGACCCTAAAAGTACTCAGCACACTCATAACCGAATTAGGTCGATCAAATCGGTTCGAGATCAGCTCCGATAAACACCACGGCTTCGGCAATAAATAACTGATTGCAACTCAAACACAGCTAATCCGAATAATTGACCGCAGCTAAAAATTTGGACCTAAATACTAGCTAATATAAAGGCATGACAGAGCCACTAACTGACCGTTCGGCTTTTGAATCAAGTCTGCCATAGATAAAGCAGAAGTTGGCATACCGAGCGTTTGGTACCACAACATCGAGATCAGCCAAATATACAAAATCCGCCGTCAGACAGCGTCACCTAAAAAGCAGCGCAACGACTGAGCGTTGCGCTGCTTAGCAAGTAGCAGAAACAAGCTGGAGCTTGTTTCGTAAATACGGCAAATTGATTGGCCTTATTTGCGGCCGGAAAGAACGGATGCTTCGTAGGCCTTAACTTCAGTAAGAAGAGACAGCTCACCAGGCACTTCGTTACGCTTACAAAACTCTTCCCATACGACGGACCATGGCAATGCCTTGGCCTGCTCAAGTAGTGCTAAGCGCGTGGTGTAATCGCCAGCAAGTTCAGCAGTACGCAATTGCTCGCGTGGTTCAAGTAATGCTAACAGCAACGACTTCTGAGCGGCTCGTGTACCGATGGCCCACGCACCAATACGATTGATGGAAGCATCAAAGAAATCTAATCCGATGTGCGTGCGCGGTAACGCATCACAACGTACCAGCTCCTGCATAATATTTTGAGTCTGATCATCAAAGAGCACCACGTGATCACTGTCCCAACGCACACCACGAGAAACGTGAAGTAAGAGCTCAGGCACATACATCATGACAGATGAAATTTTATCCGCTATCCCCTCAGTCGGATGGAAGTGTCCAGCATCTAAGCAAAGTGCTATCTGATTTTTAATCGCATAGCCCATGTAAAACTCATGCGAGCCTACCACCATGCTTTCAGAACCGATACCAAAGAGTTTACACTCCACCGCATCGATGTGGTGCGCAGGATTCAACGACTCTGCAAACACTTCATCGAGGCTATCAGACAGTCGTTGACGGTAGCTTTGACGGTCCGCAGGCATATCTTTCATGCCATCTGGCACCCAGACATTCATGACACTGGCGCTGCCAAGTTGCTCACCCATCGCTGCACTAATGATTCGGCTACGCTTGCAGTGCTCAATCCAAAATGCGCGAATCTCTGGATCGGGATGACTCAAGGTCAAACCATCATCGGCCTTTGGGTGGGAAAAACAAGATGGGTTGAAATCAAGACCGATGCCTTGCTCCTTCGCCCAATCGATCCAGCTCTGAAAATGCTTCACTTCGATCTGATCGCGGTCGATCGACTCGCCGCCAAAGTCGCCGTAAATGGCATGCAGATTCAAACGGTGCTTACCTGGCAACATTGACAGTACTTGTTCTAAATCCTTTCGCAGCTCGGCGATCGTGCGTGCCTTGCCTGGATAATTTCCAGTCACTGCGAGACCGCTACCGAGCGCACCCGCCCCAGCCTCAAAGCCGACCACATCGTCGCCCTGCCAGCAATGCAGCGAAATTGGAGTGTTGCCCATCGCTTCGATGGCCTGCTCTACGTCAACGCCAATGGAGGCATACAGTTCTTTTACTTGATTAAACATAATAAGGGGGGAGAGGTGATTAAAACGTATTAAATGTAATATTATTAATTCAATATAATAGCCGATCTAGCGCGAAAAATAAATGCACCCGCTGACATTACATTTGCATTTTTTGACAAAAACTCAAGAATTGCGCTCGATGACTACAGATATCGAGAGCTTTAGCCGTTACCTCCCAACCGACCAACAAGCAAAGAGATGGGGCTGGCGCCTAGTGCACGCGGGGCGACAAAACGTGCCGGCAGGGTCCGATTATCCGAGTGAGGGGCACCCCTTAAGTTACCTTTTTGACAAATCTGGACGACGCACACTCGACGAATATCAAATCGTCTACATTACGACTGGCTCAGGTACCTTCGCATCACGCACTCACCCCAAAACAGAGCTGCATACTGGCGATGCTATTTTGCTCTTCCCTGGCGAGTGGCACCGCTACCAACCAAACTACGAAACTGGCTGGTCGGAATACTGGATTGGCTTTTGCGGACGCGAAGCAGATCGAATAATGGACGCTTTTTTCGATCCCTCGCAGCCCATACTTAAAGCCGGGCATTCCGATGCACTGATTCAGCATTTCGATCAGATCTTATATTGGCTGAAACAACCTGTTGCCGCTAAGGAGCAAATCCTAGCTAGCCATGTGCCCCTCGCCCTGGCCTTGCTCAATTCCAGCACGCTAGTCGAAAGCAACTCTCAGAGTAAAGACAGCTCGCTCGTCATTCGAGCCAAAGCCACGATGCTCGCGAACTTAGACACCCACACCGACCTCGAAGCACTCGCAAAGGAGCTCGGCGTCAGCTACTCACGCTTCCGTTTCGCATTTAAAAGGCAAACCGGCTACTCCCCGCGCGAATTTGAGAACATCATCAAACTTAATCGCGCGCGCGACCTACTGCTGCGCGCAGGCAAGAGCGTCACCGAAACGGCCAGTACCCTCGGCTACTCGACCGTCTACTATTTTTCTCGTGCCTTCAAAAAACGATTCGGCCAGTCACCGCAGCAATGGTTGCGTGAACAAATACGCTAGCCATGCACAAGGTGAAAAGGTTACCAGCCTGCAATGTTCGGGCTTTAATCGTGTCACTCATAATATTATGAGCCGCGCAGACCGCGCTTTCGCTAAGCAAGCAGCAGCTAGTCTAAGCTCGGCGCTGCTATGCTCTGACTCTTAACGATATACGTCAGCAATAACATCATAGCGATAATAAACGCGCGGCACAAATTGACTAATCTTAACGCCATTCGCAAAGGACGTCTACGCATTTACTTTAAACTAGGCCATCTGGTACCAAGCTGGAAACAAAGTCTCCAAATGCTCAAACTTTCTGAGCTTACACACAATTCTTGGAAAAGACGGTCGTAATGACAGTCGCAGGCTATTTCGGGCGCAGCGCAGCACTACGGCGCAGTTTATTTGAACACTCAATTGCAACTGATCCTAACAAGCCTGACTACAGCCATCTAACTATCAAAAAAATTAGCCCCTGCCTGACACATACGACTGCTCTAGCATGGATGGATCATTTCACTACAATAGTATGCGCTAAAATCGCCTTACAAATACTGCTTGATTCTCCTAACACAAACTTAGCCAATCATCAAACACCCGAGTAATCATAAACCGCAGTGGCCGATCTAATCGACGCAAAATCCAAAACCACCACAAGCCGTGCGGCTCATACCTGAGCGATCGAATGTGAATGAAAACAAATTCGCACTCGCAACAACTGCGGTCGCTCCACCTCAGCTTGCAGCACCGATTAAACAGGCCCGGATACTGCAAAATACTAGCTAAAATCATAAGCCCTCAGGCTGGCGGCAATTCACATCAGCAACCGCTAGCGGCCAGTATAAATAAAAAACTACTGCTAATGAGATTCAGTATCAAAATAAAACTTGACAGCTCTCACTGGTACTGAGACTCATTCTCTCGTTATTCAAAACAAACACACGCTATGAAACAAAATAAATTACTCACAATTGCTGTAATTTGCGGCAGCACTGTTGCAGCTACGCTGAACGCGCAGACATCGACTGAAACGATGCCTTCACAAGCCGAGATGTGGCGCATCATTCAGTCACAGCAAAAACAGATTAAAGAATTATCAACTTCTACCCGCAACGAACTCGCGGCCACTCGTGCGCAAGTTGAAGCGACTTCCTTGGCTGTTGATGAAATTGGCACTGGCGGATCTCAAATGCCAGGCTGGTGGGAAAATACCTCCTTAGGTGGCTATGGTGAATTGCACGCTAACTTTAAAGAAAATGCTGATGATAAAATCGATTTCCATCGCTTTGTACTTTTTGTAAATCACGAGTATAATGACTGGATCACACTTTACTCCGAATTGGAACTGGAGCATTCGTTGGCAGCTGATGGAGCTCCGGGCGAAGTGGAACTAGAACAGGCTTTTGTTCGGATGGACTGGACTCAACGCTTTAGTACCGACGTTGGCGTATATTTGACTCCAGTTGGCATCATGAACGAAACTCACGAGCCCAACACTTTTTACGGAGTCGAGCGTAACAACGTAGAAAAGTACTTGATTCCTGCAACCTGGTGGGAAGCTGGCGTCAAAGGCACTTATCGCTTTGATAATGGCCTGTCGATTGATGCAGGCATTAGCTCGGGGCTGGACAGTAACGATGGTTACATCCGTGGTGGACGTCAAAAAGTCGCTAATGCTAACTTTAGCGAGCAAGCATTTACCGGTCGCATAAACTACTCAGGCATTGCTGGCTTAAATGTAGGTGCTTCAGTTTTTTACCAAAGCGACATCGATCAAACCAAAAAAACTACAACGGTGTTGAATGCTCCTGATGCTGGTGGCGTGGTAACAGAGACCGATACCGTAACACAAGATGGTGAAACATCTGGTTTACTGACCGTGCTTCACATGGACTATAAAAATGGTGGATTTGGGTTACGCGGCATCTACGCCGAATGGAAGTTAAGTGGCGATGTCGATGCGGCAGCAGAAAGCCAAAGCGGTTACTATATCGAGCCCTCCTACCGCTGGACTGCCAGTGAGCAATATGGTGATGTCGGAGTGTTTCTTCGCTTCAGCGATTTTGAGTACTACAAGAGTAGCCTGAAAGAAAAAGAAATCACTACAGTCGGAGTCAACTACTGGCCGGTCGAAAACGTAGTACTGAAGGCTGATTACCAAAATACTAAGGGCGATGACAGTTCCATCAACCTAGGCTTTGGTTACCAGTTCTAATAATTCTAAGTCACAAATTATAGCTGGAGCTTGCTAAATTAGTGAGCTCCAGTTTTTTTGTGTTTGTTCCAATTATGTTAAGATTCGCTTCATTCATTAAGTTTTTGCTGAGCCTAGTATTACAGCTGGGATTTTTAGTGAGCGCACAGGCCGCGACCAATGTATACATGGAGCCGACGGTATTTATCCAACAAAGCTTCCAAAATGAACCGCAGCAAAAAGTACTCTGGCTGACAAAAGAAGTTAAAAGCTCTATAAAAAATATTTTGGGCCGTGACTACAAGGGCATGCGTATCCGATATTGGCAAGCTGGCGATCGAACCGCTTGGATTTTAGAAGAGATTGGTAAAGTAAAACTCATCACGGCAGGCTTCGTCGTAGAAGCAAACGCCCTGCGCGAGCTGCAGGTTCTTATTTACAGGGAAAGCCACGGCTGGGAAGTGCGCTTTCCTTTTTTTACTGACCAGTTCAAAGGTTTGCAGTTAACAGACAAGCAAAAGCTTAATCACAAGATTGACGGTATCAGCGGCGCCACGTTGTCGGTCAATGCACTCACCCGCCTGTCACGCCTTGCGCTGCATTTACACAAAATGGTCACCGTAGAATGAAAATCACACTGCCACGCAAACGCACGATTCTAGCTTGGCACCGCTGGCTGGGTTTCGCTTCCGCCTGCTTCTTAGTCATTTTGTCTTTGACTGGGCTCGCACTTAATCACACCGAATGGCTCAAGCTGGACCAAATCACGCTACGTAATCGCCTGCTACTAGAACGCTATGGCATGGCCAGTGGCTCCAACATTCAGGCCTACCGCATTAATAATGACGACTTACTGGCTCACCTCGATGGCCAACTATTTTACAACTCGACTCCGCTGACACAAGGCACACAGCCGCTAGGAATTATGAGCGGAGATCCGATCTCAGTCGTCGCCACCGCTTCCCAACTGATCTACTTGAGCACAGACGGCCAATTAATCGAGACAATTTCAAATAACCAATTACCCTACAACACATTGACCGCACTAGGTACTGACATCGATGGCAACGCGGTACTCATAAGCGCCGATGGGAACTGGCGCCCAGACCCCAATTGGCTAGAATTCAATGCTTATGATGCGGCATATCAAGTTACACCACTCTCACTGCTGCAGCTCAGCCAGCAGCAAAGTGACGACATATTAGCAGATTTTCAAGGCGGCGGCATCTCACTTTACCGCGCCCTACTCGACCTGCACTCCGGCCGTTTATTCGGTTGGGCCGGTCGCAGCGCAATGGATCTCAGCGCAATTGCAATTCTGCTGTTGATCACATCAGGCATTGGCGGCTGGTTTCGCCGATCTCGTCAAAAAACAATCAGTCCGAATTAAACAAGTATGAACCGCCGTCGCTTTATTTCAATCCTTGCTACTAGTGCCTGCGGGCTAGGCCTCAAACAGATTGCGAGTGCAGAGCAAGCGCCGCAGCTGCAACCGGTGACTTGGCGTGGCTTCACTTTAGGCGCTGAAGGTAGTTTTACTCTATACACCGAAAATGGGCCTCGCGCACACAAAATACTGCAGGTCTGTTTCCGAGAAATCCGACGATTGGAAGCGGTGTTTAGTCTCTACAATTCACAATCCGAGATCTGCCGCCTCAACCGCGACGGCCAATTGTTGACGCCCTCGCCCGATTGGCTGCCACTTTGCGCGGCGATTTCAAATGCACACCAGCTCACTGGCGGCGGATTCGATCCGACTGTTCAGCCGCTTTGGCAAATTTATGCCGCACACTTTAAAGCTCAGCCCAACGTCAGTACCGGCCCAACGGCCGAAAAAATTGCAGCCACCCGCGCACAGACAGGCTGGCAATATGTGGACTACCAAAATAACCAAATAAAATTCAGCCACCCGGGGCTACAACTGACGCTCAACGGCATAGCACAGGGCTACATCACGGACCGCATCTCACAAATCCTACAAGACGCCGGCTACCAAAATGTGTTGGTGGAACTGGGCGAAACTCGTGCTATCGGACCACACCCAGCTGAGCGCCCATGGAACATCGCACTGCAAACGCCGGCCGATGACAACGCAACACAGCCAGTAATCCCACTCGAAAACCAAGCCATAGCTACCAGTGCAGGCTATGGTAGCCCACTCTCAAAGGACGGAAGATTTCATCATCTGATTGATCCGCGCAGCGGCCAGCCGGCCGCAAATTGGAGTCGTCTCAGCGTCGTTGCGCCGACCGCAACTCAGGCTGATGCGCTATCAACTGGACTCTCCTGCGCGAATGCGACTACACTTGAACGGGTCAAACGAGATCAACCTGGCCTGCAAATTTATAGCTTAGCTCACAGCTAGAATTCAAACCCGCAAAAATACCGCAGTCTGACTCCTTTAATTTAAACCGAGTATTGCGTCAAAGGTTTAGGGTTGAGTACCTGCGTGTTAGGCATCTGCTGCTGCAGGTGCCCTAAAAACCACTCGCGGGCATCTGTTTCACCGTGCGTCAGTATAATAGAGCGGGCTTGAGACGCCACCGCGTAATCTGCTAATTCCTCACGATTGGCATGACCACTCAAGTCAAATTGATCAATCGAGGCATGGCGTGGAGCGCTATAATCCAGCACATCAAAGAAAAAACTGTCTGCCTCGACCTCAGCCAGTAACTTGCCGCCGGGAGTATCAGGATCGCAGTAACCCACGAAACATATACCATTTCGCGCATGCGGTAATAGAGAAGCGGCAATTTTATACGAGGGTGTATGTTCAACCATCATTCCGCTACTCACGACATAAATGCCTTTACGAGCCAAATCACGGCCTGGCCGCATGTTCAAATCGACAGCACGGACTTTCATCTGATCCAAAATGGCTAGATCGAAGTCAATTAAACCGCTGCGCTTGCGGATCTTATCAAAGTAGTTACATATATCCATTCCCAAACCAGCTGCATGAATTGGGGATTTGGGTAGTCGCCCAGAGCGACGCGCTTCATACAGGATTTTAAAGATCTCTTGCATACGCCCGAGCGCAAAAACTGGAATCAAACAAGTTCCATCACGCTCTAGGATTTCAGCGATTTTGTCCACTAAACGATTCACCTCACTAGGCCGCTGTACATTCAGCTGCGCCGGCTTAGCACCCCGAGTCGTTTCAAGAATCAATGTGTCCAGCTGGCCTGTTGGCAAATTGGCTCCGGCTAAGGTGCGCTGCGGCTCAAACAAAACATCACCCGAAAAAAGCACACGCCGACCGGCGTGAATAAACTCCACTGCCGCCGCACCAGCCACGTGACCAGCCGGGTGTAAAATGACTTCAATCGTATCACCCTGCTTGCGATAGATTTCGCCACGACCAAAGCGCTGTGCCACCATTTGCTTGGAGAGCTGAACGACATCGCGATGGACGAACAGCGGATAATCGGCAATGCCGTGCTCCTCGCGCTGACGTTTCATCACATTGATCGAATTGCGCAACATACGCGGAGCCAATTCGACATTGGGCAATGAAGTAATCACAGGAGCCTTAGGGTTGTGGGCAGCCACCAATGGCAGCGAACCCACGTGATCAAGATGGCAATGCGTTAGCACAATTAAGTCCATCTCGATATCTTCGATCGGCTCGAAATTAGGCAAGGCATCAAAGCCCAGCATTTTAGGGTGTAGCCCAGAATCAACTAGAATGTTAAAACTCCCCAGTTGGACATACATAGAACTCGCACCGATAGCTCCGTGGCGATTAAGGTCGATCAACTTCATAGCTATTTTAAATACGGGGGTGGTGGCAGATGCGCTTCATAGAATTTGATTAAAAGGCATGCGCCGTAAGGGTCCAGCTGTCAACCTTACGCAAGTTTGAGAAAATAAACGAGACATCCACTGTCAATCGGCTTAGACATAATTCTATGATGCTTTCAACTCGCCCAGCGGTACGCACCACTTGGATCGGCCTGCTGCTTAATTTGTTACTTGGCGCGGCTAAGACCACTGCTGGCTGGGCGCTTGGATCGAAGGTACTGATCGCCGACGGCATGCACAGCCTGTTAGATCTATTGACTGACATCGCGGTGCTGATCGGCTTTTCAATGGCGGGCCGGCCAGAAGACGACACTCATTTATATGGTCATCACAAATTTGCCAGCCTAGCCAAGTTCTTTGTTGGTGGTATTTTAATCGTATTTTCCATCGCATTGGTTATCTCAGCACTACTGGGTTTGCGCTCGGACGCCTTACTGCCTAAACCGGGTATGGCGGCAGTGGTGGCAGTAATCTCGCTGTTGGTCAAAGAAGCGCTATTTCAATGGACGCGGCGGGTGGCGCGACGCCTAAATTCAGATTTACTGTTGGCCAATGCCTGGCATCACCGCAGCGACAGTATTTCCTCATTAGGCGTCAGTCTCGCACTGGTAGGCATCTACTTAGGCGGGCCATCTTGGGCCTTTCTGGATAGCGCGGTTACTCTCGTCTTTGGTTGCTACTTGGTATTTGAAGCCAGTCGTATTTTTCGCCGCGCTTGCGCCGATCTACTCGATGCGGCACCCGAACGCGAAATTATTGAAGATCTGCGCGAGCACATTTTGCCCACCCCCGGCGCGTTGGCCTACCACGACTTTAGGGTGCGCCGTGTCGGCGACTTTTTTGAAATTGACCTACATTTGCAAGTCGACCCCAGCTTGACCGTCGAGCGGGGCCACGAAATCGCGGGCGAGGTCAAACGGCGACTGTGCCAACAGCACCCCGAGGTATCCAAAGCACTAATTCATATCGAACCAGCTAACCCACAACACATTAAAACACGAGGTATTTTCGACATTGATTCAAAATAAGTGGCGTATCAGGCAAATTCTCAAAACATCTGGATTGATGCGCCGCCATATAAATTTAACAAACATGCAAGTTAGCATCGCCAGCAGCTAAAAAAGCCTTTTAGCCTGCGCTGCCTTTTTCTTATGAGCGACTTTTTGAAGCACGAATGCGGGATCGCAATGATCCGCCTACTAAAACCATTATCGTATTACCAAGAGAAATACGGAACTCCGTTGTACGGTTTCAACCAGCTGTTTCTGCTGATGGAGAAGCAGCACAACCGCGGCCAAGACGGAGCTGGCATTGGTTGCGTTAAAATCGACGTCGCGCCCGGCCAGCCTTACATGGGCCGCGATCGCTCGATCAAGACCAACCCGATGGCACGCATCTTTCGCGATCAGTTGAAAGTGTACAATAAACTGGTCAAGCGCGGCGTCATTGACCCCAAGGACAGCCAAACCATCAAAGATCACTTTGAATTCGGCGGCGAGATTCTGCTAGGCCACTTGCGTTACGGCACCTCAGGCGTGTACTCCACCAAGAATTGCCATCCCTTTGTCAGACAATCCAATTGGCCGACCAAGAACTTAATGTTGGCGGGTAATTTTACGATCACCAACGAAAAGGACCTCAACAATTCTTTAATTGACCGCGGCCAACATCCGATCTTTGGCACTGACACGCAGGCGGTCTTGGAAGAAATTGGCTTTCACCTAGATGAAGCGCACGATGCGATCTACCATAAAATGCGCGACAGTAATGTCGAGGGCCGTGACATCCCAGGCATTATTAGCCAGCAACTCGACCCAATTCGTATTTTGCGACGCGCTACTGAGGGCTGGGATGGTGGCTACGCCATCGCCGGCCTGATTGGAAATGGTGACAGTTTTGTGATGCGTGACCCGCAGGGCATTCGCCCTTGTTTCTACTTTCAAAACGATGAAGTTATCGCATTTGCCTCCGAACGCGTGGCACTAATGACCATATTTGATCAGCCGATCGAGAACGTCTGCGAATTGGAACCCGGCACTGCCACAGTTATAAAGCGTGATGGCGCCATCTACTGTGAACGTTTTACCGAAGCACGCCCTTACACACCCTGCTCTTTTGAACGTATCTACTTTTCTCGCGGTAACGACGCCGACATTTATAAAGAGCGCAAAGCACTCGGTGGCGCATTACTGGATCAAGTGGTGGCTGCCATCGATGGCAATTTCGCGGACAGTGTCTTCAGCTTCGTCCCCAATACCGCAGAAATTGCTTATTACGGCCTTGTAAGCGGACTACGCGAATATCGCCGGCGCGAAGTAAAGGCGTCGATCCTGGAAGCTCAGCAAGCAGGCACCTTGGACGAAGCACTGCTGGACAAACTGATTCTAGACAACTGGCCACGCGGCGAAAAAATCGCTCACAAAGACGTCAAGCTACGCACCTTTATTTCGCAAGAACAAGGCCGAGCCAAACTTGTCTCGCATGTGTACGACATCACCTACGGGGTCGTTGATGAGAAAGATTGCTTAGTCTGTATCGACGATTCAATCGTGCGCGGCACAACACTCAAAGAATCAATTCTCAAAATTCTCAGCCGCACCAACCCACGCAAGATCGTGGTGGCCTCCACCGCGCCTCAGATCCGTTACCCTGATTGTTACGGCATCGACATGTCGGAACTGGGCAAATTCATCGCATTTAAAGCCGCCATCGCACTGACGCAGGAAGCTGGCAATCAACAGCTGCTAGCAGACGTCTATCAAGACTGCCTAGCACAGGCTAAAAAGCCGGCGGCTGAAATGGTCAACCATGTCAAACGCATCTACGATGCCTTTAGCGATGAAGTCATCTCCGCCAAAATCGCACAATTGGTTTACCCGAAAAATATCCCTTGGCAGGGCGAGCTCGACATCATCTTTTTACCTGTCGAAAAAATGCATCAAGCGATCCCCGTACACAATGGAGACTGGTACTTCACTGGCAACTACCCAACACCGGGCGGATATTCCACGCTGAATCGCGCATTTATTAATTACTACGAAGAAAAAGACGGTCGAGCCTATTAAACCTGCGTGACTCACGCCACATAATTTACATCTAAAATAACTGCACCATTTATGCAAAAAAACGCACTCCTCTCAGTCAGTGACAAATCCGGCTTAGTGCCCTTCGCCAAAGCGCTGGTGGAACAGCATGGCTACCGCCTGCTATCCACAGGTGGTACCGCAAAACTGCTAGAAGAAGCAGGTATTGCAGTCACCGAGGTCAGTGATTACACTGGCTTTCCCGAAATGATGGAAGGCCGCGTCAAGACCTTACACCCCAAGATTCACGGCGGCCTACTGGCACGCCGCGATAAAGCCGATCACATGAGTGCTGCGGCGGAACACGGGATCGAAATGATCGACCTAGTCGTCGTCAACCTGTACCCGTTTGAGGAAACCGTTGCTAAGCCTGACGTGACTTTTGAGCTGGCCATCGAAAATATCGATATTGGTGGCCCTTCGATGCTGCGCAGCGCTGCTAAAAACCATGCCTCAGTCTCGGTTGTGGTCGACGCAGCCGACTACGACCGAGTGCTTGCAGCCATTGGCAACCAGCACGCCCTGCCCCAATTGCGGCGCCAATTGGCACTCAAAGTTTTTCAACGCACAGCGGCCTACGAAAGCGCCATCGCTACTTATCTGGCCAATGAGGTCAACGATGCACCGGACCTAGCTGCCATCTCCGGCATTCCAACCGAGCTGGATATTCAGCTGCCACAGACGCAAGTGCTGCGCTACGGCGAAAACCCACACCAACAAGCCGCGCTATACGGCAGTTTTTTCGAGTGCTTTGAACAGTTACAAGGCAAAGAACTCAGTTTTAACAACATCATCGACATCACTGCTGCAGCCTACTTGATTGGCGAATTCCAAAAGCCGACGGTTGCAATCCTCAAGCACACTAACCCCTGCGGCGTGGCAAGTGCCGAAACTTTGGTCGAAGCTTGGCAGCAAGCATTTGAGACTGATAAGCAAGCTCCCTTCGGTGGCATCATCGTGGTTAATCAAACCATGGATAGCGATTTGGCTGAAATTATTGCCCAAATTTTCTGCGAAGTCATCATCGCGCCCGACTTTACTCCAGCCGCGCGTGAACGCTTTGCGAAGAAGAAGAATTTGCGACTCATGACCGTTAAAGATAGCTTGCCCGCAGACTCGTTACGTGAGATGCGCTCGGTGGTCGGGGGCGTGCTAGTACAGGATCGTGACACGATGCCTGACCGCCCAAGCGACTGGAAAATCGTTTCCAAACGCCAGCCCACCGCCGAAGAGATGCGCGCCATGGCGTTTGGTTGGAATGTGGTTAAACACGTAAAGTCCAACGCAATTGTTTACGCCGGCTGCGAACGTACGCTCGGTGTTGGTGCTGGTCAGATGTCACGTGTAGATAGCTCAAAAATCGCCGTTTGGAAGGCCGGCGAAGCTAAGCTGGAACTCACGGGTTCAGTCGTCTGTTCCGACGCATTTTTCCCTTTTGCTGATGGCCTAATTGCCGCGGCCGAAGCGGGTGCAGTTGCTGCGATTCAGCCTGGGGGCTCAGTACGTGACGAAGAAGTCATAGCTGCAGCCGACGAACGTAACATGGTGATGGTCTTTACTGGCAAGCGCCACTTTAAGCACTAGATCAATATTCCATAGATTTCACATCAAGGCTGCGTGGTTGTAAAACCCGCAGCCTTTTTTGTCTAAATACAGCAGCTAGTCATAATTACAGTTTGCCACTGTACTCGGCCTAAGCAACCGATCTCGTTTTCACTTCGCTCGCATTCAGCCTTTTTCCCAGACACACACCAACTGAGATGGCGGCTAAAGCATGGTCGCTCGTTGGCATAAGGTAAGCCTTCTAGCTCTAGCAAATCCAACACACAGGCACATACGACGATTGATAGACGACTTCAGAGCCCGTCAGCCGTATACTAGCAATCGCGACACGATTGCTCGGCTCGACGACGGTAGCTACGGTCAATGTTCAGCGTACGGCATGTATCCAACATGCTTTAGTAATAGACACAACTAATACTCACGATTGCGAACGATGTCATAACATGCCAGTTAAATGCCAATAACAACTTCAGTTAACGCGGCAAAATGCCGGTTGAACAGCTACATAAAAATGGCGGAGAAGGCGGGATTCGAACCCGCGGAACCCTTTTGAGGTTCACTTCTTTAGCAAAGAAGCGCTTTCGGCCACTCAGCCACTTCTCCATACCAAATTTGTAGCAAACTTTCGCTACTATAAAAAATCAACTGTAATTCTAATAAAAGTTTAGCTTAGCTCTGTAAGTCATTTAAATGACCTAGCCGTACCTCTATCAAGATTGCATATAAAAGTTGGCTGCGTTAAAAGATCAACCGTATTCTTACAAAATCTGCATTTTATTATTTGCAGTCGACCGATTGCGTTTTCGGCTAGCACTTGCGCTCTGAAAATCTCATTTCAATTGTTGCACCACGGCTCTTTATTACAAACGAATCATCGGCCACGGTCCAAGCTCACAGCTTATTCGTGATGGTATTTCGAACCGCTATTAATTGATACCCCACGATACAGCTGCTCACAAATTAGCATGCGAGCAATTTCATGAGTAAACGTAAGTGGTGAAAGTGCGAATTTGACATCGGCAACTGCTTTGACTTTGGCACTTATGCCATAGGCACCCCCAATAATGAACACCGCGGGTTGACCTTGCAGCTGCAACAATTCTTGCGCGAATTGAGATGAACTGCGAGTTTTCCCCTCCTCAGCCATCACGTAAACTCGGCTAGCTTTACGTTTTTCCAGCGCTTCCAAAATACGCTTACCTTCACTTTCCACGTCTCCGTCCTTGAGCTCAATTAATTCAAAATTCCCAGCCCGCTTGAGGCGTTTGGAAAAATCATGGCACATGCCGGCCAGGGCTTTATGCTTCATGCGCCCGATGGCAATTACACTGTAGCGGTACATGTCGTGGATTCGGGGTTCGGGGCGATCGGCGATGCTGCTAGCGGAATTTCAAGATCGATCAATACTGGACAATGGTCACTGACATAAGCACGCAGAACTTTGCAGCGGCGAACTCGGTAAGTAGGAGGAACACAAATAAAGTCTAGCGCGCGTGCGGGAAAAACCGAAGGAAAAGTACGCCCCTGAGTGGGATGCAACTCGTAATGACAATGTCGCTTTAAATAATTAAACAAATGTCGTACCGCATCATTGGCCGGCGCGGATGAGCTGTTAAAATCTCCACAAATAATCGGTGAGAAATAATTGCTACCACCAACCACGCGATGCCTATCTTCCAAATATTCGATCAACTGCTCGATCTGTATGATGCGGCGCTTACGCGAGCGGTAATCTAAGTGTAAATTGACCAAGGGTAATTGGCCCCAAGGTAAGGACAACTCGGTATAAAGAAAGCCCTTTTCGCCCAATTTAGCCTGCCCGAAGGGCGTGTTGTGCGAGTGGTCAATTTCATATTGCGACAGCAGACCATTACCATAAGACAAAGGTCGCCGTCCACTGCGGCTATTATTAATTCCGATCTCACTGTACGTATAATCGGCGGTCTGCTGTAAGTACTTGAGCAAGTGAATACGCTGATTCCAATGCGAATCTGCGTCCACTTCCTGCAGCGCCACCACATCAGCACCAATGCGCCGCAATAAGACCGCAATACGATTCAAATTACGCTTAATGCCAAGTGCCGAGGCGAAACCTTGGTAGGCAGATAGGCCACGGCCGTGAGCCATATTAAGGGTAACAATACGAAGCCGCCCTTTATTCATCTGTAGCAAGTCACTCACGAGCTATTCCGAGCGCTGACTGGCCGCCTGCGCATACTGTGCCACCGATTTAAAGAGGCCATCCGCAAAGGAAGCTATAGTTACCAACACCAGCTGTAATTCCAAATCGCTTAGCTCAATGACTTGATCTAAATGAAAAACTTTACGTTGATCCACTAACTTTCCAGTAGGTGGCGCGGCATCCATCACCAGCTGTGACAATTCAACCGCTTTGAGTTCCAAAACTAGTTCGCCGGTATCATCTAATTGTTCCGCTTTGACCAAACCGCCTTGCTGCATCAGTACCTGCAGCATAAAGCCCATCGATGTGATACTATCTTCCAACTCACACATGACGCCATAATCTTGCTCGAGCCGATTGAATTTCTCATCGATGGCAGCGGCTAAAAACGCCTGCTGCGACGCTTGCGCGGCTTGTTGCGAGGCCGGGCTCACCGCGGACTGAGACTGACTATTTTTAACTAGCGCCAAGAAAAAATGCGCGTGATTCAATGCCGTGACCGCTAAGTTTAGACAATCGCCGATCACTTGTCGCAGTAATAAGTCGCGGGCATACGCCTGCATTTGCTCAAAGTTTTGGTGACGCGGAGCAACCGGCATAATACGCGGCGCACTGGAATGCAGTTTATAAGCCGATTCCTGCACCGATTCACGTGCCGCTAAATTAAAGGCTAACATATCAAAATGTTGCTGCAAGCCAGCCATGAATTTTTGGGCTATCACTTGCAGATTAACCTGCTGTGGTGCGCCGCGATTGTCTGGTGATTCCGTGCTCATAAAATTAAAATTACTTTGAAAGCTGCATAATAGACCAACAACACAAAGTATTTTAAATCAGGCGACAACCTTGGATTTTAATTGGCTCAAAAACGAAGCTGGCGTCTCGACTGAGGCCTGCTCACTACTATGTGTATGTCGCATTGGATTTATGATAATACCATCGCTCCCCTCAGCGCGTTATTAGCGGGCGCACTAACATTTTTATGGTCTAATTTCTTTGCCGTTTCTGGATTTCTACTTGGCCTGTTAATAGTACGACGAGTGTTTTCCGAAAAACGTAATCCCAGCAACTTTTTTGCCTGGTTTTTTGTCGTCATCTTTTTCCCGATCATAGGCGTGCCACTCTACTTCATGTTTGGTGGCCGCAAGAGCCGTAAAATTGCTAAAATTAAACAAGCGATCACCGAGCAGGCCGATGCCTTGGTGGCGGCTGATCTGCCGCCGCACGCTCCGGCGACTTCCGCAATTGAGCCCAGCATTTCAGCCACGGGTGGCAATCGTTTTGACTTACTAGGCCAGGGAGAAAGCGCCTACTGCCAGCTGTGCCAAGAAATTGATCAAGCCCAACACTCGATTCACATAGCCACTTACATTTTGGGAAATGATGCGGTGGGCCATGCCATCGTCGAGCGCTTGGAGCATCGGGCACGTGACGGCATTCAAGTACGACTGCTACTTGATTCGCTCGGCTCATGGAATACCACACGCCAGTCTCGGCGACGTATTCGTCAGGCCGGTGGGCAGGTGGCGATGTTTATGCCGGTACTGCCAATTCAGACACAGACCTCGTCCAATCTGCGCAATCACAGAAAAATTGCGATTTTCGATAATAAGCGAGCAATCACCGGCGGCCAAAATATTGATGGCCGCTTTATGGGACCCCAAGTTGACAACGCGCGCTTTGCTGACTTTAGCGCCATCATTCAAGGACCGGCGGTGGCACGCCTCAATCAAATATTCTTGGCCGACTGGGCCTTCGCCGCCAAAGAATCTCCCAGCCAATTCCAGCAACTGCTGCAATACCAACCTAAGCCCGCGGGACAAAGTACGATCGATGTCATCGCTAGCGGACCTGACATCAAATCGGACCTGTTGTGGGAGCAAATCATCCGAATTGTGCAAGAGTTCCAGCAACAACTGACACTAATTACACCGTATTTCATTCCTGATGAAGTACTGTTTCGATCGCTTATTGTGAAGGCCCACACCGGCCGAAAAATACGCTTGGTACTGCCGCTGCGATCCAATCAAAACCTCGCCGATATCGCACGCCACTACTACCTGCGTCAACTAGCTGAAGCCGGCGTCGAAATCCTGTTTTACACCCCACGAATGTTACACGGCAAACTGATTCTAGCCGATAATCAAGTCGGCCTGATCGGTTCCGCTAATATCGACATTCGCTCACTCTTCGTGAATTTTGAAATTGGACTCTTACATCACAGTCCATCAGACGTGCAACAGCTGCGAAAATGGGCGGATGAGATAATTAAAGACTGCATTCCCTACCAGCAAGCGCTCCAAGATGAGAACTTTCTGCCCGCCCGCTTTAAGCGAGACCTAGTCAACCTGATCGCACCCTTATTGTAAATATCACTAACTGCCAGCATCCTTACGGGGCTGCACAACACTGGCACATCTTAAAGAACAACTCCTAAAAACGGGCTCACGGCGTTTTTTCACCTCGGACACTAACTCAAAAAACGCCGTAATCCACCGAATACGGGCACTAGCGTAGCATCTGGCCTAGACCGCCAGCATAGCCCGCCAACTCTAAATAAGCTCGTCCGATCTTTTGATCATTGGCATCCAGCACCTCACAGGCACCTTCCCAATATGGATTGCTACCCGTGTTACCGATAAACTCTTGTGCTTCTAACAAAGGCCGTAATTTGTAGGTTCTAATGACACCATCACGCGGATCAGTAGCACGAATGGTAATTGTACTCGGATAACTCACATCGCTGGCTGGGCTAGTCCAGTGCTGATCTTCCTGCCAGCTGAAATCCTTGGCATAAACTGAACGTGTTTGACCGGCCGAATCAATCCAATAGACCGCCGACCAAGGGTCACTGACACCAGCGGCTTGACGCAGCCGATACGCCTTAACTTCAGTTCCATCATCTAACTGAATCGCAGTCCAATCCCAACCTTCCATTTCGCTGCCTAGCTGGCTAGATGAAATTTCGTGATCCATCCAAGCCAGTCCCTCAACTGCATGTGTCTGACTACCATCGAACCACTCACCTTCCACTTGCAGCCTGGGATAAGTCCAGTACCAGCTCACTGCTGCCGCGTCGGCACCTTTACGACTCAATCCGCGCTCGCCAAATGCAATTAGCGGCTTTAATGGATAAAGCTTTAAACGAAGCTCCATTTGATTAGGATACCGAATCGTCATCGAAAAACCAGTTTGAGACGGCAACTCTTGGGCCGAGATTGGTCCGACACTTAAATCAAGCTGGCCAGTTGCGGAGCGTGCCTGCCAGCCTTCGCGATAAACTCGCTCGGTACTGGTGTAAACTTGCGCCGTCACATCACTGAGCGCAGCATGGCTCATGTACATTTGATTGGCGGCTAAAGCGTCGCGGCTACGAACGAGCGCCTGCTTCGCTTCACCGGCCAGACGAAAAACAGTCGACTGAAAGCCGAGTTTATGTCCATCCGCTACAGTCTGTAAGTGACCGACCCAATACCACCATTCAATGGCATAAGCTCGATGCGCGCCATGTGCCGATGGCAGCACAGGCAAAACATCAGGCTGCGGTACCGGGTAGCCCTTGTCCGTTGTCATTGGCGGTTGTATCCAGTCGGCCGACAATGGCAGCACCAATAATAATAAACTAATACAGCAACCTGCGGCCATCAATTTCATTTCTTTCCTTTCGAAAACCAGTAGCCGCTGGCCAATACACCGCAACTAAAACCAGCAACAATTAATACTAAGCCAAAACCAAGCATGGCGGCTAGTGGGATCTGCCAGATTAGACTCCAGCCGAAGGATTGCACATTAATAACTGTAATTAACAACCAGCCCAACACCAAGCCCAGCACACTACCACTGATCCAAGCAGCTGCAGCAATCCCAGCCCCTTCCAACCCCGCAGTCAGTACTAAAGCACGTTTCGAAAATCCGAGATAGCCCAAAGTTTGCCAGGAGCGAATCGACTCTTCAAAAATCGCAAATAAGCCCAGTAGCAAGCCAATCATCGCGACTGCCAACCCAATGCCATTCAACGCGGTCGTCACTTGAAAAGTCTGCTCGAAAATACCTAATGCCAGCCGGCGCAGCTCTTGCGCATTTCGTATATCCAAAGCTGGGAAATCGAGCCGCAAGCGATCACGCAGCGCATTCGCGTCTGTGCCGGGCTTCAGATAGAGACTCGTATTAATGGGGCGATCTTGCAGAGTCCAGCTGCGCCAGACCGACTCAGCGATCACTACACTGCCAAACTCATTACCATAATCGGCAAAAATACCGATGGGAGACACCGTCCTTAAACCCATGGCAGTCTTCAGCTCGATCACCCCGCCATCTAAGGCGCCAAAACGGCGGGCAAAAGTCTCGCTAATCAGCGCCGGCTGACTGCCCACTATCGCTTGAAAACTGCCCGGTGGCTTAAGCCAAATCTGCTTAAATTCATCGCGCCACTTTGGGAAGTCGACTCCCAGGAGTTGAGTTTTTCCGATCGGCGCGTCCACCATCTGAATATAAACTGTATCCGCACACAATAGCTCAGGCGTCGCTTCTAGTCGTTCCACGACTTCTGCAGCAATCCCATTCATCGCACCAGCACCGCTGACACCACGTTCAGACACATACAACTCGGCTTGAAAGCGCACATCAAACCATTCGATAATCGTTCCGCGGAAACTACCCACCATTTGCAGCATGCCCGTAACCATGCCAACTGCAACCACCAGCCCAGCCACCGCTAATCGATGCCGGCTGGAACCGTCTGCCAGACGACTGATCGCAATTCGCCAAATTGGCCCCAGAGTCAGACGACCTAGGCTTGTCGCCATCGCCACCAAAGCTTGGCCTGACAGCAGTGCAAATCCAAAAATCCAACATGCCGCCGCTAAAAATCCACCGATTGCCATTTTTGAACCGCCAGACATGACAGGCGCTGGAATCAATAAGCACAGGCCCCCGGCCAATAATAAAAATAAAGCTAGACCGGGCCGGCGCAACCAAACGAATCCCGGTGACCAATCACCGCGCGCCAAAATTTGCGCTGGCGGTGTCAACATTGCATCACGGGCAGGCAACAAGCCTGCTACTAAGCTAAAACCAAAACCGAGGCCAATTCCCAAAATCCAGTCCAGTCGAGTTAACTCTATCGCTTGCACTGAACTCGCAAAGTATAAGACATTCACAGTATCAGTCAAAAGATAGACCGCAGCAGTAGCCAGCAAAGCGCCCAGCCCGACCCCGAGGGTGGAACCGACTAAACCAATTAGACCCGCTTCACCCAGCGAAAGCACAAATAAGGATCGCGCGGTGACTCCTAGACTGCGCAAAGTGGCCATCTCATTTCGCCGCCGCACTACAGCTGCGTCGAGTGCTTGTAAAATCAGGTAAGCGCCGACCAGTATGGCAATCAGCGAAAGAATCATCAAATTAAGACGAAAGGCCTGCGTCATACTGGCACGACTTTCAGCTCGCTCCAATGCAGCGCACAGCTTAAAGCGCGATGGTAACTGGGTTCGATGCGCTGCGCCACCACTTGCACCGCAGTACGCTCGCCACTGAGCTTGCGATCAGCCATGATCAGCTCCACACGATCCAACTGCCCCGCTCGGCCCAGCAAGCGCTGCACTTCAGAAATGTCCCCCACAATTAAATCATCGGGCAGCGCGGTACTAACATCCCCCAAAATTCCCGCGATCTGCAGCTGGCCAGACATCCCTGCGGTAGTAAAATTAATTAAATCACCGGCGACTAAGCTACTTTTAACAGCTAGCGCATGCGTCACCCACACACCACCACCCGGCCCGATCCGATCATGCCATTTGGCGGAGTCGTCTTGCTCTTGGCTAAAACTGAGCCCCAGCTCAGTGAAAGTGGGTAAATTTCCAAGTCCGATCAGGTCAAGGCCGACCATCCGCAACTGCTGAATGCCTACGCCACTGCCGTCCAATCGTGCGACTGAGCCTTCGATCACAGGCAAGAGATGCCAATCTGGGAATTGGGACAGCTGTGACAACTCGAATAAATCAGCCGCATGCAAGCGGTGGCCAGTCGCAGCTTCGATAATAAAATCGCTGCGACCTGAGACCGCTCGATTAAAGAGCCCAAAGTTGGACGAAGCGGCACGACTGGCTTGACGGATGCCGTTAAATGCGCCCACACCGATCGCCACGATCGCCAAGAGCAGCAAATAACTGCCGTAAGAATCACGCCAATGCCGTAAGGTGCACTGACGTAAAAGATGAAATGCTACTCGAGATTCAGACATCACAGCCAAAATTTAAATCTTTATTGCTTAGCTGACGATGCGCCCGTCGCGCATCACCAAGCGACGCTGGCAAATACGAGTCGTATGCGTATCATGTGTAACTAATAACACTGCGATATTGTGCTCTTGTGAAAGCTGTTCGAGTAAGTCCAAGACTATGGCCCCGTTAACTGAATCGAGACTACCAGTTGGCTCGTCGGCCAAAATTAAACGCGGATGATGCATCACTGCGCGTGCCAATGCAATACGCTGCCGCTCTCCTCCACTAAGTGCAGCGGGTCGGTGACTGCAACGATGCGACATTCCAACCGCATGCAACAACGACTGCGCACGCGCACGGCACTCTTTGCGTGGCATCTGAATCAATTGCCCCGCCAGTTCAACATTTTCTAATGCCGTCAATGTTGGCAGCAGGTGGAAAGACTGAAATACGTAACCGATCGACTCGCGCCGCAGCCGATCAATCATTGGCGGGGTCATGCCGGGCAAGTTCTGGCCGGCGATACGAATTATACCGGTATCAATCGGCTCAATGCCACACAAACAATTTAGTAAGGTCGACTTGCCACTTCCACTAGGACCAGTCAGTGCGACTCGCTCACCAGCGCGTAAGCTAAAATCGACTCCGTGTAAGACCTCGACCGCGCCGTAGGCTTTCCTTACTTCTGCAACTTCTAATATGATTGTATCGTCTCCCACTTTAAAAAGTGATATTGGCGACACGCTCAGATTGCAAACGACATTCATCAATTGCTTACATAATGGCCTAGCCTTGCGCGACTATGCGGACGTACTTTAGCGGCGCAGATGGCGATTTGCTACAGTAATTCAGCCGCTACAAGGTGTCCGGTCATTCAATAAACAGCACGCGTGGGGAATCATTCAGCTTGAGTCCCCTTCGAGTCAGCACGCCATAATAATTGTTGCTACAGCTGGGCAAGCACTTACTGAGTTAGCCACAAATAAACTGATATCGTAGCTCAGCTTGCTCCACCCGATGACTCGCAAGCGCACCAAGTACCATCGGATTGACGACGGGACCACTGGCTGCCATCGGCTCCTAATGCGATCAAGTGGACCCAGCTATTCTCCACTAATTGACGTAGATGATCTTGCCTGTTTAAAATGTCGTCGATCACGCTAACTTCAGCAGCAATACAGGCGTGCAAACGCAGCGGTTCGTGAATCAATTTCTTACCATCATGCACCGATTGAAAAGGCAGGCCTCGCCGCAGGTCATACTCGTTGCCAAGCGCCACACCGATTCCACCCACCACATTATGGATCGATTTGTGGCC
>Ga0115008_10000887_pt1 | contig 23485 bp, 13 predicted proteins | sample FraStrMetagenome_FD_87164 | JGI IMG/M metagenome (GOLD analysis project Ga0115008, IMG submission 87164) | Marine eukaryotic phytoplankton communities from Arctic Ocean - Fram Strait ARC3M Metagenome | ecosystem: Environmental > Aquatic > Marine > Oceanic | place: Fram Strait | collected...
GTAGTGGAGGCTTGTTCAATCAAATTGCAAAAAAAGTGAACGAGATAACTTTAGAATCGCTGCAAACCATTGTTAAATCAGGTCCTGCAGTTTTTGAAAAATTTTATGCATTGGGAGTCCCATAACGGTGTAATGGCTTCCCTTGAGTGAGTGAATCGCGCATGCGCCGATCAAATCTTGGGCGCCATATCCACCTGCCTTGTCAAAAGGGTGATGAAATTTGACGTAATGGTCAGCGAATTCTCGTGTAAGGTGTAAAAAAGACACATCAACGGAGTCGTGGTCCGTTTGAAGGTCATTGGGGGTGCGTCCGTCAACCACGCAGAAAGCGGTGACGACTTGGTGGGTTTGTCCGGAAAGTGTCAAAATCATGTCCACGGCTTCCGCGTGGGATTGTGGTTTCCCGAGGGTTTGACCTTTCAATTGAACAACAGTGTCACTGGAGATCAAGATTTCATTGGCTTGGAGGTTTTTGCACCCTGCTTTGGCTTTGAGTTCACTCAAGAATCGAGGGATGTCTGGGCCCTTGAGGTCCGGTGAGTAAACTTCATCTACGTCCAATGGCCTGACTTCAAAGGGAATGCCCAACATGGACATCAGTTGTTTTCTTCGGGGGGAGGCGCTGGCTAAGACAAGCTTTCGTCCTTTGAGGCCGGGAAGAAGGGGCAAGGCAGAAGGACTTTCGGGAAGAATGTTCATGGAATCGTTCATGGTCGGTGCAAAACAACACATCAAGCGGCGGTGCGTTCACGTAAAAGCTGAATGCCTCACGCTTAATTTCGTCAGCTCACTGCGGAAGCATGGACAGCATACTCATTCTCGACTTCGGATCTCAGTACACACAACTCATTGCGCGGCGCGTAAGGGAGCTCAACACCTTTGCCGAAATCAAGCCTTGGAACGGCGATTGGCGAGCGCTTTTGGAAACCGCACCTGAAGACGACCCGCAAGGCAGGTGTTGGAAGGGCGTCATCCTTTCGGGGAGTCCGTTCAGCGTGCGCGATGCGCAAGCACCTTCACCTGACTTGGAGGGTATTCGCGGCCAGTGGCCGATTTTGGGTGTTTGCTTTGGAGCACAGTGGCTGGCTCAAGACGCGGGTGGTTCTGTCGAGGCCAGTGACAGCCGCGAGTATGGCCGTGCGCACTTGACAAAGATTGACACAAGCGACCCGCTCTTCGCGGGAATGACGGAAGGCAAGGCAGTTTGGATGAGCCATGGAGACACCATTCAAGGTGCAGGCGAGGATACAAAAATCACATGTTCCACGGCGGATGTGAAGTATGCTGGCTTTGCCTTTGATGGCGAACCCACTTGGGGCATCCAGTTTCACCCGGAGGTTTACCACAGCGATGAAGGGTTGACTTTACTCCGGAACTTTGTTCACGGCATATGCAGCTGTTCTGCGGATTGGACCCCCGCTCATTTTGTGGACACGACCATAGAAGACCTCAAGCAGCAGTTGGGCCAGGACCGCGTGGTTCTCGGTTTGAGTGGCGGCGTGGACTCTAGCGTGGCGGCGATGTTGCTCCACCGGGCCATTGGCGATCGTTTGCATTGCATTTTCGTAGACAATGGATTGCTTCGCAAACATGAATACGAAGAGGTCCTGGAGGGCTATGAAGGCATGGGGCTCAGCGTCAAGGGCGTTCGGTCGGCGGATCGGTTCTACAAGGCCCTTGCGGGGATTTCTGACCCCGAAGGGAAAAGAAAGGCCATTGGGGCCACCTTCATCGATGTTTTCGATGAAGAGAGTGGGCTGTTGGACAGTGTAAAGTGGTTGGGCCAAGGGACAATCTATCCTGACGTGATTGAGAGTGTCTCGGCCACGGGTGGACCCAGTGCGACCATCAAGTCCCATCACAACGTCGGTGGATTGCCGGACTTCATGAAGCTGGATGTGGTGGAGCCCTTGCGGATGTTGTTCAAGGATGAGGTTCGTCGCGTGGGTCGAGAAATGGGCATCGATGCCCATTTGCTCGGACGTCACCCCTTTCCAGGTCCAGGTCTTGGCATCCGCATTTTGGGAGAAGTGACAGCAGAGAAAGTGGAGTTGTTGCAGAATGCCGATCGCATTTGGGTGGACAAGCTCCGCGAGCATGGCCACTATGACCGTGTGTGGCAAGCGGGCACCATTTTACTGCCCGTTCAAAGCGTTGGCGTCATGGGGGATGAAAGGACGTACGAGCAGGCTGTGGCGTTGAGGGCTGTGAGCTCGACAGATGGAATGACGGCCGATTGGGTGGACTTCCCACATGCTTTCCTAGCGGAAGTATCCAACGCCATCATCAACAAGGTGCGGGGAATCAACCGTGTGGTTTATGACATCAGCTCCAAGCCTCCAGCCACCATCGAATGGGAGTAATGAAGTTCACGGTGACGCTGTTTTGGTTCGGGCTCTGCTTTTGGACTGCTGCGCTTTGCGCTCAGTCCACGGTCAACCATACAGTTCAGCGCAAGGAAACCCCCTTTGGGATTGCCAAGAAGTATGGGGTTGACTTGAATCGTTTGTTTGAACTGAACCGCTGGGCGGAATCGGGCATTCGAAAAGGGGACGTCTTGGTGTTGCCGGCCCCAGTGCCCGAGGCGGGCAAGACCGGTCTGCCTGAACCTGCTCTGCAGCCCCATGAGAGGGCGTTGGATGACACGGAAGCCGGCGGTCAGGGTGTGGACCCTGAGGACCATATTTTACAGGATGGCTTGCCAGAGGTTAAAGGAATCCCTCAGGTTCGACCTGTGCCTCCAACTTGGCCCTCTGATACGCTCTGCGTGGCGGTGCTGTTGCCGTTTTCTGCCGGAGAGGACAGCTTGGACCGACAAACGCTTCGCTTGAGGGACATCGCCTTGGATTGCGCCGCAGGAGTTCGGCTGGCTCTGGATTCTGGGCGTTGGCTTGGGGGGAATCTTAACGTTCGATTCTTGGATACAGGCCGCGACACGTCCGGGGTGCTCAAGTGCAGTCCAGCAGACGTGCTGTTTGGAGAACGTCCGGCGGACATTGTGGTCGGGCCCCTTCGTCGCCCTGTCTTCAAGGAAGTTCGCACTTGGCCAGGCGTTCAGGGTGCCGTCCATTTGTTGCTCACAGATTTGGGCTCTCCCATGGTGCGGAATGCCCCGGGGGGACTTTCTCCATTCACTTCGCCACAGGATCGAATGGCAGGGCTCGCGGAGCATGTGGTTTCGCGCCATCCTGGTGAGCGCGTAATGATGCTCGCCACCGGAGACATTCGAAATTTAGAAGCCGAGGATGGATTTCGAGAAGGTTGGAGAAGGGCCAATGGAGACAGTGTTGCTTCTTTGGTCGAAGTGGAGGTCAGTGCGCGAGGTTTGGGTGCTTTAAGAGACTCCCTGAGTGACGTCCGACGGAACATTCTGGTCGCACCGGGTGGCAAGGCCAGTCGCTCTTTGGCTGGGGTTTTACAAACCGAGATCCAGTTGGGGGACACCATGGATTTCGTACTCTACGCAGACGGCAGTTGGCGCGACTTTGACTTTCTGGATCCTGCACTTTGTGAGCGGGTGCAGTTGACCGTTGTAGACGGTGGAGGGGCGCGGCCCGATTCGTTGGCAGGAGCGTACACGTCGGACAGTGTGTACCATGATTTGGCGAGAAGGATGGCGTTGATGAGGGGAGGTGCTGTGGGAAAATACGCTTGGCTCTCTCACGACTTGCTCCGTGAAGCATTGGGTTGGACTTCTGGATACGGCCGGAATTGGCCCCGGCGTTTGGCGGACCAAGAGCCTTTGATCCGGCCCTACGGAATTGGAGAGGGGCTTCTTTATTCATTTCTCTGGCAGTCTCCATTTGGGCATGGGTCAGGTTTGGTAAACGGCCAGGTTCGTTTGCTGCGGCAACATGATTTCCAATGGGTGCAATTGGATGCCCAGGGGTCTCCATTGCTCAAAGTGGGAGGCCAGGGTGATTCGTTACTCCCTCGATCCGAATGATGAACCTTGATTTTCTCTCGCACACGGAATCCACGTTCGCCGCCATTCAAGAAGAGCAAGTGGCAAGGATCTCTGATTTTGATGGGGACTTGAAGGTGACGCGCGACAAGTGGGAGAGGTCTGCTGGAGGTGGAGGGGATACGCGTGTGTTTAGCGAAGGCCGCATCATCGAAAAAGGAGGATTGAATTTTTCTGCTGTTCGTGGTGAGGTTGGTGTCGGTTTGCAGCAGCAACTCCAGACCAAAGCGACGCGGTTCGCGGCCACTGGGGTGTCCAGTGTCCTTCATCCACACAATCCACACGTGCCCATTATCCACATGAATGTGCGGTATTTCGCCTTGGACGATGGGACATGGTGGTTTGGCGGCGGGATTGACTTGACCCCACACTACATCGTTCCTTCAGAGGCCCAGGCGTTTCATGGCGATTTGAAGTCCATTTGTGACGTCCATGCTGTGGCAGATTATGTGAATTTCAAGTCTTGGGCAGACCGTTACTTCTACAGTCCCCATCGCGAGGAATCAAGAGGAGTTGGCGGCATTTTCTTTGACCACATGGGAAGAGAAGGGGGTGTTGACCCTCAGGAAGCCTTGGCGTTTTGTGTGGCTTTGGCCAGCGCGTATTCGGACATTTACAAGCGTCGTGCTGCGCCTTTTCTATCCAGCCCGGCTACAGAGGCAGAGAAGGCTTGGCAAGGCCTCCGAAGAGGACGCTATGTCGAGTTCAACTTGGTTCACGATCGGGGAACCCGATTTGGTTTGGTTTCGGGAGGACGGACCGAGAGCATCCTCATGAGTTTGCCGGCATCGGCGAATTGGACGTACAATCACCAACCCGAACCTGGTTCTCGAGAGGCACAAACCCTGAATTGGTTGAGCAAGGGGAAAGAAGGGGTGGACTGGCTGTCAGCCTAAAGTCGAGCCCGAGATTCAAGGGATCCCAATGTACTTGTGGGTTTGCAAGCTGATTCTCCAGCCCGGCCGAGTGGCAATCCAAGACAGAATCCAGAATGTAGATTCTTCGCGTTTGTCCCATTCAGGTTGGAGAAACAAGTCGCACTTGTCGCTCACTTTTTCGGCATGGTTGGCCGCCCAATCCATGTCACTGCGGTGAAAGACGACGACCTTCAGTTCGTCAGCATAAGGGTAGACGTCCTCTCGGCATGCTTTGAATTTCTTTGGACTCAAAGTCACCCAGTCCCAGTTTCCTGTGAGGGGATGAGTGCCGCTGGTCTCAATGTGCGTGTGCAACCCTGCAGCCTTGAGCCCTGCGGTGAGAACTGAAAGGTTGTGCATAGCAGGTTCACCACCGGTGATGACGACGGTTTTCCGGCCGCTGTCAGAGGCGGCCTGTACCATTTGCTGCACGGATTGACGAGGGTGGGCGTCGACGTCCCAACTGTCTTTGACGTCGCACCATACGCAGCCAACGTCACATCCGCCAAGGCGGATGAACCAACACGGTGTGCCGGAATGCGCCCCTTCCCCCTGTACGGTGGCGAAGGCCTCCATGACGGGGTAAGTGGTGCTTTCGCTCATGCGAGGCGGCCGAAAAGATCGAACTCAGTGGCCGATTCAATGACCACATCTGCAAAGTCACCCAGTCGGACGTAGGTATCGGACCCTGCCTCTACTCGGACTTCGCAGTCCACATCAGGACTGTCAAATTGGGTGCGTCCAATGAAGACGCCAGCGTCATTCCGGTCGAACAAAACCCGAAAAGTCTTGCCCACTTTGGCGGCATTGAGGTCGGCGCTGATTTCGGCTTGAAGGGCCATCACTTCTTCTACACGGCGACGCTTGACCTCCTCGGGCACATCGTCCTCCATGTTGTAGGCATGGGTGTCCTCTTCGTGGCTGTATGTGAAGCAGCCTAAGCGGTCGAATCTACTCTCGGCCACCCAGTCCAGCATTTCTTGGTGGTCTTCCTCGGACTCTCCTGGGAATCCACAAATCAAGGTGGTCCGAATGGCAATGTTGGGCACCCGAGTGCGGATGTCGGCGAGCAGTTTTGCTGTTTTCTCGCGCGTGATGCCCCGGCGCATATTTTTGAGCACTTGATCCGCTCCGTGCTGCAACGGCATGTCGAGATAATTGCACACGTTGTCCCGTTCGGCCATCACATCGAGGACGTCCATCGGGAATCCGCTCGGAAACGCATAGTGCAAGCGAATCCAATCGATGCCCTCTACATCGCTCAGTTGCCGCACCAATTCGGCCAATTTACGCTCCTTGTATAGGTCCAGGCCGTAGTAGGTGAGGTCTTGAGCGATGAGGATGATTTCCTTGACCCCTTGTTCCGCCAAACTCTTGGTTTGCTTCACCAACTCTTCGATGGGAGTGGAGCGGTGCTTTCCACGCATCAATGGGATGGCGCAAAATGCACAGGGACGATCGCAACCCTCTGCTATCTTGAGGTATGCGTAGTGCTGAGGGGTGGTCAGCATGCGCTCACCAACCAGTTCTTTGCGGTAATCCGCATTCAAGGTTTTGAGCAGCTTTGGAAGCTCGCGTGTTCCGAAATAAGCGTCCACTTCTGGGATCTCTTCGGAGAGTTCGTCACGGTAGCGCTCGCTCAGGCAGCCCGTCACATAGACCCGCTCTACACGGCCATCCTTCTTCGCGCCCGCGAATTGCAGAATGGTCTCAATGCTCTGTTGCTTGGCACTTTCAATGAAGCCGCAGGTGTTGATGATGACCACGGGTGCAGCTTCAATCGGGGTGTCGTGCGTGACGTCAAAGTCGTTGGCCCGAAGTTGGTTCATGAGCACCTCCGAGTCAAAGGTGTTCTTGGCGCAGCCAAGGGTAACGACATGGGCGCGTCGACGCGCAGAAGTTCTTGCCCTCATTCGGTTGGGGTTTCGTCTCCAAAGGTGGAAGGAAGGAGAGAGTCTACAAATTCCATTGCGTTGAAGACTTGCAAGTCTTCGGGTTGTTCTCCGACGCCGACAAAGCGCACAGGGATGTTGAATTCTTCTGCAATGCCGATCACCACACCACCGCGGGCTGTGCCATCGAGTTTGGTCAAGACCAATCCAGAAACTTCGGTAGCGGCTGTGAATTGACGGGCTTGCTCAATGGCGTTTTGTCCGGTTGAACCATCCAAAACCAAAAGGACCTCGTGGGGAACACCGGGCGCCACTTTTTGCATGACGCGTTTGATTTTGGACAACTCGTCCATCAAGTGTTTTTTGTTGTGGAGGCGGCCCGCTGTGTCCACCAGCACCACGTCGTGGTTTTTGGCCACGGCACTCTGCACAGCATCAAAAGCGACAGCGGCAGGGTCTGCGTCTTGGCCTTGTGCAACAAAACTCGCTCCGGTGCGGTCGGCCCATACCTTGAGTTGGTCTACCGCTGCAGCCCGAAAGGTGTCGGCTGCGCCCACGGTCACTTTGAGGCCGCGCTGCACAAATTGATGGCAGAGTTTACCAATGGTGGTGGTTTTACCAACCCCATTGACGCCTACAACCAAGAAGACATAGGGGCCATCGGTTTTCGGCAGATTGAGGTCCACAGGTTGATCTCCTCGGTTCGCTTCGAGCAGTCCCGCAATTTCTTCTCTCAACATGGGGAGAAGGAGGTCCACAGAAGAGGCTGTGTTTTTGGATGTGCGTTCTTCAATCCGTTGAATGATGCGCGTGGTGGTTTTGACGCCAATGTCACTGGTGATCAGCGCCTCTTCCACCTCTTCTAGGACGTCGGCATCGATGTCCTTCTTGCCTGTCACGGCCCTGGTGAGCTTCTCGAGCACACCTCGCTTGGAGCGGGCCAATCCCTGGTCGAGGGACTTCTTCTTGTCTGTGCTAAAAAGCCGCTTGAAAAATGACATGGGGTGAAGGTAATGGGTGAACGCAACGAGGGCCGGCTCCCTGTTTTTGGAAGTCGGCCCTCGTGTGCCTCAAGGGCAAGGTTGACAAAGACTCAGTTGGAAAACCAATCTTTTACCTTGTCGTTGTGAACGACCTCCTGACGGAAGGCGTATGCACCCGATTTCGGGCTCTTGTACATTTTGATGCACATGGTGTGCTGCTTTCCGCCTCCCTTCTGGAGCGATGCGACTGTCTTTTTAGCCATGGTTCCTCGGTGTAAGGGTTATTTGATTTCCTTGTGAACCGTCATCTTGCGGAGAATCGGGTTGTATTTCTTCAACTCAATCCGGTCCGGAGTGTTTTTACGGTTTTTCGTCGTCACATATCGTGACGTGCCCGGTCTGCCCGAAGTTTTATGTTCGGTGCACTCGAGAATCACTTGTACGCGGTTGCCTCTTTTCGCCATGTTCCAGAAAATCGGAGGCAAAGGTATGCATTTCCCCCTCCAATTCCGCTTGTGAATAAGCAACCTACAAAGACGGCATTGGAATGGGGTCTCCCGCTACTTTCGATACGATGTCACCGCGCCCCTCCAAGTCTAGTCGTTCCAAGCGTTCCAAGACCGATTCTGCCCCCAGACCCCGCAACCGCAGAGTCCAAGCGGACGATGCAATCGCTGTAGAAAAAGTGTTATCCAAGTCCAAAGGGGCGAAATCCAGAGCCAAAACAAGTGGAAAACGCTCGGCTTCGGATCGAAAAGAGCAGCGGAAATTGGAGCGCGAGGCCAGAATTGCAGAGCGCGAAGCAAATCGCCAAGAGCGAAAAGCGAGGTGGGAAGAGCGGATGGCTTGGTCCAAGGACCCCCGGGTTAAGCAGGTAACGGGGATCCTTGCGCTCGGTGGTGGCGCATTCATGCTGCTCGCGGGCCTGAGCGCCATCTTGACTGGGGGAGATGACATCCGATTTATTCTCTCGGAAGCACAACCAGGGGCAGGAAGTTATCGAAACCTCCTCGGCGCTTTGGGTGCCAAATGGGCTTTTGCGTTCATGCGCGGAGGTTTTGGCATCGCCGCTCCTTTTTATGGCGCATGGTTGGTGATGGCGGGCTGGGCTCAGCTCGCTCCTGACCGCGCGTGGGATTTGGGGCGTGGGTTTCGCAATGTGTTGGCGGCATCCATTTTGCTCCCATGGAGCGTGGGCTTAATGACCTTGAGTTTCGACGTGGAAACGGGCCTTGTAACAGGCTGGGGGGGTGACCATTTGGTGGGCGCAGTAGGCCTGTGGTTGACCCAATGGAGCCGATTTACCTTGGGCGTATTGGGTTCCATTTTGACCATGGTGTCGGGTTATGCCATTTGGGCCATTTTTCACCCCGGTATATCCGGTCAGATCAAGGATTTTTTTGCCCGTGATTTCACGGAAGAGGTGGACGTTGAATGGGAAGAGGATGAAGCGTTGGGAGGAGAGGCTCTGCCGTCCTCCAATCGGAGAAAAAGCGCGAGAGAGATGGCCGACGAAGAGGAGTCGGATGTGAATGCGCCGGAACCGCAGGAGGGCAAGCGCGAACCTGAAGACCCGGCACACAGGCATGCTGCCGCAGATGCCCCATTTGATTTGGACGGTGCCGTGCCGGTCGGGACATCTTCTGTTGGGACCAAAGCAGAGTTGGAAGAAGTGCAACCAGTCCAAGAGGCCGAGACAGAGAAGCCTGTCGCAACTCCTGCGCAAGCAGAGGAGTCTTCCCCAGAACCGGATGAGTCCACCCCTCTCGAAGTTGAGGTGGCTCAAGAGGAGAATGCACTGACCGAGGATGAAATCGACACGAGAGTGCAAGCTTTCGGAGAATATGACCCCACCTTGGAATTGAGTCGGTATGAATTGCCGAACATCGACCTTCTGGCCACGCACGGGTCGGGCAAAACGGAGGTGAGCCATGAGGAGTTGGAGGAAAACAAGAAGCGCATCGAAGACACTTTGAGCAACTACGGCATCGAAATCGCAAGCATCAAGGCTTCGATTGGACCGACTGTGACCCTCTATGAACTCGTGCCAGCGCCAGGCGTTCGCATTTCTAAAATTAAAAACCTAGAGGACGACATTGCACTCAGTCTCGCGGCCTTGGGCATTCGAATCATCGCGCCGATACCGGGAAGAGGAACCATTGGCATCGAGGTGCCGAATTCCAATCCGGACGTGGTGTCTATGCGTTCCCTTATTGCCAGTGACAAGTTTCAGAACAGCGATGCGGCTTTGCCCATTGCCATAGGAAAAACCATCTCGAACGAGACGTACGTCTTTGACTTGGCCAAAATGCCGCACATGCTCATGGCGGGGGCGACGGGTCAGGGTAAATCAGTGGGCCTAAACGCCATGCTGGTGTCCTTGTTGTACAAGAAGCATCCCAGCCAATTGAAGTTTGTCCTGGTGGATCCAAAGAAGGTGGAATTGACCCTTTTCAATCACATTGAAAGGCATTATTTGGCCAAGCTCCCTGACTCTGAGGAGGCCATCATCACCGACAACACGCAGGTGGTGAGAACGATCAAGTCGCTTTGTCTGGAAATGGACCAGCGTTATGAGCTCCTTAAAAATGCACAGTGCCGAAATCTCAAGGAGTACAATGCCAAATTCGTCCGGAGAAAGTTGAATCCAGAAGAGGGTCACCGCTATCTGCCGTACATCGTGTTGGTCATTGACGAGTTTGCTGATCTGATTATGACGGCAGGCAAGGAGGTGGAGATGCCCATCGCACGATTGGCCCAATTGGCTCGGGCGATAGGCATCCACCTGATCATTGCCACTCAGCGCCCCTCGGTGAACATCATCACGGGAACCATCAAGGCGAACTTCCCTGGAAGGGTGGCGTTTCGCGTAACATCCAAGGTGGACAGTCGGACCATCTTGGATGCAGGCGGTGCCGATCAATTGATTGGACGTGGGGACATGTTGCTGTCCACCGGAAACGACTTAATCCGACTTCAGTGTGGATTTGTAGACACGCCTGAAGTGGAGGCCATTACGGACTTTATCGGCTCACAACGGGGTTATCCCGATGCACTCATCTTGCCAGAGGTGCCCGATGAGCACAGTGAACAAATGGGGGACATCGCCGCAGAGGAGAGGGACAGCATGTTTCATGAGGCTGCGCGCATTCTTGTTCTCCATCAGCAAGGATCCACATCATTGCTGCAGCGAAAGCTCAAATTGGGGTACAACCGGGCCGGAAGGTTGGTCGATCAGCTGGAGGCAGCGGGCGTCATCGGGCCTTTTGAGGGGTCCAAGGCGAGAAAGGTTCTTGTGCCCGATGAAGCATCTTTGGAACAGTTGTTGCGTGGTAGCAGTTCTGATGACATGCCTTCCACTTAATTTCGGCCTTCCTATGACCCATTCTTCTTTTTTCTTCGGCCCACGTCAAGTCCTTTTGTCTCTTTTGGTATCGGGCTTTTCTCTTGGAAATGTGTTCTCTCAAGAGGACCCCTCGGCGGACATTCTTCTGGCCAAAATCAGTGAGAAAATGCAGGAGTACGAGGCCGTTCACGCTGAGTATGAGTCGAAAATGATCGACAGGCAGAGCGATTTTGAGATGGTTCAAACTGGAGAAGTTTGGGTGCAGGGAGAACGATACCACTTGGAGTTGGGCGAATACACCATCATTTGTGATGGTCAAACGGTCTGGACCTATGAACCGGAGATGGGAGAGTGCTATGTAGACGATGCGGAGACCATTGCCGAGGATGGAATCGATCCTGCGCGCATGTTTACGATTTGGGAGGAGGGCTTCAAGAAGGTGCTCAAAGGCCCTCAGAGATTGGGTGACGTTACCCTGACACGTGTGGACCTCTACCCCACAGGGTCAGAAGAGCAAGGGTATCATACCATCCAATGCTTCATTGATGAAAGCGCCTTGGAATTGGTTCAATTGGTGGTCAAAGGCCGCGACGGCACCGATGTAGAGTATACCATCCTCAAAATGGAGGGCAATGGCGATGCGCCCAAAGATGGATTCACATTTGAATTGGGGAACTATCCGGGTGCCACCATCATCGACAACCGCTTTTGAAGTCAGTCCATTTCTAGTTCCAGCTTCGGCCCATCGGGTTTTTGCTGGCAGCAGAGAATATATCCTGGTGGGATTCGCTTCGACTGGGTGCCCAAATTCTGTGTGGACAAAGGGGTTGTTCTTCCAGAGACGATGCGCGCTTTACATCTGTGGCAAATCCCGCTTCGACAGTCTGCGGGCATGTCTAGACCCGCTAGGTCTGCCGATTCTAGAAGGGTCAAATTCTGAGACGCCTTCGGGATTGAACGCGCAACCCCCCCCACGGTCAGGTGCACCTCGGTGCTTTGAGAGGGCGTGGAGAGCTGTTCAGAATCGCGGTTGGCGCGTTCGAATGAATAACTGGCGAAATCGAGCGGATGCGCTTCGACTTCAATCCCATTCTGAACTGCATTCGTGAATCCTGTGGGTCCGCTGATGAAGGCCTGTTCAGGCAACTGATGGCTGCGATACTGCGCGAGCAGACGCCCAACCTTCGAGGGATTTAGTCTGCCGGAGGACAAATCTTCCCCTGTGGCCCCGTCGCCCAAAATGTGATACACGTCGAGGCGGGATGATTGTGCCAATACATCGAGTTTCTCCCGAAACATGATTTGGCGGGAAGAAGAATTGGCGTAGAACAAGGTCACCTTGTTGTCCGGACGCGCTTTTAAGGCATGCTGAACAATGGAAATCAGTGGCGTGATGCCACTGCCCGCAGCAAACAAGAGGAAGTGATGTGCGGTTTTGTCGAGCGCAGGAGGGTAAAAGTCTCCTTCCGGCGGGGCAACCTGAAGGACGTCTCCCGTGCGAACTGTGGTATTCATGTACTCCGCAGCCCCGCCATCACTGACGTGCTTTACCGCAATTTGTGGGAGTTCTCCAACAGGATTGACGAGGTTGTAATTCCTGTAGCATGATTGTCCAGAAATGTCGAGGCAGAAGGTCAGCTTTTGACCTGGGGTAGCATTGAAGCGTTCTCGGTGTTCTCCGGGATCGAGTGTCAGCAGTACGCTCTCGGGTGTCAAACGTTCAGCAGAACGCACCGTGCAGGACCACATCTTCGGTGCTGACTGCTCGAGATGGTTGATTGACTTCGACATGCTGTTGCTCCAACCCTTGGAAGAGAGTAAAGTTCACTGAAAATCAACTTATTACCGAATTCGGGTATTCAGGTGGCCCTCTTTCGGCATAAGCGGTGCTTTGGCTGGTTTAATAGGAAAGCAAATTTTCGCAAGCGATGACCACCTCTTGTGCATTGGGAAGCACGGCTTTTTCGAGTCGTTCGTTCAGTGGGATTGCGGGAACCTCCATTGAACCCAAACACTTCACGGGCGCATCGAGGTGCTCAAATGCCTGGTCGGCGATCAGGCCTGCTATGGCTTGAGCAAAGCTTCCACGTGGCGGCTCTTCTGTTAGAACCAGACATCGGTGGCATTTGAATGCCACTTTCAAAATGGCGGCTTCATCCAAGGGGACCAATGTGCGTAAATCCAAGATTTCGACTTGACCGGGATGCGCGGTAGCCGCCTCCAGCGCCCAATGGACCCCGCGGCCATAGGTGATGATGGCCACGCGAGATTCTCCTTCGTTGGCAGTCTCTGCTGTCAGTACTGTTCTGGCCTGTCCAAACGGCAGAAGGTAATCGGTGTCGGGTTCAACGGTCTTGGCGGCATCGGTTCCGGGAACCTTGGACCAGTAAAGGCCCTTGTGTTCCAAAACAACAACCGGGTTCGGGTCCAGCACTGCCGATTTGAGCAGTCCTTTTAAATCTGCCCCACAACTCGGGTACGCGACTTTGATTCCGCGGATGGCAGTGAGCACGCTTTCGATGCTGGAACTGTGGTAAGGACCACCGGAGCCATAGGCGCCAACAGGAACGCGAATCACACTGTTCACCGGCCATTGTCCATGGCTGAGGAAGTGGCTGCGCGACAATTCGGTGAACAATTGATTGAGGCCAGGCCACAGGTAGTCCGCGAATTGGATTTCGACAATGGGCTTCAGGCCTACAGCACTCATTCCGACTGTGCTGCCGACAATGAAAGCTTCTTGAATGGGCGTGTTGAACACGCGATGGTCTCCAAATTTTTGGGCCAACGTGGCCGCTTCACGAAAGACGCCACCTAGACGACTTCCCACATCTTGACCATACAGGAGGGTGGTGTCATCCCCAGATAAAATCTCCGTCATCGCATGGAGGGCCTGATCCACCATGATTTGCGGTTCAGGGTCAGGGCCGATGCGTTGGCCCACTTCATGTGTGACGGGTGTTGCAGCGAAGGCATGTGCCATCAAGTTGTCGGGGTCCGGTTCGGGCGCCATTTGAGCGCGCTCAAAGGCTGCGTGGATGTCTGCACGGACATCTTTGGTGGCTTTGTCTAGCTCGGATGAGGTGTGCCCCCATTTGATGAGCCTGTTTCTGAGATGCTCAAGAGGGTCGCGTTTGGCATGTTCTTCGAGGTCATCCCGGTACCATTCTCGACGCACGCCACTGGTGTGATGGCCGAGCAGGGGGACTTTGGCGTGAACCAATACGGGCCGACGTTCTTCACGAGCGATTGAAAAGGCCCAGTTCATGGTCTTGACACAAGCTTCGAGATCGTGTCCATCGACCGTCTTTGCCTCTAGTCCCGGGAAGGCCTTGGCCAAGGTCTTGGCGTCCCCAAATCGGATCTCAGAGGAATGCGCGGAAATGTCCCACTCGTTGTCTTGAACCAAGTAAACGATGGGCAATTGTCGGAGCGTAGCCATGTGAAGGGCCTCGGAGACTTCTCCTTCCGTCATGGCGGCATCGCCGATGGAACAGAGGACAATGGGCCGGTGGTTCCCTTCAATGTCCTGACCCAGACCATTTTGCTCGCGGTATTGCAGTCCCATCGCTGCGCCCGTCGCAGGAATGGCTTGCATCCCTGTGGCTGAGCTGTTGTGTGGGATTCTGGGAAACCCCTCTCGTCGCAAGGCCGGATGTCCGTAATAGGTTCGGCCTCCGCTGAATGGGTCTGTGGCTTTCGCGAATAGTTGAAGCATCAGCTCCTCTGGAGTGATGCCCATAGACAGCAACATCGCGTCGTCCCTGTAGTAGGCGTAGACATAGTCTTGGGCCTCAAGCCCGCGGCCGGCCGCCATTTGGATGGCTTCATGGCCATGAGCACAGGCGTGTACGTATTTGGATGTGAGTTTGGCGTTGGCTTCATAGAGGTCTGCCATGGCCCGCGCCGAACTCATCTCAACCCAATCCATAAGGTTGGCTCTTGAAGGCGCATTTCCCTCTGAGGACTTTTTTCTAGCCATGATGCAAAAATAGGGGGGAAGCCCCTCGCTAGGGTCAAGTCCCAAGTTGCAGTGGTTTGTCTCTGATCCCCAGCATGTTGCCGGTTTTGGAAGAATCAGCCGAATATATGATTGCCGTATAACGTCTACGAAATGATATATAATACAGACGCATGTTTTATGGACTGGTCGTTGGAAAAGAACAGTTCGTCGATAACCATGCCGCAACCTTTGTAATTGTAGTTCAAGTGGCAATAAAACAGGACTAATTTTACTCCAAAGCCAAAATCAAATTATAATGCTTCAACAACTACTCCGGGCTCAGTTTGCCCTTTTCTGTATGCTCTCCTTTGGATGGGCTGCCTCAGCCCAGTGCGATCAGCCTTTGGCGTTCGATGCTGACTTGAGTGATTATTCCGTAGAATGTCCCAGCGACCTTCCTGCGGCATGTGACGTTACCGTCGGCGCGAACCGCGGAGACGTAGCCTGTGTAATTGGTGAGCAGCGTTTGTTGCAAACTGAGTGCGCCGCCACCACTGCACTTGGAACAGGTGCAGACGGAGCCATTGTGTTGTTTGACATTGATGGCGACCCGAACGATGACCGTTACTTCATCCCAACTGCCGAGGGCATGTCCCTGGTTCAGTTTGAGAATGGCGTAGCCCACATCACGGGTCAAGTTCAAGACGTCAGCAATGCTGCTGCGATTTTGAACGTCAACATCGTTTATGACAGCGGTGTTTCTGGTGCAGATTGGGATGGCGGCTTTAAGCACGACCAGAGCTGTCCTGTTACCACAGACGTGACGGATTCATGGACGGTTTACGTCATGAATGCCGGTTTGAGCTACCTCATCGGTGAAGGCGACCTGGATGGGACGCTTTTGACGTTGACACACGCTCCAGCCAGTGAGTACTTCGGCTTCCAGATTGGTGAGATGGCCAACGACCGCAACTGCAACTATGGTGCAGGAGGTTGGTTTAGCTACGATGGAACATTGAATGGCCAAACCATTCAAGGTGCACAGGGCGACGTTTTGCTCGACCTCTCTTGTGGAGAAGAAACCGTAGCCAGCTGCGGCGAGGACGGACCTAGCGTGACCCTCATCTATTCTGTAATCGACACAGATTGTGGCGACGCTTTGACCGCTGAGCAAGTGGTGACGCGTGACGACACGACAGACCCCACTTGGGACAACGCTCCTGAAGATGTGTTGATGGCTTGCGCCGATGCACCGCTTCCGGTGGCCGTTTTGACCGCCAGCGACAACTGCGAGGGAGATGACGGAGAGCCAACTGTTACCTATATCGGTGAGTCTGCTCAATACGATGTGTTGTGCACAGGATCATACAAAGTGGACCGCACATGGGAAGCTTCTGACTGCTCTGGAAACACGATTGGACACACTCAGACCATCACGGTGGTGGACGAAGTGGCACCCGTCATTTCTGGTGGTTCTGATTACCTCGCTGAGTGCGACGGAGCCGGCAACGAAGATGAGTTGACCAACTTCTTGAACACCCAAGGTGGTGCAACTGCGTCTGACGTTTGCGGCACATTCTCTTGGAGTCATGACTACAACGACGGTGACTTGAGCGACCTCTGTGGCGCAACAGGTGCGGTTGATGTGGAATTCACAGCAACGGATGACTGCGGCAATGCCAGCTCCATCACGTTGACCTTTACCATCCAAGACACGGGTGCGCCCACCTTGGAAGTGGCTCCAGTTCACTTTGTGGATTGCGAGTTGTACGATCCAACTGCGGTTTACTCTGCCTCTGCGAGCGACCTCTGTGGCGATGCCACTGTGGTGTTGGTTTCAGTGAACGAAGTCAGCAGCAGCTGTGCCGGTCAATACTTGCACGTTTACAAGGCTGTGGACGATTGCGGAAACGAGAGTGGTACCCAGGATCAAGTGGTGACTTTGGTTGACGAAGTGAACCCTGTTCCTTCGATCACTTGCCCAGCAAATACAGACTTGTTTACGGACGATAACTGCAATGCAGACACCAGCGTGGATGCGAATGGTTCTGCTACTGGAAGTGCGACGGACAACTGTGATGATGCCCCAAGCGTGGCCATCTCACACGAGGATGTGGTAACACCAGGTTGCACAGGCAGCTACTCGATTGCACGTACATGGAAGGCGATCGCGACCGACCACTGTGGAAACCAGGACAGCACCACTTGCGTGCAGACCATCACGGTAACCGACAACATTGCGCCAGTGCCTTCGATCACTTGCCCAGCAGCATACACTGTAGACGCAGACGAGAACTGCAACGCTGACACCACGCCCGCCGCGGCTGGAACAGCCACAGCGACTGCGACGGACAATTGCGATGACGACCTCGACATTCAGATTTCATCTTCTGACAGCGAGCCCATTAGCCTTTGTGACGGTCAGTACAGCTTTGTCCGGACTTGGACAGCCTTGGCTACCGACGATTGCGGAAATTCTGCGAGCACGTCTTGTGACCAGACCATTACGGTTGAGGACAACACTGCACCTACATGGAATGCGTACGACGTTTACGTGAACGCAGCTTGTGAAGACTTGCTTGACCCAACCAACCCTGCGCTTGTGCCCATCAGTGCCAGCGACAACTGCAGCGATGTGACTTATAGCATTGCCGCTTTCCAGCTCTCTGGAGGTTGCCCAGGCACATGGATGCGCGTTTGGACGGCTACGGACGACTGTGGAAACAACAGTGAGACCACAGAGCAGTACGTACAGCTCTACGACATCATTGCACCAACGCCAGTGATCACTTGCCCAGACAACTACACTGTAGATGCTGACGAGAACTGTGAGGCTGACACGACGCCTGCTGCTGCTGGTTCTGCCACGGCAACGGCCACTGACAACTGCGACACAGACGTGGACATCACCATCACATACAGCGATGGAGAGTCAACCAGCTTGTGCGAAGGTCAGTACAGCTTTACACGGACTTGGACGGCTGCTGCCATGGACGATTGCGACAACCCCGCATCGGTTTCATGTGACCAGCTGATCACAGTAGAGGACAACACTGCCCCAGTGATTGATCCTGCTTCTGAGGACCACACAGTCGAATGTGACGGTGCTGGAAACCAGGAAGATTTGGCTGCATGGTTGCTCGACAACGGTGGTGCTGAGGCAACGGACAACTGCAGTGCAGTGACTTGGAGCCATGACTACCTCGACGGAGACATGAGCGACCTGTGTGCCGCTACTGGTTCTGTTGACGTGATCTTTACGGCATCTGACGACTGCGGAAACAGCAGCCAGACCACGTCTACCTTCACCATTGAGGACACAACAGCTCCTGCATTTAGCGGAGAGGCTGAGGTGAACATCTCTTGTGAAGAGTACACCTGCGACGCAGATGCTCTCGAGGCTTTGGAGCTCTTCTCTATCGACGAAGCTTGCGGTGATTACACCTTGAGCGCCAACTGCACTTCTTTCAGTGGTGGTTGCGTGACGCCTGTCGGCGCCTACTTCGTAGAGTACACGGCTGAGGATGAGTGCGGAAACATCAGCACTTTCTCTCAGATTGTGATCTTGAGCGACGAAATCAAGCCTGTTCCTGCCATTGAGTGTCCTGCAGCCATTGAGTTGACGGCAGACGCGGATTGCAGTGCAGACCTCTCTACCGACAATACGGGAATGGCAACTGCCAGCGCCACAGACAACTGTGATGCAGCCCCAGTCGTGGAAGTGTCTTACACAGACGGAGAGCAAACTGCCATCTGCGCAGGCAGCTACTCCTTCACACGTACGTTCACGGCAACCGCGACGGACCACTGTGGAAACACCGACAGCATCAGCTGCGACCAGCTCATCACGGTGAACGACGAGACCGCTCCTTCAGCCCCAGTCATTTCTGGACCTGCTGACGCAGAGGTGTTCCTCGATGCCGATTGCGCTACGGACGCCAGCACTGCTGTGACCGGAGTGGCCACTGCTACAGCTGAAGACAACTGTGACAGCGACCCAAGCATCGCCATCTCATCTGAAGACAGCGCTCCGGCATACACATGCACGGGTGACGATTCAGCAGAGGGCAGCTACACCTTCACGCGGACTTGGACGGCCATCGCCACCGACGACTGTGGAAACGAGGGTGCAGCCAGCACGTACGTTCAGACCATCATGGTGACGGACAACTTGGCTCCAGATTTCGCTGGTTCTGCCAATGAGTACGCCATCGCTTGTGACGAGTACAGCGACGCAGACTTCTACAGCGTTATGGCTGCAGACAACTGCGACAGCGACGTCACAATCGAGATCTTGAGCAACACTCAGGTGAGTGGAAGCTGCGCAGGAACGGTTCTCCGTACCTACAAGGCGACTGACGATTGCGGAAACAGCACTGAGTTCCAACAGATCATTGACTTGCTCGATGAGGTGGCTCCTGTTCTGACGATCACTTGCCCAGGCAATGCGGACTTGACAGCCGATGCTTCTTGCAGTGCAGACACGTCTTTGGATGCGCTGGGAACAGCCACTTACACCGCGATGGACAACTGCGACGATGAGCTGGAAATCAGCTTGACCCATGCAGACGTCTTGACGGAAGGTTGCACTGGCAGCTACACCATCGAGCGTACGTTCACATTGACCGCCGAGGATCACTGTGAGAACGTGACGACGGTGTCTTGCACACAGAGCATCAGCGTGTCTGACTTGACCGCGCCGAGCATGGACGTTGAAGCATCCAACCTCACGGTGGAATGCGACGGTTCAGGCAATGCGTTTGACTACTTGACATGGCAGATGGACTATGGGTTGGCCATGGCCAGCGACAACTGCAGCGATGTGACGTGGAGCAACGAGACCCTGGAGGCAGGCGACGATTGCGGCGGCACAGTGGGTTACTCCATTGTCCAGTTCACAGCAACAGACGACTGCGGAAATGCCACGAGCACATCAGCCACGTTCACCATCGAAGACACCACGGCTCCCAGCATCTCTGCTGACCTGGAGACCAGCGTGCCATGCGATGAGTACAATGCGGATACGCCTTATGGCAACTACAGTGCTACCGACATCTGCAGTGGCAACGTGACCACCGAGATTTCAGACATGGAGGTGAGCGGCCCTTGCGCTGGCACCATCATGCGCACGTACACTGCGACTGACGCTTGTGGCAACGTATCAACGTTTGACCAGATCATCAACCTCACGGACGATGAAGCGCCAACGTTCACGATCGCTTGTCCTGCGGACGCACTCTTGTCAGCCGATGAGAACTGCAGTGCAGACACCAGTGTTGATGCCAACGGTTCAGCCTCTTACGCTGATTTGATGGACAACTGCGACAGCGATGTCGACATGGCCATCTCTTCGAGCGATGCGACTGAATACCCTTGCGATGGCAGCATGATCATCACACGTACCTGGACCATTACGGCCGAGGATCACTGTGGCAACATGACCACGTTGACTTGCGATCAGACGATCACGGTCAACGACAACACAGCGCCAAGCATCACTTGCCCAGCCAACTTGACGGTTGAGTGCGACGGCAGTGGCAACGCAGACGCCCTCGCTGGATTCCTCGCAGGAGCATCCGCATCGGACAACTGCAGCGCGGTGACCATCACGAACAACTTCGCCGCATTGAGCGACGATTGCGGTGCAACCGGTTCTGCAACAGTGACCTTCACGGCCACTGACGCTTGCGGCAACCAGAGTTCATGTGACGCTACGTTCACCATCGAGGACACCACGGCTCCGAGCTTGACCATCGAAGGTCCAGCCAACCAGGACCTCATGCAGAACGCTTCATGTGACGTCGACACCAGTGTGGATGCCCTTGGATCTGTGAGCTACGAAGCTGGAGATGCTTGCGGTTCTGCTTCTGTGGAGATCACGCACGAAGATGGATTGACCACCTTCACATGTGCGGGAGATGATTCCATGACGGAGGGAAGCTACACGTTTGACCGGACCTTCACGGCCACGGCAACAGACGAGTGCGGCCTCCAGACGGAGCAGACCTACGTTCAGACCATCACGGTCACAGACGCCATTGCTCCTCAGTTTAGCAGCACATGCGACTTGGAGAACGGTGCTTCTGTTGAGGTGTGCTGTGAGAGCTACCTCGGTGAGGTGACCATTCCAGAGGCGTGTGAGCCAGCTTACGCTGACAACTGCGACTCTGACGTGGCCTACGGCTTCACGGAGACTTACGTGGGTGCTTACGCCCCTACGGACGCGGTGGATGTATTCTGTCTGAGCACGACCCCAGCTGCCTTTGAAGGTGGTGAGACGTGCAACGGATATGACCCACACAGCCTGCGCATCTTCGCGTTGCCTGGTGGAGCTGAATTCTACACTGCTGCAGGTCCTGGTCTTGTGGCCAACAATGCCGACGGCACTTGGACACTGACTCAGTCTGTGATGGCTGCCGACGGTTCTAGCGCAGGTTGGGATTTGTCCGTGACCTACGGTGAGGCTCACGATTGGACATCATGGAGCAATCAAGCTTTCCCAACGGGATACAAGCGTGACTGTGGCGACTTGATCGACGATCACTTGAACTGGGATTACCGCATCATGGAGTCTGGCTCCTTGACCGGTACTGGTGACTATGCTGGATCAAGCGTCAGCTTGTCTCATGCTCCTAGCAACAGTTACTATGCACTCCAGCTTGGACTCGGTGCCAACAACATGAACGACGAGTATGGCTACAGTGGCTGGTTCACTTATAGCGGTTCGTTTATGGGCAGCGACATCATGGGCTCAGGCGACATGTTCGGTGACCTCGATTGCTGCCTCCCTTGGAGCATCGATCGCAACTACTCCATCGCGGATGACTGCGGAAACAGCAATGGTTTCGCGTACACTGTGGATGTGAATGGTGTCGATTGTGCAGCTGGAACAGATGCTCAGGTGAGCGGATCACAGGACGGCAACCACACTCCAGTGGTGATCGGCGGTGCTGGAAACGTGGCCACGGGCAAGTCTCCAATTCGCGTCACCAACCTTCAGCCTAACCCCACCAACGACATGAGCCAGCTTGGCTTTGTTGTGGCCGAGAACATGCGGATTCGTGTGGACCTCGTGGGCATGGACGGAGTGATGGTGTCCGAGCTCTTCGACGGCATTGCTCAGACTGGTGTGAACCATACCCTGAACATTGAAGCGGGAAGCTTGAGCAACGGCATGTACCAGATTCGTTTGAGCAGCAATGCTTACCTGGTCGTGAAGAAGCTCTTGGTCTCTGAATAATTCAATCTGCGTCCGGCCTTGATGGCCCTGGACCAAACCAATGGAAAGCCGCCCCTCGGGGCGGCTTTCTTTTTGCGTCGTGTTTTTGTGTAATACACGACATCTGACGTATAAACCAGTATTCAGACAAAAACAAGGGTGTAGGACAGGTGTGATTATACAGGGTTTAAGGACAATTCATAATGTTTAAGAATACATATTACATGTATTCATGGCGCTCATAAAAGCATTTGGGAAGTATGAGAATATTGGAGAAACCTTTAGGCAACCAAAAACCATAATTATGCTTAAACATCTACTCCGGGCGCAATTTGCGTTCTTCTGTCTTCTCTCTTTGGGATGGACAGCTTCAGCTCAATGTGATGACCCTTTGGTCTTTTCACCGAGTTTGGACAACTACAGTGTTCAGTGTCCAGCAAACTTGCCGGAGGCATGCGATGAAAGTGTGACAGCCAATCGAGGAACGGTCACATGTACGTATGCAGAGCAGCGCTTGTCGCGCACGACATGTGATGCGACAACCGCAATGGGAACAGGCGCCGATGGAGCCTTGGTCTTGTTCGACATCAATGGTGATCCCACCGACGACCGCTACTTCATCCCAACGGATGCTGGCATGTCATTGACGCAATTCGAGAACGGCATTGCTTACATCACCGGTCAGGTGATGGACAGCGATAACGAGAACGCCATCTTGAATGTCAACATCTTGTATGACCAGGGTGTGTCTGGTGCAGACTGGACGGGCGGGTTTAAATCTGACCAGAACTGCGCAGCCTCAACGGACATTACCGACGAGTGGATGATCTACATCATGAATTCAGGTCAGAGCTACCTCACTGGTGAAGGTGATCTCGATGGAACACTATTGACGCTGAATCACGCACCTGCGAGTGAGTATTTTGGTTTTCAAGTGGGTTTGATGGCCAATGACCGCAACTGCAACGAAGGTGCAGGAGGTTGGTTTAGCTACGAGGGAATGCTCGCGGGCAGCGCCATCCAAGGTGGAACAGGTGACGTCTTGTTGGACATTTCTTGCTCCGAGCAAAGCGTTGTGAATTGCAGCGAGGACCTCGCTCAAAGCGTGGTGTTGATTTACACAGCCATCGATGCGGCTTGCGGCGATGCCCTGACAGTGTCTCAGGTTGTTTCACGCGACGACACAACGAATCCAACATGGGACAACGCTCCTGAAGACGA
>Ga0115008_10000890_pt1 | contig 23415 bp, 50 predicted proteins | sample FraStrMetagenome_FD_87164 | JGI IMG/M metagenome (GOLD analysis project Ga0115008, IMG submission 87164) | Marine eukaryotic phytoplankton communities from Arctic Ocean - Fram Strait ARC3M Metagenome | ecosystem: Environmental > Aquatic > Marine > Oceanic | place: Fram Strait | collected...
CCTGGCAAGAAAAGACTTGTTGTTGGTAACCACGATAATCTTAAAATTCTTGCACCGTTCTTTAAGGACATGCAATTATGGATTGACATGGAAGGTCTTATCTTTACCCACACTCCTTTGCATCCGTCAACACTTGACGAAAAGCATAGATTTAAAGAACCAAAAATTAACGTTCATGGGCACATTCATACTAACGCTCCACCTCCCGGACCGTACTTTGTTGCATGTGTTGAACAAATTAACTTTACACCAATCGATATCGATTTAATAAAAGGACTATAACTTGAAAAATGCTAAACAAGTAGATCTTATGGATCTCATCAAACCGCCTGTTCCGCAGAATAATCGCATTATATCTAAGCAATGTGTTAATATTCATGAGTTTTATTTAAGTGGCGATATCAATTCTTCAGAAGAATATATTGACTGGTTTGATATTATTCGTAGTGCAGCAGAAAATGATATTCTGAAGATCTATATTAACTCTTCTGGTGGTGATCTATTTACCGCCATTCAGTTCATGCGAGTACTTCAAGAGACTTCGGCTAGTGTCGTTGTTTCTGTAGAAGGTGCTTGCATGAGCGCAGCAACACTAATCTTCTTACACGGACATCAGTTCGAAGTATCACCTCACTCAATGTTTATGTTCCACAACTATTCAAGTGGAGTAATGGGCAAGGGTGGTGAAATGTACGATCGTTTATCTCATGAAAAAGAATGGTCTGAAAAGCTATTACGAGATGTTTACTCCGATTTCTTGACAGAAAAAGAAATCACCTCTATTCTAGATAACAAAGATATCTGGATGGATGGAGACGAGTGTATTAAACGATTAAAAAAGAAAGTCAAAGTAATGGACAAGAAGTTTAAAGCGGCTGAAAAAGAAGTTGACAACGCCGAATAACTGTGTTATAATAGTAATTCAATTATGTAAAGAGGTGAGTATTAATGGATATTAAACATCCGAGTCTATTCAATACAGATGAAGTAGCTAAGTTCTATTCCGAAAAAGATGGTGTAGACGTAACTTATGTTTGTACAACTGATTTAGTAAATAGTGACCAACCCTTAGACATTTTCTATAGAGAGACTCCGCATCCTGAGTTTGGCAATAAATACTTTGGTCTACGTAAGATACAAGATAAAATGCTTATTACTAATGCTGATAAAGTAGAAGAATACGAGTTTGGTATGATACAAGATAAAGATAAGAACTGGTATTATTCTTCTTGCCATCATGATTGCCTTTTTATAGACGGCAAAATGATTGACGGAGGAAGAGCCTATATAAGATCGACAGGTCTTGATGGAGTATTTAAAATTAAAAATGGAGAGTTTATAAATGTCGAAAATTGATCCCAAAGAATTATATGTAGTCGTTACGACTGTAAGCCAATTCAGGCAAAGGTATGTTGTACCAGTATCTGAGTTGCAAAAAAGTAATACTGATGTAGATATCATGAGTGAAGGTCCGATGGGTTTACCTATCCAATGGGCTAACGATGAAGTTACATGTGAAAACGTAAAAGAGTTTTCTCAAAAATGGATTGGTGAACAAATTGTTGATACATTCCTTCTTGATGAAGAACGAATCGTAAACGTATGGGATAGAGATAACGACTATCTTAAAGATTGGTCTAGACAGCAAAAGCTAGAATTCATTAATGAATGGCAGGACAAGAAAGATGACTAACTACAGACCGGATCATTGGAAGCTGGTTAAAATTACAGGAACTGATCCTCATTATAGAGTGTTTGGTACTTGGATTATGGGCAATCCTTTTAATGGTGATGACTGGAGATTAAACTCTGGTATTGTAAGTGTTACTGAAGACGAAAACAGTTATTACTTTGCAGGTCATTCTGGTTCGACATATGAATGTCGTAAGGATTCGTATGGGTCTACCGATTACGGTGTAGCTGTTTTAAAGCACCACACTCATGATCTGTTTACTCCTATGGAAACTCAACCAGATAACATTATGGAAATGGATTGGATAATCACACCATGAAGATACAGATTTTTGGATATGGGTTTGTAGGCAGAGCACACGCTTTAGCCTTTTCAAGTGATTATCATGTTTATGATCCTGCCCTAGGTTCAAAAGACATAAATAAAAATGCAGATGCTGTTATTATTGCAGTAAGTACTCCTGAAGGTAAAGATGGTGCTTGCGACATGTCAAACGTATTCAATGCAATTGAGTTATCTCCGGATGCTCCTATACTAATTAAAAGTACTATTAGTTTAGAAGGTTGGAGATCAATTAAAGAGATGTTTCCAGATAAGAACATTTCTTTCTCACCTGAGTTCTTAAGAGCTGATTATGCTATGGAGGACTTTAAAAATCAAGAGATAATTTATCTTGGTGGCGATGGTGAAGAATTTTGGTATCACGCATTGAGTGAAGCTTTGGATGTACACGTTGAAACCACGGATCCAGAAGCATTAATACTTGCTAAATATATGCGTAACAGTTTTCTTGCTACAAAAGTTGCTTTCTTTAATCAAATGTATGATATGTGTAAAGAATACGATATTGACTATACGTCAGTTGCATATACCGTTTCAGATGATGATCGTATTGGAAATAGCCACACGTTTATAACAGAAGAACGTGGTTTTGGTGGTCATTGCTTTCCTAAAGATACAGCAGCAATTGTACACTCCGGAAAGAAATCTGGTGTAAACTTGTCTATTATAGAAGAAGCAATTAACTACAATAAAAAGATTAGAAAATGATTATAGGTATCACATTTAGCACATTTGATCTATTACATGCTGGTCATGTATCAATGCTAAGAGAAGCAAAGTCTCAGTGTGATTATCTAATATGTGGTTTGCAAATGGATCCAAGTCAGGATCGTGCAGATAAGAAGGCTCCGGTTCAAACGATTGTTGAGCGATATACACAATTAAACGGTGTTCGTTATGTTGACGAAATTATTCCATATAATTGTGAAAAAGATGTTGAAGATATATTGACAATGCTTGATATTAATGTTAGAATATTAGGAGAAGAGTATAGAGATAAAGAATTTACTGGTAAAGATATTTGCCGTAAACGAGATATTGATCTCTATTTTAACAAACGAGATCATAGATTTAGTTCAAGTGATCTAAGACAGAGGGTATGTGAACATGTTTAATAAGCAATTAGAGTTTAAATTCTATGATATCAATCCTGAACAAATCGACTTGCCTTTAGATCTTCCGGCTGTAAGCTGGTCAGTAACTGATGATAAAGGTTTTGGTAACTTTACTATTAGCTATGATACACCAACAGTAACTTATAGTTTAGGGCCTAATGATGAAAAATGATATTTACGACACTACCGAAGTCAGAAAAAATGATGCTGAAATGCTAGACTTCTTAAAAGAAATAGCTAATGGATACGGATCTGAATTCGTCCATGCATTAGCAAGCCGATTCGAGCAACTTACAAATAAAGCTCATGATCGCAAGCATTGGACGGGACACGAATAATGCAAACTTTTTTTACACTATTCCTTATAACAACGTTGCAAGCTAACGTACCAGGTGATAGACCTCTTATTCACTATGACGATATTAAGACTTACGACAGTAGGCTCGGATGTGAACAAGCACGATTAGCTATCATGATGAAATACCAACCACCAGGACCAGGCGTTGTACTGGCTTGTATTAAAACAGACGAAGCATGATAAGATATATATTTGACGTTGATGGTACATTAACACCGTCAAGATGCCCGATAGACCCAGAATTTAAAGAATGGTTTATTGATTTTATAAAAGACAATAAGGTCTGGTTAGTTACTGGTAGTGATTACGACAAAACACTAGAGCAACTTGGGCCTGAGATATGTGAAAGTGTAGTAACATGTTATAACTGCCAAGGTAATGATGTCTGGCATAAAGGTAAACGTGTTAACGCTAAACAATTTAAAGCTCCTGAAGGACTACAACCTCTTTTAGAAGGTTGGTTACAGGCAAGTAGATTTCCTCTTAGAACAGGTAATCATATCGAAAAACGTAAAGGTATGTGGAACTTTTCTATAGTAGGTCGTAATGCAACTTGGGCAGAAAGATCTGAATACGTACAATGGGATGTATCAAACCGCGAACGTGAGAGTATTGCTTTAGAAATCAACTCATTGTTTGATAATGTTACTGCTACAGTCGGTGGTGAAACAGGTATCGATATTGGTAGAACAGGTGGTGACAAGAGTCAGATCCTTGAAGACTTTAATTCAGATGATAAGATCTATTTCTTCGGAGATAGACAAGAGCCAGGTGGTAATGATTATCCACTGGTAAAAGTAAACACAAAAGGTAAGAATTTTCATGTTAAAGATTGGCATGACACATTCGATAAATTAAAAAATATAGTGGCCAGCAGCCAGGTGAAAAATGAAAGTTAAAATTGGTAATTATCCAAAGAGATTAGTATGTAATACGCATACAAATCATATGAATAGCAAATACGGTATGGATTGGCCTGAGAAAGGTGATCAAGCCGATCTCTATTTTGAAGCAACTGAAGATATGATACAATCATTCTACAATATCTTTAATTGGTTATGGTTTGATAGACGTAAACAAAAAATAGTAATAAAGATTGAAAAGCATGATACATGGAGTATGGATAGTACATTATCTCATATTATATTACCATTGCTTAAGCAATTACGAGATACTAAGCACGGCTCACCAGCTGTGGATAACGTAGATGTTCCAAAAAGATTAAAGTCTGATAAAGCAACAGGCAAGGAACATCTAATAGATGATTTATATCATGATAGATGGGAATATGTTCTTAACGAAATGATCTGGGCTTTTGAACAAAAGTGTAGAGATGATTGGATGGAAGACTATTACGACTATGGTGAAAACGAAGACGGAGTATTTGGTGTTAGGCTAACAAGAGCTGACGAGAAAGGAAGAAATGCACACCAAAAACGAATGACTAACGGGTTTAAATTGTTTGGTAAATACTATGAAGGGCTTTGGGACTAGCAAGTGGTGGAAGATCTGGAAACACGCACTCGGATCCTTTGATGAGGAAGACGGGTATGATCCTATTAATGAGAATAGAATATCGATAATTAGGACTTTTATCGTGTTTACTAACCTTCTATGCGGTTGGGTAATTATAATTAACGTTATTAAGGACTGGATATGAATAAATGGTGGCGCATTTGGGCGCAATCACTCGGAGAAAAAGTCGGCGAATCTGATAGACAAGCGGATGTCGTCGCTGTAATAAGAACGTTTTGGTGGTTTGTTCATATTGCTACTTGCTTTATGATTATTATCCACAACGCAACAAAGTTAGGATGGATGTAATTGTTTACAATAGAAATGGATTGGGACGAGACTGCAATTACATGTTTAGACCCAACCGCTGAACACGAAGATTTCCAATGCATTATATACGATGATATAGTCTATATGAGGCAGTGGGACGAAGATATGGGTAGGCATAACTATATAACTATGTCACCTGAAATGTTATTAGCATTTACGACCTCGATGAAATTGCCATCAGGAGCGTATGTTTTAGGAGATAAAGAATGATTACGATATATGGCAAAGAGAACTGTGGCTTTTGCACTAAGGCAAAGGCATTTGCTGAACAAAGAAATTTACAATACGAATACAAAGATGTTGGTAGATCAAAAGCTACCCTAGACGAACTGATGGAAAGAGTGGTAGAACCAGTTAGAAGTGTACCACAGATCTTTATTGGAAAAGAACACGTCGGTGGATATAAACAACTACTCGAATACGTAGAAAATACAGGCTATACTGGAACTGGCCACAGTCTGTAAAAATAAAGGTTGACATTTGTCAGCCTTTGTTGTATAATAGATACTATAATATGAATAATGTGAGGTACGACTATGTCGATGCATATGATCAAGGGCGTTCAAGTACACGGAAAGAGCTCTAAGAATAAGAAAAAGCTGACTGCAAAGCAGCTTGAAAAGCTACAAGTACAGTGGCGACAGCATAATAAAAGCATGAGAAGAAACCACAATCATTCATTGCAATTTAACGATTTCAATGATTATGTTGCGTACACTCGTGGAGAATATAAACCTAAAACTAAAAAGGAATTTAAAACTTATGAACCGCCCAAATCGTATGTCCGCAACACGCCGGAATATCCAAGCAGCACGGTCAAGACGTCGGATACAGTTCCAGGTGCTGGACGACTCAAAGAAAACCCAAAGTATACAGGAGATCTCATTATTGGAATCGGAACAATGCACAAGTCCAACGCAGTCCCAATTATGCGAGGAACCAACGAAGCAAAAGATATAGCAAACATGAGGCGTTAAGATGGATAATATTATTGCAGGAACAGCACCACTATATAAAAGAGACTCTAAAGGTGGAGTACGTATATGGAAAGGTGAAGTATGTGAAGACAATGGTAACTACTATTGGAGAGCAATTGCTGGTCTTGAAGACGGTAAACAAGTCGAATCTGGCTGGAAAATAGTAGAACAAAAGAATGTCGGTAAAGCAAACGAGACATCTTTACAAGGTCAGGCTGAACAAGAAATGTTGGCAGACTTTAAAAAGAAACTTGATCGTGGATACTTTAGAGTAAAGGCCGATATCGATTCCTTTGATAAGATTAAACCAATGTTAGCAGCCAAATACGAAGATGCTAAGTTTGACTGGGATAATAACGATTATTTCTCTCAGCCAAAACTCGATGGTATTCGTTGTATTGCTAGAGCAAATGGACTATGGTCACGATCAGGTAAAGAAATAATCGGTGTACCGCATGTGTTCGAAGATCTTAAACCTTTCTTTGAAAAAAATCCAGATGCTATTCTTGACGGTGAGTTATACAATCATGAACTTAAAGATGACTTTAACAAGATTACATCATTAGTTCGTAAAACAAAGCCAACTCCTTGGGATCTTAAAGACTCCAAGAGATTGGTAGAATATCACGTATATGATAGTATTAGTACTAAAGGTTCTTTAAAGGAACGTATTGTTTTCTTAACTAAACTCAGTGGCGATTCAATCAGACTCGTTTCAACTGTTGGTGTAAATAGTCAATCAGAACTCGATCAATTATATGGTGAGTATACAGAAGATGGCTATGAAGGTCAAATGGTTCGTACTAATGATCCATACCAACAAAACAAAAGATCAAAGTCGTTATTAAAACGAAAAGAATTTATTACTGAAGAATTTAACGTTCTCAGAGTGGAAGAAGGAAAAGGCAATTGGGCTGGTCATATCAAAAGATTTGTACTAGAAATCAATAGCCAAGAATTCGGAGCTGGTGTACGAGGCAATCAAAAATTATTAAAGGAATTGTTTCAATCAAAAGTTACACCTGACTGGGTTACATTACGTTACTTTCAATTAACGCCGGATGGCATACCAAGGTTCCCAGTTGTTATTGACTGGGGTGTAGGACAACGAGAGGACTAGATATAAATGGATAATAGAATTTTAGAAATACTGGCAAAAGAAGCTGCTAGGCAAGAAGAAACTGTAGAGCTTATTGCAAGTGAAAACTTTGCAAGTGAAGCTGTTATGGAACTATGTGGTAGTATTTTTACTAACAAATATGCTGAAGGTTATCCTGGCAAAAGGTACTACAATGGATGTGAGAATACTGACAGCGTTGAAACATTAGCAATCGATACAGTATGTAAACTGTTTGGTTCTAAGTTCGCAAACGTACAACCACATTCTGGTGCTAATGCTAACCTTGCTGTATTTAAAGCATTCTTAACTCCAGGCGATAAGATCCTAGGTATGGATCTTGCAAGTGGTGGACATCTATCTCACGGTGCAGAAGTTAATGTATCTGGTGCATGGTTTAGTTCATACACATATGGAGTAGATGAAGAAGGCTATTTAGATTATCAAGATATCCGTAAGCAGGCTCATGAACTTAAACCAAAAATGATTGTTGCAGGTGCAAGTGCTTATCCTCGACAAATCGATTGGGCTGAGTTTAGAGATATTGCTGACGAAGTAGGAGCACTCTTACTCGTAGATATGGCGCATTATGCAGGTCTAGTAGCCGGTGGAGTATATACGAATCCAGTTCCTTTTGCTGATGTTGTTACTTCAACAACCCATAAAACCCTGCGAGGTCCTCGTGGTGGCATTATCTTATGGAACAATCCAGACTATACACGTAAGATTAATAGTGCAATCTTTCCAGGAACACAGGGTGGACCATTAATGCATATCATTGCTGCTAAAGCTCAGTGCTTTATCGAAGCTGATACAAAAGAGTTCTTGCAATATGCTGGACAGGTTGTAGCAAATGCAAAAGCAATGTGTAAAGTGTTTAATGCAAACGGCTTTCCAGTTCAAACAAGTGGTACAGACAGTCATATTATCTTAATGGACTTAAGTGATATTAAGTATAGTGGTAGAGAAGCTGCAGATAGATTAGAAGCTGTTGGTATTACTGTTAATAAAAATGGTATTCCTAACGATCCTAGATCCTTTATGGAAACAAGTGGCATCCGTATTGGTACGGCGGCTGGTACAACGAAAGGTTATGACGAAGCAAGATTCGCTGAAATTGCTGAAATCATTTGTGAAGTACTACGTTAATTATGCCAACTTACTCATATGAATGTAAAAAGTGTGGTCATGAATTTGATATAATGCAAAGAATAGTTGATGACCCGCTTGAACACTGTCCTGAATGTACGGAAAAAGAATTGAAGAAAGTAATCAAAGTGAGTGATGGAGGCTTTGCACTTAAAGGAAAAGGTTGGTTTAAGAGCGGTGGCTATTGATATAAATAACTCTATATGTTTTAAAACTATGGAGTTGCTATGTGGTTATATAAGGGTGAACAATTCACCTCTGAAATGATTGAAGATTGGGTTGGCTTTATCTATCTGATTACTGACCAATCAAACGATATGAAGTATGTTGGTAAGAAATTACTTACATCAAAACGGAAGTTGCCGCCGTTAAAAGGTAAGAAAAGACGAAGAACTGTAGTAAAAGAAACCGATTGGCAAAAGTATTACGGATCTTCTGAAGAAGTTAAATTAATGGTTGAGGAGAAAGGTGCAGATAATTTTCACCGTGAAATCTTAACCTTATGTAAAAGTAAAGGTGAACTTGGCTATTTAGAAGCTAAGTACCAATTTGAGAACGATGTTTTATTACGAGATGACTTTTATAATGGTATTATCCAGTGTAAGATACATAGGAACCACGTAAGAAGTTTAAAAACGGGTTGACAAATAACTTTTCATATAGTATAATAAAAATATGGCGTATTCAAAAAAAGTAGTAGAAAGGTTTGAAAGTGTTTTAGCGAATCCAGCAGAATATAGTGTTGGAAGATTTGATCCTAACGATCCAAGAGTAGCAACCGGAATGACTGGTGCACCTGCTTGCGGTGATGTTATGAAATTACAATTAAAGTTAGATGATAACGAAAGAATTGTAGATGTGAAGTTTAAAACGTACGGCTGTGGTAGTGCTATAGCAAGTTCAACGATGTTTGTTGAAATGTTAAAAGGCAAGACAATAGAAGAAGCAAAGCTTATCAAAGATAAGGATATTGCTGACTCTTTAGAACTACCACCAATTAAATTGCATTGTTCTGTGTTAGCAGAAGATTCGATTAAGAAAGCAATTGAAGACTGGGAGTCTAAGAAAGGTTCTATGGTTGGACATAATAATCCGCCAAAATAACAGTTGACATTTGTTTGAAAGTATGATATATTAGATAATATAAGTAAATTATCTTTAAATGGAGAAGAATATGATAGTAACTCGTAAAAGCGTTCTTACCGGTAAGACCCGCACAAGAAACATTCCTGCAAAACCTCGAGATCTTGCTATGTATGAGACTGGTACAGTTTCTATGCAAGACGCAATGCCCTATCTTAATTCTCAAGACCGTGACTTTATCATGATTGGTATCACCGACAATGAGCTAAAAAATGCATTCTCAAAAGAACTTAAAGCGATCGTTAACGATCAGTTCGGAGTATAGATTTGATAGTACTATTTAACGGTCCACCGGCATGTGGTAAAGATCATGCAGCTGACTACTTCAAAGCTCAAGGTTACAAACACTTATCATTCAAGTATCAGTTGTTCAAAGAAACAATTAAGTACTTTAACGTAGGTGAAAAATGGTTTATGGAACGCTATAATGATCGTTCTTTAAAAGAAGTTCCCACATATTGGCTTGGTAACATGTCATGTCGTGAAGCAATGATCTATGTATCAGAAGAAAAGATAAAACCTCGCAAGGGGTTGGATTACTTCGGTAAACTCGTAGCAGATGAAATTGATGTATCGAAAGATTACGCTATTTCTGACGGCGGCTTTATCGATGAGTTATTACCGGTAGTTGAAAAGGTTGGTAAAGAAAATTTCCGACTTGTACAACTCACCCGTGAAGGTCACGACTTTTCGTCTGACTCACGTAGATACTTTGATGGTAACATCACTAAGGAATACGTACTAAATAAACCAACAAACGTTGAAAAAAAGTATGTACTTCCTCATAAGTTTGATGTAATATCATACAGAGTACACAACAACTCATCTCTTTCTGACTTCAATGGAGCTCTAAAAGAGATATATGAAAACGAAATAAATATTAATGTGAAATAGGAGTTATATAATGTTAAATCAAAATGAAATAAAAAGCGCGTTACAAGCTGGTGTTTGCAATGTAACATTTACAAAAGTAAACGGCGATGAGCGCGTTATGCATGCTACACTTAAAGCAGATCTTCTGCCGGCAGTTGTAGAAAAAGTGTTGGCCGAAGGTGAAACACCAAAGCCAGCCAAGAAACCTAATCCAGACGTTCTAGCAGTTTACGACGTGAAAGCACCAGGTTGGCGCTCATTTCGCTGGGACTCTATTAAAGACTTTACAGTGGGGTAATAAATGAGTATGATTTATAAAGGTGAAGTCGTAGAGACTGAACTTTCTAAAAACTCAAATGGTGGAACCGAGATGATGCGAAAGCGTCTTCTCGACACCGTTCAAAAGGAATTGTTAGAAGACTTTGCAATTCACTTTTCGCGTCCTAGGGATATTCCTAAAGACGCTATCAATATCATGTATTGTCATGATCTGGCCGAAGATCCAGAAAATTCTATCTTAGCAGATGAAGGATGGAAAACATTCGATCATTTTGTTTTTGTATCACAATGGCAAAGAGATCAGTACATTGCATACTTTAAAATACCGTATTCTAAGTGTTCTGTTATTCCTAATGCAGTTGAAAAGCGTTATGAAGCAGAAGAAAAGAATACAGAAACAATTCGCTTTATCTATCATACTACACCACATCGTGGTTTAGAATTGTTAGTACCAGCATTTGAAGCACTAGCCAAGGAATTCGATAATATCCACCTTGATGTGTATTCATCATTTGCTGCTTATGGTTGGCCTCAAAGAGACGATCCATACGTTAAGTTGTTCACACAAATTCATAATCATCCAAAGATGACTTACCACGGATTTGTAGATAACAAACAAGTGCTTGAAGCATTAGATAAAGCCCACGTATTCTTATATCCTAACATATGGAAAGAGACATCGTGTATTGCGCTGATTGAAGCTATCAAATCTGGATTGGTATGTATCCATCCAAATTACGGTGCTTTAGCAGAAACGGCAGCAAATGCTACAATTATGTATGATTACACCGAGGATCCAACTCAGCATGCATCAATGGCATATGCTATAGGTAAAGGTGTTCTAGAACATCAAAAGAACGATCCTATGTTCTTAAATCGATTTACAAGATCAGATAGGTTCGGACTGATTCCCAACGACATAAATACTTTTTCTACTCTATGGACAAAACTACTGAGAGAAAAAGCTGTTGAAAAAAAGGGTTGACAATTAGATCTACATAGTATAATATGTATTATGTAGATTAAATGAAACGGAAAATATTATGGCTATATTAGTAGACTACAATCAAGTTATACTAGCTTCGCTATTCGCGAGCATAGGTAACCACACAGATGTGGCGGCAGATGAATCAATCATTCGTCACATGTTTTTAAACTCAATACGATCGAACCGTAAAAAGTTCTCTGAAGAATATGGTGAAATCGTAGTTTGCTGCGACGGTAAAAATACGTGGCGCAAAGAAGCATATCCTTACTACAAAGCAAATCGCAAAGCTGGTAGGGATAAATCAGGAATGGATTGGAATGCATTATTTGAGATAATGAATAACGTTCGTTCTGAGATTAAGGAATTCTTTCCATATAAAGTAATTCATATTGACCACTGTGAAGCAGATGATATCATCGGCACTATTATTCACGAACACGGCTCTGAATTAAATATTGGTTCTGAAAAGTTCCTTGTGTTATCAGCTGATAAAGATTTTATCCAGTTGCAAACATATGCTAACGTTGATCAATATGATCCTATCCGTAAGCGATGGATTCGTAACGATCAGCCAAAACAATACCTTGAAGAACATATTCTTAAAGGTGATACTGGCGATGGTGTTCCTAACATCTTATCACCAGATAATTGTTTAGCAATTGGTGAACGCCAAAGTCCTATGACTAAAAAGCGTTTAGCACTTTATTCTCAAGGTCCTGAAGTAATGGATGAAGAAACACTACGTCGTTTCCATCGCAATAAGATGATGATCGATTTAGAACAAATTCCTCAGAAGTATCAGGATCAAGTTATCGAAGAATATAATAAAGAAAAGACTATAGGTCGAGAGCACCTATTCAACTTCTTTATTCAAAAGAAACTAAAGCATCTCATTACAGACATTCAGGATTTTTAAAATGGCAGTACGACAATCAATAACAGAAATACTCGACGGGGCTGCTGCTGAGAAAACAGTTAAAGCAAAGGTTGAATACCTACAAAAACGCGATAGCGTACCTTTGCGAACAGTGCTTTCTTATACATATGATAAGGGAATAGAATTCTTAATTCCTGACTCTCCACCCCCGTGGAAGCCTAATGAATTTGAAGATGAAGCTAAAGCACTATTATTTAGTGAAGCTCGTCGTCTAAGGATTTTTATTAAAGGTGGTGGGTATGATAATTTGAATCAGCTTAAGCGTGAAGCTTTGTTTATTGGTCTTCTCGAAGACGTAGATAATGATGACGCTCATACACTGGTTCAAATGATTGCTAAAAAGCCTTTCAAAGGCTTATCATTGAAGACAATTAGGGAAGCTTTCCCAGACTTAATACAACTCGAAGACTAATGTAAAGGTACAATCAAATGAGTAAGAAGGGCATCAAGAAATTTCGTGACGCTTATGAAGACGACGAATGGGGATCAGATGACGATTACAGGAAAGTTGGTAAGAAGAAAGGTGGCAAACAAAGGGCTGTAAAAGAAGCTCGGCGCCAGAAGTTCTCCGACAGATGGTTTGATGACGACAACAATCTGAAAAGAAAGCCTAAAAAAAGCAAAAAAACTTGAAATTAATTGAAATTAAGTGTTGACATTCGCTTTAAGATGATGTATAATGTATATAACAAATGAGGAAATAGACGTAAAAAAGTTAAAATTAATTTGAAATTAAATGAAATTAACTGTTGACATCCACATAGAACTAGTATATAATATACTTATATTAAATCAAAAAGGAAATACATTATGACAAAATTTGCACAGTTTGACAAAGCAACTCTTAAAGCACTTCGTTCAGAAATGCAAGAAGTTATGAATAAGTACGCTGTTAAGGCTAACTTAGAAATCAATGTTGGTAATATGCGCTTCTCAGATGCAGAAGTAGATATCAAAATCAACGCAAAAGTAAAAGGTGCAGTTACACAAACTGATCGTATTTTGCAAATGCAAATGAAAGACCTTGGATTGAAAATGACCGCCTCAAACGGTGATACTCTTACGGGTTACAACACCAGAGCTGGTAAGTATCCTTTCCAGTACACATGTGGTACAACTGGTAAGAAATACAAATGCTCAGGAATGCAAGCTAAGATGAAATTTGCTGGTTAATAAAGTTGAGAAGGGGGCGCTAAGCCCCCTTTATTATAAAATGAAAGAATGAATATGAATTTAAATGAAAAAGTAATACTAACAGATGTAGACGGTGTTCTACTAGATTGGCTTTTCTCATTCACACAATGGATGGAAAAGCACGGATATGTAGCTAACCCAGATGCTACTGATCAATACGACGTAACTAAACGTTACGGATTAAACGGTCCAGATAAAGAACGTCTAGTTCGAATGTTTAATGAGTCTGCTTGGATTCGTTGCTTACCACCCCTCCGCGACTCTATCAAGTATATGCGAAAACTCCATGAAGATCATGGCTATGTTTTTCGAGTAATCAGCTCACTGAGTAACGATTACTATGCTCAACACTTACGTACTAAAAATCTAATTGAAATGTTTGGACCAAGTGTCTTCGATACATTTGTCTACTTAGATACAGGTGCTGATAAAGATGATGCGTTAGAACAATATCGTGGAAGTGAATGTTGGTGGGTAGAAGACAAACCAGAAAATGCTGACTTAGGCGTAGAGCTTGGTTTGAACTCAATCCTAATGGGTCATAACTTCAATAAGAACTATAACGGTAAAGCATCTCGCGTAAATAATTGGAAAGAAATTTATCAATTAATTTCCGGAGAATAGCACTTCTGAACTCGCTTCTATTATAAATAAAAGTATAATACAAGCCTAACATAAAAACTTCGTTAAGCTAACCTTGTATTATGGGTTGGCTTTTTTTTATTATTATTAAGGAGAATGTATGCCAAATTATACATTTGAAAACACTGACACTAAAGAAATCTTCGAAGAAACAATGAAGATTGCAGAGCTTGATAAGTACAAGCTCGACAACCCGCACTTAAAACAACTAATTGTCCGCGCTCCAAGCATTGGAGATGCGCACCGTCTTGGGCGAATTAAGCCCGATGACGGCTTTCGTGATGTTCTCAGAAACGTAAAACACCATCATAAAAAGGATAACATCAATACTTGGTAGAATCGGTTTGATACAAAGTTATCCTACAACATTAGGAGAGTTCAATGGCCAAACAGCGAAGATTATCCCGCAGAGCAAAACAACAAATTGAGAGAGATCAAGAACATATGGTATCAATCTTAAACCAAAATTTTGGAATGAGACAAATAGATCCATTAACACCGACTCAAGGAGATATGTTTACCTCATATAAACAGGGATACAATATCGCAGCCATCGGAACCGCAGGTACAGGAAAAACGATGTGTGCTATGTATTTAGCACTTAACGACGTACTTAAGAAAGGAGGATATGAACAAATCATCGTAGTTAGATCTGCAGTTCAGACGCGCGAACAAGGCTTCATGCCTGGAAGTAAAGAGCAAAAAGAGGCACTATATTCAGTCCCTTACTCAGATATCGTTAATGACTTATTCGGTCGTGGCGATGCATATCAAATACTTCAGAAAAAAGGCATGATAAAGTTTATGACGTCCTCATTTGTCAGAGGTTTAACATTCGACAATTCAGTAATTATTGTAGATGAATGCCAATCAATGACATACCACGAATTAGATACAATTATCACACGAGTAGGAGAATCGTCCAAGATTGTATTTTGCGGAGACACTAGACAAGATGACCTAGCAACATCTAGGAATCGAGCAGAAGTTTCCGGTCTAAGAGAATTTTTACGAGTTATCCAGAGAGTTGGCAGTTTCGAAACTATCCAATTTACCCCCGATGATATTGTCCGGTCGGGACTTGTAAAAGAATATATACTAGCAAAGGAGCGAACTTTAGTCGCAGCTTAAAGCAACAGAAGGGTGCTCTTAACGGGGCATCCTTCTTTTAAAAGGAAAGTAAAATGAGAGTAACACGATTATTCGTGGATAGGCATTTGGGTCACGCAAGTCCAACACCTAATCCATATCACATGACACCGTACGTGGCGTCACCAAATTTTAAAGTAACTGCTAACGGTATTCCCGTGGTCGTTGTTGGTGGAGCGACTGCATGTGGAGATTCCGCTGTAGGCGGATCAGCTTTTGTTACAGCTTCTGGTATTCCAGTACATAGACTATTTGATGCTACAAGTGGTCACGGATCATTCCCTCCAAACATTTCAGCCGGTGGTTCTCCACAAGTTAGCGCTTGGAAATAAGAAATGCCTAAGCCAAATTATGCATCACTATTCGCAGACATTGCTCTAACAGCTCCAGGTTCTCCTGAGCGTGCAGCATTAGAAGCTATAGTTTATAACTTTACTCCGCCTATCCCATTACCGGAAGGTGAGACTGTTGATGATTATTTGCTTAACAAAACAGAACAAGAATTCTTTGCCTATATGGCAGACGACTACATAATAGATAACCCAGGATATGTTAGTCCAGCAGGTCAAGTCACGATCGCATATACATTCCCAGATTACGTTGTTAACGGTTATATAAATATAGAGTATCCAGACAGTGGATTATATGCTATTGTGGATTATGTACAAGACGGATATTTAGAATTAACAGACACATCAATCAGTAGTGGTTTTAGTTCGTACGTGGGCGAATACTACAATGATCTAGGGGAAACAACGTAATGTCAATTACAAAAAGAAATGATAAGGGCTCAGCCTTAACGTATGACGAAATGGACGATAACTTCGATGCTATTGCTCCACGTACAAGTGCAACAGGATCTATTCAAATTCCAGCCGGTGATACAAGTGCAAGAGATGGTTCACCAACAGATGGCTATTTAAGATATAATACAAGTCTTAATTCTTTTGAAGGTTATCAAAACGGTGCTTGGGGTAACTTAGGCTCTGGTGGCGGAGGAGGCGGTGGCGGTGATGTTAACCAAAACGCTTTCAGTATCATGTCAGTCTCAGGCCAAGCAAGCATTTCAGCAGATACAGCAACAGATACCGTAGAGTTCATTGCTGGTTCAAATATTACTCTTACAACAAATTCAACGAATGACAGCATTACTATTGCTGCATCAGGTATTACACAAGACTTTGCTTATTCAAGTCTAAGTGGTGTACCATCATCTTTCCCACCAAGTGCTCATAACCAAGCTTGGTCTACAATCACAGGAACACCAACCACATTAGCAGGTTACGGTATTACTGATGGCGGTGGTGGCGGCGGAGGTGTTCAAGGCTTTATTGGTCTTCAAGGTTTCACTGGTACAACTGGTGGAGATGGAGATCCTGGTCTTCAAGGTGTTCAGGGTACAAATGGTATTGGCTTAAGTGGTAATCAAGGTATTCAAGGACCTGAAGGCGGAGGTGGCGGAGGCGCTGGTAACCAAGGCGTTCAAGGTACTCAAGGACAAACAGGTTTTGGTACTGCTGGTAACCAAGGTACTCAAGGATCAAACGGCTTCCAAGGTTTAGCTGGAGATGCTGGTGATCCTGGTGATCTCGGTAACCAAGGTGTTCAAGGTCCAGCCGGTGGCGGCGGAGGCGGTGGTGGAACCCAAGGTCTTCAAGGTGTTCAAGGACCAAATGGTCCAGACGGCCAGCCAGGTTTCCAAGGTCTTCAAGGCGGAGGCGGACAAGGTGTTCAAGGTTTGCAAGGTAATGACGGTCCAGCAGGATTCGGTCTTCAGGGCATGCAAGGTATTCAAGGTGGACCTGGAGAAGAAGGTCCTGAAGGAGAAGGCGCCCAAGGTATTCAAGGACCCGCAGGATCTATTCAAGGTCCAGCAGGTGATGAAGGTGACGAAGGACCAGATGGAGCTCAAGGTATCCAAGGACCTGCAGGTTCTGTTCAAGGTGTGCAAGGTGTTACCGGCGTAGGTGATGCTGGTGTACAAGGATTTACAGGTGCAGGTACTCAAGGTTTAATCGGTGACGTTGGACCACAGGGTACCCAAGGTACTCAAGGTATGTCTGTTCAAGGTCTTCAAGGTGAAGCTGTTCCAGGGCCAAATGGTCTACAAGGAGCTTCAGGTTTCCAAGGAGCTGTTGGTAACGACGGACTAGGCGCTCAAGGTACTCAAGGCTTCCAAGGAGCGCAAGGTACTCAAGGTACAATAGGACCTATTGCTACTCAAGGGGTTCAGGGTATGCAAGGCTTCCAATCTGTTCAGGGTGTTCAAGGACCAGATAACGGAATTTCTGCTTCTGACTTCTCAGTAACTACTGGCTCGCCAAACGCTGGTGGCACATTAACATATTCTGATGTAACTTCTGTATTTACATTCGAACCAGCAGATTTTAGTTCGTTTAGTTCAAATATAGATCCATCAGGATATGCAATAGAAAATACTGACGGTGCTGTACCGATAGAAATAAGTTACGTTGCTGGTACTACAACAAGATCCACTATACGAATGGGTGGTACAAATAATTCATACGAAGATAGAATTGATCTAATGGTCAATGGTGCGTCCACAGGTACATATGGTCTTACCATCTTTGCAGATAATACAGGTGCTAACAAAGCAGTTATTGTAGATGAATTACCAGTTCAATTCGGCCAATTCACAACTACTGCACGTGATGCTCTTACTGCTGTTGCTGGTATGGTCGTATTCAATACAACAACTCAGAAGCTAGAAGTTTATACTGGCTTTGCTTGGGCTGCAATGCACTAAAAACAGTTGACATTTTGCTTCATTGATGATATAATGTATATTATTAGAAGCAAATAAGGCAATTTATTATGTTTACACACGTAGAACATGGCATCGAGTTACCTACACTTACTCGTAAAACTACAGAAGCTGGTCGTAGATATTTTACACCAGAAGGTAATGCCTATCCATCAATCACAACAGTTTTATCCATACTTTCGAAAGAAGGTATTATGGCATGGCGAGCTCGAGTTGGCGCAGAAGAAGCTAATAAGATCTCTCGTCAAGCAGCAACCCGTGGAACAGCTGTTCACAAACTCGCTGAAGATTACATTGATAACAAAGAAGATTGGAAAGGCAAACAAATGCCTGCTAATCTTAATACATTCAATGATCTAAGACAAATCATAGATGGTCGATTAGATAATGTATGGATGCAAGAAGTTTTCCTTTATAGCGATAAACTTAAAACTGCAGGCCAAGTCGATTGTATTGCTGAATACGATGGCCAACTATCAATCATTGATTTCAAAACATCTCGTAAACCAAAGAAAGAAGAATGGATTGAAGGTTACTTTATCCAAGCATGCTTTTATGCTGCAGCTTTTCTTGAAAGAACTGGTATTGCAATCAAGCAAGCCGTAATTCTCGTAGCTGTAGATGGTCACGAAGCTCAAGTATTTAAAGTTAATACTTTTGACTACCTAGAACACTTTCTGTCTGTTAGAAAAAAATACAAGGAGCTAAACGGAATATGAATATCCGCAATAAGATTTATTACAAAAAGAGTTGCCAGATCACGAGCACTCGTACAGATGTAGCTGTTGAAGCTGAATGCGACAATGTTAAAGACAAAATAAGCTTTGATGCATATGTTGCTACAAACAAAATTCGAATGAAGTGGAATGGGAAGACGTATGTCGGTAACATGTCTGGAATGGAGTTTACTTCTCCTGGTCCAGAAGTAGCATAAAATAACTGTTGACATTTGCTCTAAGATGATATATAATGTACTTTCAAATCAAATAAAGGAAATGTTATGTATAACGTAGAATTAGATATCACCCACGAAACACCTTTAGAAGACGTCGAACTCTTCGCAAAAGATCATGGATGTACAGTAACTCTTAAACTGGAAAATGGTCCTGCTGGTGGGAACCCTCTTTACTTATTTCAATCTGAAAATTGGCACTACATCGAAGAGTTAACCGGCCAGATCTTGGGAAATGACTTCGACGAAGAAGATATTAAAACAATGGTATGGGAATCGTAACATAAAAGGAGATTATTATGTACATTATTAGAACAAAAGCTGATGGAGCTGTTGCTGCTATCTGTAGTCGACTCGAAGATACAGACGCTTGGATGGTTGGTAGTAAAGAAAGCGATTCATATGTGATGGAACAAGTTTCTAGTCAAGATAAATCGGATGGTAATGACGATACTTAATGGAGTATCAGTTGCTTCGTACATAGTTCTTATGTACATAGTTATGTACCAACGTATCGAGAATGGCCACGCAGATATGATCTTAGTCGTTCTATGGCTATTCTTAACACCTTTTTGTATGTTTCGAGCACTTGATATAACAAAAAAGTATAAAAATAAGTAAAAAACTTCAAATAAAAGCAAATTAAGTGTTGACATTCACTTTGAGATGATGTATAATATACCTATATTAAATAAAAGGAAGAAAATTATGACTGCATTTATCAAAGAAGAATTCACATGGGATGGTATGTACCTAATGTATCGTGGACGTCACGAGAAATCTGTAAACATGGAAGTGGCTCGTCCTAACTGTCACCCATCTTGGATTGGCTTACCACAGCCTACATTCATTGCTCGTTTCAAGTATGGTTCAAAGCCTTGGAAATCATGGGTTAACTTCTTAGTTAAGAACTGTTCAGTCGAGCAGTACTTAGAACTTCAAGCTACTGAGCATCCTATGGGTGCAATGGAAGCTCTTGGCTTCAAAGGCAGGAAATAATGTTGTTCTTTACAGTATGTTTAGGAGCCCTCTTCGGGTTCCTGATCAGCTCTTTTTTCGTTGAAGCATATTCACCTGAAGGAGAGCTTACAACACTAGCGTTTGGCTTAGCTGGAATTATTGTTTTTGTTTCAATGTTCTCAGTTATAGGTTTTATATAGAAAGGATTGCGCAATGCAAATCAAATACGAAGATGTAAATCAAGAACTTATCGATCAAGAATTCGATGGTATGGATAACGACGGTTCCTCTGAGCCTATGGAAGATCTAGATTATTCTTCTCCTCAGCCTGAGTTAAATGCTGCAGATTTCTTGTCTGATTTTAATTGGGCTTTAATCAAAAATTAATGTTGACATTCGTTTTCAAACGATATATAATGTCTAAATAAATTATTAAAGGTAATCGATATGTCTAAAATACAAAAATCAACCATCGTTCTTTGGTTCCTAGTTATTGGTGGTGCAGCTTTTGCAGCAAAAATCTCTATGGATATGCTATCAATTCCTGATGTAAAAGTAAGTTACTCGACTAATCAATGCATTGGTGTAACTAACTATGCTGAAGGTGACGCATATACATGCAGTAATTTGCCTCCAAAGTACAATCATGTGTGGGTGCAATAATGAACGTATTTGTATTATCAGAATGCCCTGTTGAATCAGCAAAAATGATGTGTGACAAACACATTCCAAAAATGATTGTGGAGTCAGCTCAAATGCTCTCCACTGCTCATCGTATGCTTGACGGCGAAATGTACAAAGCTCCTTCTAAATCTGGCAAGACAATGGTTAAACATTACTTGTTACCAGACTCTAATCGAGAAGCTGTTATGTACAAATCAGTTCATGCTGGACATCCTTGTACTAAGTGGACAATGGAGTCTAAAGGTAATTACGATTGGCACTTCAAACACTTTCTTGCTCTTTGTGACGAATTCGTATATCGTTTCAATAAAGAACATTTAACATATACAAAACTCAACGAGCTTCTTTCAGAAGCGCCACGCAACATACCAGATATCGGACTGACTGAGTTCGCTCAAGCAATGGCTCAATATCCTCAATGTGTTGTTAAAGGTGATGCTGTTGAAGCATATCGTAATTATTATCACGAAGCTAAACCTTTTGCTAAATGGGTTAAAGGTAGATCAGCTCCAGCGTGGTGGCAAGGTTATCAAGGAGAACCGGCATGATTAACGAAGTATTTTTGCTTGTCACTGCAATAGTGTTTACACTTGTTGGAATGTGGATGCAAAGAAACAATGAGAAAGATAATGTAAATCAGATCATTGAGTCAACTATTGATCGTCTCATAGCAGACGGATACATCAATTCGCGAATAAACGACAATGGTGATCTGGAGCTTTTGAAACATTATGAAGAGTGAACTCGTTGATAAGTATATCATTATAGATCCAGAAGAAGGAATTTTTCTAGGCACCGCAAAGAATGAAGATATGATGTTTGTAGATCGACATCCCAAAGATAATCGTTTAGTTGCTCTTTTCTCCTGCAATAACGTTATGGATATTACTAAAGCAGTCGGCTTTTTAGACAAAGACGATGCTCACGAATATCTACGAGTGTATCTTAAAAGAAGATGCCCAAAAGCATTTGTCGCTGCTATCAAAGACGACACGATTGGTCCTTACGCAGATGTTGTAAGTATCGTAAAATCAGGTTACGGAAGCTATGCTTGGGATATGATCGATGCTATGCCCATGCAATCTGAAATCGAACACTAAAAAAACTTCAAATTAAATCAAATTAAGTGTTGACATTTGTTTTGAGATGATGTATAATGTATATATAAATTAGTTAAAAAGGAATATATCATGAATACAGTTAATCTTTCTCCTCTCTCACACGTTGAAACATTAATCGCTCAGATGAATGGTTACATTAGCGATTGTGATTCAGAACTCGTTGATATGTACAAAGGCGATCGTGACGATTTTGTAAAAGCTGTAGAGCTTTACAATAATGCAGACAGTGTAGCTCTTAGCGATCATATCTATCATATGGATACTGAGCCTCGTGAAGATCTAGTAGTCGCATTCGCTGAAGACTTAGGTAAAGAATTCGTTGAAGTAAACTTAGGCTATAGTGTTACTAATGGCTGTTAAGAAAACAAATTTGAATTTTTATTAAATAAAATCAAATAAAGTGTTGACATTTGTTTTGAGATGATATATAATAGTCTCATAAATTAAATAAAGGAAGAAAATTATGGGTACTCGTTCAATGATCGGAATTCTAAATGAAAGTGGAACTATCACAGCAAGCTATTGTCACTATGACGGATACCTTGATGGTGTTGGTAAGACTCTAATCGAATCTTACAACAACGGCGAAAAAGCTGCTGAAGTTGCAAGAGGCGGATACCTTTCTTCTCTTGGTGCTGATTACGATGAGTCTAAAGGATTTTCAGTTAACGAAGATGTTGCTGAGTTATTCACTAATGAAGTAGACTTTAAAGAAAATGCTGAAGACTTCTGTGGAGCAGAGTTCATCTATTTGTGGGATGGAACTGAGTGGCTCTTTCAAGAAGTTTACGGAGCTTACAAAAACGAAGGCTTCGACTCTCTATTAAATAATTTAAAAGCTGTAGCATAAGGAACCTATATAATGCAAATCGTGAAAATCAATGAAAAAATGCAAGCTCTATCAGCTGCACAAAACGCTTTCGCAACAATCGAAAGCATTAAACCAAACGCAATACCACAAGAAACTAAAGTGCTTATTGCTCAATTGAAAGTAGATCTAATGGACATCCTTGATGCTCAAGAGCCTTCTCCGTCAGCCTTTAAATTAATTTAAAATTAAATGAAAAAAGGGTTGACATTTGTTCTAAGATGATGTATAATTACTATACAAA
>Ga0115008_10000893_pt1 | contig 23407 bp, 19 predicted proteins | sample FraStrMetagenome_FD_87164 | JGI IMG/M metagenome (GOLD analysis project Ga0115008, IMG submission 87164) | Marine eukaryotic phytoplankton communities from Arctic Ocean - Fram Strait ARC3M Metagenome | ecosystem: Environmental > Aquatic > Marine > Oceanic | place: Fram Strait | collected...
CGGTTGAGGAGGCGGTGATGGGTTGCTCCATGCCACAGGGAACGCAAGGCAAAAATATGGCTCGCCAGTGCGCCCTCGCTGGCAGGCTTGCGGTGACGACGCCTGGGATGACAGTTGATAGGCAGTGCTCATCTGGAATGATGGCGATTGCCACGGTCGCTAAATCCATCATGGCTGGTGAAATTGATATTGCCGTTGCCGGTGGGGTGGAATCGGTTAGTTTAGTGCAGAACTCTCATATGAACATGCATCGAGCGATCGCACCTGATTTGGTCGCCATGCATGAACATATTTATATGCCAATGATCGATACCGCTGAGGTGGTCGCCAAACGTTATGGGATTAGCCGTGAAGCGCAGGATAGCTATGCGCTTCAGAGTCAGCAGCGCACTGCAAAGGCACAGGATGCCGGCAAATTGGATGACGAGATTGTTGCGATGCCGTCAACCATGGCGATCCAAGATCGTGATACGGGTGACGTCAGTCATCAAGAATTTCTACTCGAAAAAGATCAAGGTAACCGGCCACAGACCACACTGGAGGGTTTGTCTGCGTTACAGCCGGTGCGCGAGAACGGATTCATTACTGCGGGCAATGCCAGTCAGCTATCTGACGGAGCTTCGGCCTGTGTGGTGATGGCCGAGCACACCGCAGCAAATTTGGGTATCCAACCTCTCGGCATCTATCGCGGTACGGCTGTGGCAGGTTGCGAACCCGACGAAATGGGTATCGGCCCTGTGTTTGCGATCCCCAAACTGCTGAAGGTGACCGGTTTAACGATGGATGATATCGGTCTTTGGGAGTTGAACGAGGCATTTGCTGTACAAGTGATTTATTGTCGGGATCGCCTTGGTATTCCAAATGACCGCTTAAATGTTAATGGGGGTGCGGTATCGATCGGACACCCCTACGGCATGTCTGGTGCTCGGATGGTCGGTCATGCATTGATCGAAGGCCGAAGACGCGGTGCGCGTTACGTTGTTTGTACCATGTGCGTTGGCGGTGGGCAGGGTGCAGCATCGCTCTTTGAGGTCGTGTAGCCGGTAGGATGAGCCCATTTAGCTTGCCGTATTTGGGGTCAATTATGGCGAAATCGGTGATTTGGATACGACGGTTTTCGGCGTCGCGGGGAACGCCAATATGGATCCGCTATGGCCAGTGCATTCTGGGTCATCTGCACGTGTGAGGGGTAGTTTTTGATTAGATGATGGCTCGTCGGTGAGAACGTCGAGCCTCTTATTCCAGCGAGGTTTGAGATTATGAGCAAAGATATGCAATCTATTGAGGATGATGTGCGTGCAACAATGAGCGCGCATTTTGCGGCTAGAATCAAAGGAGATGCGCGAACCGTTCGCGATTCTTATTCTGAACAATGGACAGACAGTAAAGGCTTTTCTAAGAACTTGATTACAGACAGCCATCTGATCTTTACAGATGCAGCACTCCAAGCTGGGGTTGATATCGATTTGGATTCTGCAGGCATCCATACCGAGGGCGGTGATGCGGTTATCGGTCCTGTTTGTATCACCACGATAAAAGGCAGCATCACACACGAATACAAACTACGAAAAGAATCTGATGATGTTTGGCGACTTTTATACACAAAGACCCTAGATTGGGACATTCCCATGGACGAGGCAAGTAGAAAGATTAAGCCAAAAATAGACGCGTCTGCGCAGGCAAACCGACTGCACAGAGAGCACCTTTTATCCGATAGTACGCGGCCCTCATATCACTTTGTTACTCCCGAGGGCGTGGCATTTCCGTTTGACCCAAATGGTGCCATTTTTTGGCAGGGTCGTTATCATTTGTTTTATATCTTTCAGGACAAAAGTTCTGGTGTGAAATCCGACCATTGGGGGCATGTTTCGAGCACGGACTTATTTCATTGGAGATATCATCCCACTGGGCTCTTGGAGGGTATGTATAGCGGCAATTGTTTTATCAATGAAAGCGGTATACCAACCATGTGTTACCACCAAGTAAATCAAGGAAATGCATTGGCTGTAGCGGTCGACGATGATTTGAATGAGTGGACAAAATTACCTTCCAATCCGATCACTCCAGTCACCGAAGTCGGTGACGAGCATCACGGGAAATATAGATCCTGGGATCCTTTCGGTTGGTATGACGATGGCACGTACTATGCCATTTTTGGAGGCAGCACGCCCGCGGTGGCTAAGTCGGACAATTTGCATGGACCCTGGACATACGTTGGCGACCTTTTTGCGCATGGTCTAGACGGGGTCTCGCTGCAAGAAGATGTATCTTGTGCCGAGCTGTTTAAGCTGGGTGATAAAGATGTGCTGTTATGTATTAGCCATCGTATGGGCTGTCGCTATTATGTTGGCTGTTGGAAGGACGAGCAATTTTATCCGGAATCGCATGGCCAAATGAGTTGGGTCGATAATATGTTTTTTGCTCCCGAAAGCCTGCAAGACGATCAGGGGCGCAGAATAATGTGGGCGTGGTTGTTGGATTCTGATGACTTTTGCTCGCGCATAGAAAACGGTTGGTCGGGCACCATGAGCTTGCCACGGGTACTGTCGTTGGGCGACGATGGCGCGCTCAACATGGATGTGCCCGATGAAATCAAAGCTCTGCGCTATCGCCCCTTCACGGTCAAGAATTTACTAGTCGAACCGGGACAAGATATGCTGATCGGCGGAATACGGGGCAATAGTTTTGAGATGATTATTGAAATGGAGAGTGCCGATGCGACCGAATGTGGCGTCAAGGTCTGTGTTTCTGCGGATGGCGAAGAACAAACTTCCATTTCGTATCTGGCATCTGAGGGCCAGTTACAAATTGATACGCGCAAGTCAGGCCCCGAAAAAACTCCCAAAGGTATAGAGGCTGGCCCTTTCAGATTAAAGGAGCAGGAGCCATTAAGGCTGCGAATTTTTGTCGACAGGTCTGTGGTTGAAGTTTTTGCGAATAGTCGCCAAGCTATTATGCGCAGAATATATCCATCACAACCCGATAGTCTCGGTGTCAGCGTGTTTTCGAAGGGCGGTGTCACCAAGATCCCCTTGATTGAATCCTGGAGTATCTCCCCGTCTAATCCCTATTGATATATCTCACCCTCGAGTCACGGCGCCGTTTGCGGGCATCAAATATCGGACGATGCCGCCGCTGTTGAAGGCTCGAGGGCTTGTGTCGATAGGTTAAAATATCAGCCCTAATTGCTCTCGATATGGAATTGAATTAGCCGCCCCCGCGGTTTGAATACAGATTGACGACGCTTTACAGGCGACCTGTAAACAGCGATCAATATCACCGCCAGAGCTCAATGCAGCCAAAAAATAGCCGATAAAAGTATCCCCTGCTGCGGTGGTATCGACCGCCTGAGTCGGGACTGCATCGACGCGTATTTTTTGCTCGCCATGCTGGTAAATCACACCCTCCGAACCGAGAGTTAAAACGAGTTTACAGCGATGATGCTCTTGGCGCAGGCGATGAAGGATATTGTCGGTGCCGCGTTGCGACGCCAGCGCCTCCCCCTCGGTCTGGTTGAATATCAGGTAGTCGACCTTATCCAGTGGGTAATTCAATACCGCATCCGACATGGGTGCAGGATTGAATACGATCGGTATTTTTCGGTCCGAGGCAGATTCGATGATTAAAGGTAGGAGGTTGATTTCGTTTTGAAGCAACAATATATCGCCTTTCTGCGCTTGATCTAACGCATGGAAAATCGATTGTTCTTGGGTGCGCTGGTTCGCTCCCCCAAACAGCATGATGCAGTTTTCTCCGGTCTTATCCACTTGAATGACCGCGTGTCCGCTGGCGCCGTCGACTTCGTTAACCAACGAAACGTCGACGCCGTTATCAGCCAACGTTGATATGAGATTATGTCCATCGCTACCTACGCTTCCAGCGTGCAGGACTTGCACGCCCGCCCGCGCTAGTGCGATCGATTGATTGAGTCCTTTGCCTCCGAAAAATTGCTGATAATCAGAGCTGGCCAGAGTTTCTCCGGACTGAACGAACCGCTCAACCGAGTAGACGTGATCGATATTGAGAGAACCAAAGTTGATGACCCGCATAGTCGTTGTCGCTCCTATAATCATTGGGGTCGCTAACATTGATGGGACGGAGCGGCCTATTTAGCGCTGCGCGACTCCATCCCCACGAATGCAGTCGTGCAAACTCGTCGATGGTCTGTTTCCGCCATTTTCTTTGGCCCGCCGCACTTACCGACTACCCAGATCCTTTAAGCGCCTATTGCGCCTGCGGTTGACAGGTTGCGACGCGGGAACTCTTGTCTGCTTTCAAAGAGATCCTTCGGGTCGAGGTCGCCTGCACAGGACCTAACCACTAGCGCCGCTCAAACCCACAGTTTCATAAGCGAAACGCTACCACAGATCGTATTTGCGCACTTCATTGCGACCTACCACCATATGATGCACCTCATCGGGGCCATCAGCAAAACGAAGCGTTCGCTGTTGAGCATACATATGTGCCAACGGTGTCCACTGCGAGGTGCCCGTCGCACCATGCATCTGAATAGCGGCATCGATTATTTGACAGACTTTTTCTGGCACCATCGCCTTTACCGCGCTGACATAAACGCGCGCTTCTTTGTTACCCAACACATCCATTGCTTTTGCAGCTTGAAGCACCATGAGCCGACAGGCATCAATGTCTATTCTCGCGCGCGAAACAACCTCTAGATTCTTGCCTAGCTTGACCAGCGGTTTACCAAATGCCACTCGCGTACTGGCGCGCTTGACCATCAACTCAAGCGCCACTTCTGCTTGGCCAATAGCGCGCATGCAATGGTGGATTCGCCCCGGACCCAGACGCAGTTGAGAGATTTCGAACCCTCGGCCCTCACCCAGTAGGATATTCTCTTTGGGCACCCGGACGTTGTTGAATCGCAAATGCATATGCCCGTGCGGCGCGCCAGCGTCGCCGAATACGTGCATGGGCCCAAGAATTTCAACTCCTGGGGTATCCATGGGTATTAGAATTTGCGATTGCTGCAAAAAAGACACCGCATCAGGGCTGGTCTTGACCATCGTGATCAGTATTTTACAGCGCGGATCGCCTGCGCCGGAAATGTAGTACTTTTCTCCATTAATCAACCATTCATCGCCATCGAGAATCGCTGAGGTGCTAATGTTGGTCGCATCTGAAGAGGCCATGGAGGGCTCTGTCATTGCATAGGCTGACCGAATTTCACCCGCTAACAAGGGTTTCAGCCATTTTTCTTTTTGTTCTGGCGTTCCAACACGCTCTAGTACCTCCATATTCCCTGTATCTGGCGCACTGCAATTAAGCGTTTGTGACGCGAGGCGATTGCGGCCTAATTCGGTTGCAATATAGGCATAATCAAGATTTTTTAAACCTTCCCCGGTTTCTGCATCGGGCAGGAAAAAGTTCCAGAGACCCGATTCTCGGGCTTTGTTTTTGGCCCCTTCAAGCAGCTCCAGCTGCCGTGGGTGGTAGCTCCATGGATCTTGTTTTCCTTCGTTAAGCGCAAAATATTCTTCGCTCATCGGTTCTACATTTTCCACAATGTGTTTCTTTACAGCTTCTAACAAGGGTATGGCCTCTGCGGACATCGCTAGGTCATAAAGTTGAGGGTTTAGCTCACTCATCAGGTATCTCCTTAGGCAGTTTCATGAGTCCCACGTTGGGAAGGCTCACAATGATTACGGCGACAATGGCGCTTATGATCATCGAAATCAGCTGTGTTGGTAAAGCATTTTGCAGGGTGGTATCTTAAAGGTCACCCATTTTGTTGGAGCACGCTCGGGCATTTTAAAGACACCCGTATCCGCTTGTAACCAAGGGGCGGAGAAAGGTTTGCGTTCATGCTTACGGGTTTTGGCGAGCGGCATGGTTGGGTCGTTTGGCGTTACAAAAATGAGTGATCCGAAAAAAAGGCGATTGAACAGATACCGCCTTGGCGGCACCTATTGCCGGGTGTTGGGCGAGCTAGTTAGGATTGCTTGGCGCCAGTTGACTGGCGCGATTCTAATTGGCGAGAAAATGGGTGCATTCCAAATGATATACATGGGACCCGATATTGGTTGCCCGTATACTCCAGAAAAACATTTGTTAACAACGAGAGAGAGAATACGATGTCCGACGCACTGGGGAAAAATCTAGATTCAGTTTCAATTGATACCGGCACAGATCATTTACTGGCGTCTTTGACCGCGGGTGTTTTGACTATCACCTTGAATCGGCCCGCCGCTCGTAATGCACTGACCCCAGAGTTGTTGGGTGCGTTCAGCGAGCAGCTCCTGCTTGCTGAACAAAATAGCCAAATACGCTGTATCGTGGTCACCGGTTCTGGGGGTGCTTTTTGCGCCGGCGGTGATATAAAAGCCATGGCCGCACGCAACGAAAATGGCCGTAAAGCGACCATCGATGAAGCCATCCATCGGCAAAGGGTCGATCAACAGAACACCGCCGGTCGCTTATACCAGATACCAAAGCCAACTATCGCAGTTCTTCCGGGGGCCGCCGCGGGTGCAGGGCTGTCTATTGCTTTGGCGTGCGACCTCCGAATTATGTCATCCAAAGCTATCATGACGACGGCGTTTGCTCGCGTCGGGTTTTCTGGCGATTACGGTGGTACGTTATTTATGTCCCAACTGGTAGGAACGGCCAAGGCCAGAGAGCTCTATTATTTGTCGGATAGAATCAATGCACAGCAAGCACTGGACTTGGGACTCACCAACTGGTTGGTTGAGCCAGATGATGTGGAGGCTAAAACGCAAGAGATTTCGACGCGTTTAGCGAATGGCCCAAGCGTCGCCTATCGGTACATGAAGGAAAACATCAATAGGGCGCACGCAACGGGTGATGTGATCGATTGCATGGATCTCGAGGTCACGCATCACGTGCACTGCGCCCAAACAGAAGATCACAAAGATGCGGTGAAGGCTTTTGTAGATAAGCGAGAACCTGAATTCAAGGGACGATAAAAGCCGTTGAACAAGGTGATCGATGACGAGGCGTTAAATACACCCGTGCAAAATGTCGACCGTCGCCGTAAGGTTTCGGTGCGCACCAAGCTATTGTTTGCGGTTGGTGCACTGCAAGAGGGAACGATCACCGCGGGCGGGATATGTACCATTATCTACTACAATCAGGTTCTAGGTGTGTCCCCTGGTATGGTGGGGCTGGCGTTCTTGATTGCCAGCATTTCAGACGCGATTTCTGATCCGTTGGTGGGTTTTCTGTCCGACCGTTTCAACAGCCGATGGGGCAGGCGACATCCGTTCATGATTCTTTCGGCACTGCCACTTGCGCTGTCTTTTTACTTTTTATACCAGCCGATGGACGACCTAGGTGAAGTCGGATACTTTGTGTGGTTGACGACTTTTTTGATCCTGATGCGCTTGTCTCAAACGTTTTATCTGATACCGCATGACGCGCTAGGCGCAGAACTGACCGATGACAGCGAAGAGCGAACCTCGATTTTCGGTTATAACTCGGTGGCAACAATGTTGCTCGCGATGATCATGTCGTCGTTGGTCTACTACTTTGTTTTCCCCACCACGCCGGGCTACGATAACGGGCTATTGAATGAACCGAGATACTTTATTCTGGCTGGGGCCGGGGCTATCACCATCGCTTTTTCTGTGTTGTTATGTACGCTTGGTACCCTCGATCAAATTCCTTATTTGCACAAAATTGATGTCAGTAAAAAGTTCCTGATCAGTGGTTATTTTCGGGAGTTGGGCGGGTTGCTTCGAAATAAGTCGTACCTGTCTGCGTGCGCTAGTCTATTAATCGTTTATTCCGGCCTCGGTGTCATCGGCGTACTCAGCAGCTATGCCTATCTCTACGTGTATGGTCTCTCCACCGAGCAAATGTTTTGGATCGGGGCGGCAAAGATGCCTGGAGTATTCGTAGCCCTGCCTTTACTGGCATTTTTATCCACGCGAATGGAAAAAAAGACGATCGTCATGGCCAGTCTTATATTTGCAGCACTCGCGTGCTCCTTGCCCCACAATTTGCGTTTGCTGGATTTGCTTCCAGCTAACGACTCAGCCTACATCCTCTATTGGATTGTGGTGCCGCTACTTTTGGCCTTCTTGGTTTTTCCGCTACAAGCGATTGTTATCGACTCGCAATTGGGGGATATCGCCGATGAGCACGAACTTAATTTTGGTTCGCGGTCGGAGGGCGTGGTGTTTTCAATTCGTAGTCTTGGCATCAAGGCGACGCAAGGTATTGGCGGTCTAATTGCCGGTTTTTCGTTGGAGATTATAGCGTTCCCGAAAGTAGCAGAGTACGGGAATTTACCAGATGTTGCCATTAATGGCTTGTTGCTAATGAACGGCCCTCTGTATCTTTTGATTTATTTGGTTGCGGTTTACGTTATGTCGCACTACCAATTGGATCGCAAGCGCCATGGTGAGATTCTTATCGCACTGGAACAACGCCGTGAGTTAAAAGAGAGTGAGGAATTGGATTGTGCGCGATGACTTCAACCTCCAATAAACAGGCATTTGACGCCGCTGTAGAGGCGGTACTATCCAGTGATAGTTTGTTTGCGCTTGAGCGTCGACAGATTCGCGGCGTCGAATACAAGACCTTTAAAAATGGCCCTAAAAGCCTTGGTGACGTTCTTCAGATGTGTCAAGGTCACGGCGATACCGACTTTTTAGTCTATGAGGATGAACGCTACAGTTTTTCTGACTATTACCGGTTGACGCATCGGGTGGCTGCGCGACTGACCCGTCACTATGGGATAAAACAGGGCGATCATGTCGCGCTGTTGATGCGCAATTGTCCGGAGTACCCTATTCTGTTGATGGCGTTGGCTTCCATTGGCGCGGTGTGTGTGTGCCTTAACAGCTGGTGGACGCCACAAGAGCTAAAGTATGGTTTGACTGATTGCGGCGCACGGTTAGTTTTTTGTGATGCTTCTCAAACGCATAAAATGCCAGCGCTATCCGTGGATGATGGGGTCGCAACTGTGGTGGTACGAGATACAAATGGCGACAAAGCATCGTCGTTTTGGGAGCCGTTGAATCATCCGGTGGATATCGAGGGGATGATTGACGCGGTGATCCAAGCCGATGATGATTTTGCCATCATGTACACCTCAGGTTCCTCCGGATTTCCAAAAGGTGTGGTAATGACGCATCGTGGGGCGATCTCAACCATAATGTCCTGGCTATTTGGGATCAAGGTCTCAGCATCACTGGGTTTGGCGGCGGCGCCTTTGACGGATGCCACAGGGAGGGCTTTTCAGCCTTGTTCGTTGGTTGCAACGCCTTTTTTTCATGTTTCAGGCACCCATCCTGGCATTTTGTTGTCAATCTGGCTGGGCATGAAACTGGTTATTATAAAAAAATGGGATGCTGAATACGCGGTTGAAATAGTTAGCCGCGAAAAGGTTTCGCGGTTTGCAGGCGTTCCCACAATGTCGATGGAGTTGATCGAGGCGGCAAGCGCTCGGGGAATAACGCTGGATTCGTTACGCAATTTGGATGCGGGCGGCGCGGGCCGCCCGCCTGAACAGGTTGCAATGTTGGCAAACGTCGTGCCGCAGGCGCTGGTGGGCACAGGGTGGGGGATGACCGAGACCAATGGTATGGGTATCGGTCTGCGCGGCAGAGAATTTCTGCAGAACCCCGGTGCGGCGGGGCGTTTGCAGGCGCCGCTGCCAGAGATAAGGCTGGTCGACGAGAGTGATCGCGATGTACCAGTCGGGGCCGTGGGTGAATTGGTATTTAAGTGCGCGTCTAACATGCGCTGTTACCTGAACAAGCCAGAAGAAACTGCGGAAGCGTTGCGTGATGGTTGGCTTTATACCGGCGATCTAGCACGCATCGACGAAAACGATATTATCAGCGTTGTTGATCGTAAAAAAGACATGGTGATTCGTGGCGGAGAAAATATCTCCTGCGCCGAAGTGCATAACGCTGTGCACATGCATCCGGCGGTAAAGGAAGCGGCGGTGTTCGCCATTCCCGATAAAAGGCTGGGAGAGGCCGTGGGTGCTTGCGTTTATTTTCGTGCTGGCCAAACTATCTCTGAGGTGCAGTTAAAAAACTATTTAAAGGACCATATTGCTCCCTATAAAATCCCCGCCCGAATTTGGGTGTGGAAGACACCACTGCCACGCGTGGGTGCCGAAAAAATTGATCGCGTAACGCTTCGCGCAGTGTGTCTTTCAGGGGATGCCGAATCGCCATAATTTGTTCGCCGTACCACCCCTTTTTACCAGCGCAACCCGGCGTGAGCACATCAGTTTTATGGTTGGCGTTGCTTCCAGTTTTTCGCCAACCGCAAGCTCTTGGCGTTATCTTTTGTGCTGGAACGCGCACGACGGTAACCGAGGAAATCCGATAGTCGACCTTAGTTATTTCAGGGGCGCACACGCGGGCGATAAGCCTGTAACTTAATCGACAACGACAGCTGATTAATATGTAAATCAACGCGTTGCAATAATTTTTGGTTTTATGGGTGAACTTTACCCGAGCCTGTTTGTATTTAAACCTCTGTGCGCTTAGATTTGACAGTAAACCGACAACAGGAAATACCATGATCTCATTTGACCGGCATAAAGCCATTGATTTAAGCCCTCGAGTCACGGCACGTGTCCATCGTGTCGATGGAACTATTGAAGAGGGTAATACCGACCCGTATGGCAAACCGTGGGTGATGCAAGAGGGCCGATTTGCTGGCGACAACTCGCTGTATACGTTGTATTCGGCTCCTCAGGACGATGAGGTGTGGCATCAGGAGCGAATGACGTCCCATCATGGGGCACACGTGCAGGGGGGTAAAGGTCATATAAGCCATTGGGTTGGTGCGGCATCCGGTATGAAAGGGCTGTGGGAGATGCCTCTTGAGACATTTTTGGGTGATGCGGCAGTGTTTAATCTGACGCATCTCACACCGCATGCGATCACTGATGCGAGTGAGTATCCGCTCGGTGAAGGGTACCGAATTAAGAGTCAGCCGGGCGATATACGTGGCCGCGAGATCTTGCCAGAACATCTTGGAGGTATCTGCGAAGGTGATATTTTATTGATCACCAGCCCATTTCGTGGGCTCGAGCAGCCCTGGTTATCCACGTCGACGGTCAATTGGTTGATCCAAGATTGTAAGATAAAAATGTTGGGGTTAGAGGCCGAGGGCGTGGTCTGGCAGTATGATCTAAAAGTGTCAGCGCCGGACAATTCCCCTATTCGTAGATTATTGTTAGGGGCCAACATTCCCATCGTGCACCCGTTAGTCAATATCGGGAGTATCAAGTCCGATAGGGTTGTGTATTTTGGCGTGCCGCTCAATATGGAAAAGTTTGAAGCAAGTTTTATACGGGCCATGGCCTTTGAAGCACCGGAGGATGTGAAATGACGAGTTTAGCCGATAAAAAAGTAATCGATTTGACCGCCAAGTTGGTGTCTCGCGTGACCCGTTTGGACGGCTCGGTAGAGGAAGGTACTCGCGATGTTTACGGCATGCCCTGGATTGTTGAAGAGACGATCAACGAGAAAGACGGCACCATCGAACATTTAGTCGGTAGCAACGTCGGCACTATCGGCGAATGGCCGATAGGCGGTTTGAGTGGTCATATGGGCACCCATATCCAACTGGGTGTGGGGCACAATGACAATTGGACATGCCTACCCGAGGGTATGAAAGGTATTTGGGATATGCCGCTGAACACCTACTTTGGTGCAGCCTGTGTTTGCAGACTCGATCATCTGAAGGCTGAACCTATTTTGCCTGAACATTTGAGTAACGTGCGCGAGGGAGATATCGTTTTAATGACCAGCTGTTGGAGCGGTGACGATCAGCCATGGATTGAGGGTGATACGGCACACTGGTTGGCAGAAGAAAAGAAAATTAAGATGCTCGGTGTTGGTGTTCCGGGGATCTCTTGGGAAACCAACACGCAAGCTCCCGAACCGACAAACAGTCCGACTCATCGGGCGATGACAGGCAACAATATACCCATTGTATACCCACTTTCAAACATGGAGTTACTGGAGAAAGATCGGCTGTTTTTTATGAGTCTCCCGCTGAATGTCGATAAAATGGAAGGAACTTGGGTGCGTGCACTGGCCATTGAAGAGGCGTAAGTGGCACGGACATATGAGGGGCATTTGAATGGCTTGCGCGGAGGGTTTAAACCTCCGCGACTCAATAGACTCTAAACGCCGCGATGCGGGTGAACTGCGAACTATAACGTTGGTTGGATCGGTCACTCAACAGACTAGACAGAGCCAGTTGCTAATGAGCGACGGAGATCGTTGCGTTGTGCTGGTACCATGCCGGCGAAGTGACATATTTAATAGGAGATGCATTAATGTTCAGCGTAGATATGCAGACCATTAAACCGGTCGGTGAGTTCGGGTCGCAAGCGTGGTGTCAGGCGGTTGCGGACTTTGGTGTGAAAATATTGCAGGCGAACACATTTCCTGACGATTTATGCTGGGGCTTCAGTGAAATTTACACCTGTCCGCCAGATCGACTTATCGGCGACCAATGGCCGCAGTCGGGCTATTATTTTATGATTAAAAACGGTGAGATATCGGGCGGGATTGGCGTAACTCAAGAGTGTCTCGCGCTGTCGGGTTTTCACGTCAAGATGCGCTGGGCTTATATTTGCAATCAGTCTGCTACCAAGTATGGCAGTGTAGGACAGCGACAAAGGTCCGTGGAAGAGGGCATTCTCAAGGATGAAATGGCGGCATACCTTGGGGTTGTTCCCGATCTTGGCGGTATAGACAACCCTGTTTGGCCACAGTCCATTATCGTTGCCTTGAGCGCTGGCACAGAAGAGGGTGCTGGGTTGCATAACATTGCCGCCAGTTTGCAGAGCCCTTCGCCAGAATTTTCAGGCTTGCCCACGACTTCATTGGGTGTGCCGATATTCTCCGAAATGAGCGACGAGCAAAAGATCGACTTTTTAACGTTATGCGCTGTGGAACAGGATTGATTGCATGAAAGTCACCTAGGGGGGAGTTGCGCGAGGTGCCCCATCATTCGTTAACGGGGCTGTCAAGAACATCGACGGATAAGTGCTCGATCGCTGGTAATCCGTTTTACCGCAGCCATCGCGCGCGTGCTGCCACTCGTCATAACCGCTGGTGATCTGGGTAGATCGTCTTTTGAGGCCACAGGTTTATCGCAAAGGTGACTTCGAAAGCAATGGTTATCCCGAACTCAGGAAAATAACAGGCCGGAAAAAACCGGGTCGAGCCGATCTTTAGTCAATTTATCCAAGACCCGTTCGGTACTATGAGTGCATCACTGATCGCGGATGTAGCGATCTCTTTATCGACGTTTGAGAGCGACATCCGACAGAGTTGCAGTCGTAGGTCTGGCGATTGGCGATTTGAGGGTTGGTTGCTAGAGTTCTTTTTAAGAAAACGAAGAGGTAACAAGACGTGGGAGACATTAACCAAGAAGAAATGCGACAGGCTTTGCCCGAAGCGTATCGAAAAGTGTCGGACAAGGGTTTGATGGGCCAAGCATCCGGCAACATCAGTTGTCGCGTTGACGGCGGCATGTTGATCTCTTGTTCGGGTGCGACCGCCGAAAACATATCGGCGGAGCGCGTGGTTAAGGTGCGCAACGACGGCAGTTTTGAGGGCGACCTAAAACCGTCTACTGAATGGCGCATGCATTTAGGGATTTACCAACACCAAGAAAAGGCCAATGCCGTGGTGCATACGCACTCGGATTATTGTGTTGCCCTAGCCTGCCACAACCTGCCATTGCCGGGATTTCACTATATGGTCGGTACTTTTGGCGGATCAGACGTGCCGTGCGTACCCTATTCAACCTTCGGTACCGAAGAGTTGGCAAATAATGCTGGCAAAGCATTGAGTGATCGCGCGGCGTGCCTACTTTCCAACCATGGAATGATTTGCCGCGGTGCTGATTTTGCTATTGCGATAGGGCACGCTGAGCGGATGGAAATTATTTGCAAGCACTACGTGTTGTCAAGAATATTGGGTGAACCGAAACGCTTGACCGAAGAGCAGTGGGATGAGTTTTTTGGGCGAGCTAAAAAAGTCGCTTATAGCTCATTTATTTAAACGCGCTGTCAATGGCAGTCCGTTTATGCGTGTGCGCCGTGCGCGCTGATTAATGATCGCTCGGTACGCCACTGCCAGTCCGGACAGCGAGCGACTGCGTTGGTGACAGGGTGGCGCATCTAATAGATGCATGCGATGTTTAGCATTATTGCCAGCGTGGTTAAGGCGTTACGTGATGGGACACGGCCGATCGCTTAAAGACAGCGTTGAGTCTGGCGTTAGTCGCCGGTTATCCTATTGTTAGTCGGTGTACTCTTATTTATGGGTCGGCGTGCGCGGTATTGGGACAAGGCACAATCGCTGTGGTAACCACTGTCGATGGTATGTTATTTTTGTGGCATCTTGGTAACGCTGTCAATTCTCGAGTAATGGCAAAGCTCCGTTGGCCTGCGCCCGGTGGTGATAAAAACCGTAGCGACAGAAAATAGTGAGGACGTTATGAAAACCGATGTTTTAGAATATTCTCTGGATGGCAAATCCTATCTGGGTTATGCCGCTATGCCCGAGGCCGACAGCTTCCCTGCGGTGATCATTGCCCACACCTGGGCGGGTCGCGATGCATTTGTCGACCGCAAAGCGGAGCAACTGGCGGCGCTGGGTTATTTGGGTTTTGCGCTGGATATGTATGGCGATGGTGCGGTCGGGTCGAGCGTCGAAGAAAATTCAGCCATGATGCAACCGCTGATGGACGACAGGACTGAACTGGCGGCACGCGTGACCGCGGCCTATCGGCGCGTGGTTGCCCTCGATGGGGTCGATCCATCGAAAATTGCCATTTTTGGTTATTGCTTTGGTGGTTTGGTGGCCTTGGATCTGGCCAGAACCGGTGTCGACCTTTGCGGTAGCGCGAGTTTGCACGGGTTTTTGATCGGCTCTGAACAACTCAATCAAGAGCCGATTAACGCCAAGCTTCTAGCGCTGCATGGCATGCGTGATCCGATGGTGGGCGACGATCAATTGCAGTCTTTCTACCGCGAAATGAGTGAAAAAAATGTCGACTGGCAGATGCATATCTACGGCGATGCGATGCACGCGTTCACCAACCCAGACGCCGATAACCCAAGCTTTGGCACCCAGTATTCGCCGACCGCCGATCGACGCTCCTGGGCGCTTTTAGTGGATTTTTTGCAGGAAGTGTTCGCCTAGATCGACAGGGGTGTGGGGGTCGGTGCATCGGCAGCCGCTTTTGGTTAAACGCCCACAACGCCCATCGGGGTGTTACTAGTAAGGCCAAAACTGACAACTTCGTTCAACCATTGTGAGCGAGCGGCTTGTGCGTCGTTCAGAATATGTTCGCCCAAAAATAATGGCAGCGGTGGAGCCGCCAGAACAAGATTAAAGAAGACGAGCCGATTTTATAGTAATTTTGGCTACCTCGCGCCTTTTCCCCCAAACTAACGGCATTCGCCATAATCTCCGCTAGACTGATATAAGCACACACTGGAAAGGATTTTTGGCTTTGCAGATGACGATTCTTTGCGCGTCAAAATCTCTTTCGAGTTCAACCTGTGGTTGGGTAACGTTATCTTTGTTGTCTACTCGCTTGTCAGGCATGGATCAAACATCAAACGGCTCCGAGCCCTTTGCTTGAGCCCTTTGATTTTGCTGGCTATGTTGAAATGGACTTGATTGAACGCCAGCGCAGATGTTAACGCAGGATACTTGAGGAGCGAGTGATGAATTTTTTCGTCTTTGTGGTCGCATGTTTAATGCTCTTTGCGCCGCACCTATCGGCCCAACAGCAAACCGTTTTGAAATGCGGCGCGTTGATCGATTCAGAGGAGGGAAGGCTGCTATCAAAGCAATTGATCACGATAGACCAGCAGCGTATCACCGCGATTGTCGGGGGTGATGAGTATCAGGGGGATGCGCGCGTGATCGACTTGTCCGAGTACACCTGCTTGCCCGGTTTGATCGATATGCACGTGCACTTAACCAACGGTGATTTGACCGTGATGTATATCGAAAAATTTACCCTAGGGGTGCCCGACCTGGCATTTTTGGCGGCGCGCAACGCGCAGATTACGCTGATGGCAGGGTTTACCACGGTTCGTAACCTCGGCGATCGAGGTGAGATCACCGCGGCGCTCCGCAAGGCGATCGATAAGGGGTTAGTCATTGGCCCGCGGATATTTACCGCCGGCAAATCGCTCGCCACCACCGGCGGGCATGCCGACCCCACCAACGGTTATCGCGCAGGTTTACGCGGTGACCCCGGGCCTGTGGAGGGAGTGGTTAACAGCGTTGCAGATGCTCGTAAGGCGGTTCGACAGCGCTATAAAAATGGCGCAGACCTGATAAAAATTACCGCCACCGGCGGCGTGCTCAGCCAAGCAAAAAATGGACAGAACGCGCAATTTTTTGACGAGGAATTGGCGGCTATAGTCGCAACCGCCGCATCCTATGGTTTTAAAGTCGCGGCACACGCCCACGGTGTTGAGGGAATGCAGCGGGCGATTCGCGCGGGCGTTGCCAGTATCGAGCACGGCACCTTGATGGATGCCGCGACCATGCGGTTGATGAAAAAGCACGGTACTTACTTGGTGCCGACGATTTTAGCGGGGGATTTTGTCGCCGAAAAGGCCAAGATCGATGGCTATTTTCCCGACATAGTCAGGCCAAAGGCCGCGGCGATTGGGCCCAAGATACAGGCGACTTTTGGCCGTGCGTACCGCGCAGGGGTCAAAATCGCCTTTGGCACCGATTCTGGTGTGTCGGCCCATGGCGACAATGCGCAGGAGTTTGCGCTGATGGTCGAGGCTGGCATGCCCGCCATGCAGGCGATTGTCTCTGCCACCACCAACGCAGCCGAACTGCTCGACATGAGTGAGCAATTGGGTTCGATTAGCATCGGCAAATATGCAGATGTAGTTGCGGTCAAAGGCAATCCGGTCGAAGATATCACCCTTTTGGAAAATATTGGCTTTGTAATGAAAGCCGGAAAAATAGTTAAGACCCAATGATTGAGAGGGTATCAGGTATCGGGTATCTCACGGCGATCGTTTTGCATGCTATTGGCTATGTATGCAGGTCACTGACTCGATGAGCGGCTCGCTATTATCTGCCGCGCCATTGATCAAGGGGTCCATAGCGGTGGGGAGTTCGCCAATGCCGATAGAGCCCCGAATCAAATGGCGTCAGATTGCCCGTCGGGGATCTATTGGCGATATTTTCTGAGGGTATTTTACCGCGGGGATTGCCTGCCCACAGGGTCGGGTAAGGCTGATGAGGACACACAGATGGACAACGATTTAATCGAATATTTGACCGTAGCAGCGGCGCACATGCAGTGTGCCTTATGAATACGTTTCATGCGCTCGATACCCAGCTCTCGGTAACCAATCCGCGCGCCTATGCCGATGGCTTGGCGCAACTCTACCAGCGCCACGTCACCGAAAAAATGTCGCGCTTTCAGACTATTTTGGCGACCACGGGTTACCGCGAAATAGTTATCGGTTCGGGTTCAAACAAAATGCAGTTTCAGGATGATATGGCCTATACATTCAAAGCCAATCCGTATTTTCGTGAGTGGCTGCCCCTGATCAATCGGGCCGATTGTTATCTACAGATCGACGCGGCCGCCAGCAAGCCCCGCTTGTTTTTACTGGCCGTGGAGGACATCTGGCACACCGCACCGGAGCGCTTACCCGCGGGTTTTGAACAGGCCTTTGAGATCGTTGAATACCAGACCGTCGACCAGGTGTTGCAACACCTAGCTGCGGGCAACAGCGCCTTGATCAATCAAACCAACGAGCTGTGCGTGCCGGCTGAACAGCACAATCCTCAGGCCGTTATCGATCAGATCGATTACCAGCGGCTGGGTAAAACCCACTACGAGCAGGCGTGCGTGCGCGAGGCCAACTGGCGCGCAGTGCCAGCCCATCGGGCGGCGCATCGGGCCTTTTTGGCGGGCGCGTCGGAGGTACAAATTGGCGCCGCCTATCTTGCTGCCTGCGATTGTCGCGAGAGCGAAATGCCCTACGGCATGATCGTTGGCGTGAACGAACACGCCGCGGTATTGCATCACCACAATCTATTTAAACAGCCCCAGACTCCGCGTAGTTTTTTGATCGATGCCGGCGTTGAATTTAACGGCTACGCATCGGACATCACCCGCACCTATGCCTACGACGCGGGTGGCGATTTTGCGGCGATGATTAAATGCATGAACGTCAAGCAGTTAGAGCTGTGCGCCGAGGGCGGTATTGGTCGTAATTCGGTGGCTATACACGCCTTGTCCGAGCGTATGATCGCCGAGGTACTGATCGAATTTGGCGTGGTAAAGCTGTCGTTGGAGGAGGCGGTGGCGAAGGGTATTGCCGGCTATTTTTACCCCCATGGTCTGGGCCATCATCTGGGCGCGAACGTTCACGATAAAGGCGGTCAGATGGCCAATGCGCAGGGCGACAGGCTTGCGCCGCCTGAAAAATACCCCAACTTGCGCGCTACAGCACCGATGGTGGCCAATCAGATCCATACCGTCGAACCGGGGCTGTATTTTATTCCCGCCTATTTGGATAAGCTCAAAGCTGGGGGTTATGCCCAATGCATCAATTGGCGCGCGGTGGAGGACTATACGCCCTATGGGGGCATTCGCATCGAGGACAACATCATTTTGCACCCCGACAACCGGTTGGAAAATCTAACCCGCGATGCGTTTGCGGTTGAATGACGCCACGCGTTGGTTCGGGACGGCAACGATCAGCGCACTGCGCCGACTTTGTGAGTGTTTTTTTAGCGTAATGTGAGTGCCATATTCAGCGAAAAGCTTGAATTAAAAAGAGGGTCGGTCGTAAGGAAGTTTGCCCTATTTTTTCAATATTTTGACAGAAATTCGAGTTGATTGGCTTCTTGCTCGAGTCAGGTTGGTTGGCACAATGGGCTGATTTTGTAAGAGCAGCAGGTTGGCAAATGTATTTTCGTCGAACTTTGACTTGATATAGAGCTAAAACTTCACCTTGAGTGCTTGTGCAGAGATTAGTCGTTAGTCATCGCCGTTATGTTTGTTGTTCTCAATTATTTGTTTTAAGGAACGTCAGAATGCCTGCCCCCTTAGTGAAAACGCTACCTGAAGTTTCTCTTTGGCGCATAAATTGTTTGCGAGTAATTTATTTGTTGATTTTCTTAGGGCTAAGTAGTTTCGTATGGCAACAGTTGCTGTTTGACTCGGCAGAATGGCCAGTAATGAAAGGCATCGTAAAGTCAATGATGGCAGCGCTAGCATTGTTATGTCTGGTTGGGGTTCTTTATCCAATTCAATTCTTACCTGTGCTTATTTGGGAAGTACTTTGGAAAACAATATGGATCTTGTCTATAGCTGTTCCCGCTATCGATACTGCGCACTGGACTGTTGTCGAGTCTACGTTTTACGAATGCATAGGGATAATAATTGTGTATTTTATCCTTCCATGGAACTACATATGGAAACGCTATTGCATTCAACCCAGTGAGCCATGGAGATAGCTGATGCATTATTTTAATTGCTGAGGACTATCGTGAGTCCCATGTATTTGCGATGCGACGGTGACGGGTGCCATCGAGTGGGCCTCGGTGATGGATGAACAAGCGCCAGACACTCTGCACAAGATGCGATGGTTAAAAGGCACAGTCGTTAAAAACTATAGTCCCTAAAAACCATAGTCGTTAAAAACCACAGTCGTTAAAAACCACAGTCGTTAAAAACTATAGTCGTTAAAAACTATAGTCGTTAAAAGACGTAATCGTTATAAAGCGCAATCATTACCTGACTCCGGTATTTTCGATGTGCGCCATACAACGCGATCGGGCGGGTAGGGCACACTGCTGGAGGTGCGGCTTAATGTGGCTCTGTCGCCGCCCTGTGTCTGGCCCAGTGCCTCTCTTTCGTGGTTTTTATCGACAGTGTATGATTGGCCTTTGAGGAGAAGCTTATGGTGCGTCTAGGTATATCCAATCGGGCGGCATTGATCGCGGTGGCTACGGCTTTTGTGGTCGGTTTGATCGGCAGTTTGGCGATTCGGCCGGTTGATAATGTGGCCGTTGCCGACCAGCGCGCGCCTGCATTCGACGGCGCTGTTCCGGCGCGGATAGACTGGCGAGTGCCGATTGTCTTTCAGACCAGTATGCCGGTGATTGGCGAGAATCCGATCTATGTCGCGGAGATTATTCGCGCTGCTAGCGACGGCGCGGTGCAACTTAAACTCTTTGAGCCGGGCGAGATTGTCCCCGCGTTTGCGATTACCGACGCGGTGCGCGATGGCAAAGTCGCCGCGGGCTATACTTGGCTCGGTTACGATCAGGGCAAAATCTCGGCATCGCCGCTGGTCTCTGCGGTGCCCTTTGGCATGGAGCCATGGGAGTATACCGCCTGGTGGTATGAGGCAGACGGCCGTAGCCTCACCGAAGCGCTGTATCTCAAACACGCCATCCACCCGATACTCTGTGGTATCTCAGGTCCTGAAACCGCCGGCTGGTTTCGGCATCAGATCAACTCGCTGGAGGATTTGCGCGGCCTAAAAATTCGTTTTGCCGGATTGGGTGGCCGCGTTTTGGAACGCCTCGGTGCCAGCGTTACCATGCTGCCGGGCGGTGAGATTTTTCAGGCGCTGGAAAAGGGCGCGATCGATGCCACCGAGTTTGCCCTGCCGATCGTCGATCAGGCGCTGGGGTTCAACCGGGTTGCCAAGTTCAACTACTACCCCGGTTGGCATCAGCCGTTTACGGCATTGCATTTGGTGGTCAACCTCGAGGTCTGGCAGCGCTTGTCGAGCGCCGATCAGGCGCTGCTGGAGATGGCTTGTACCGCCGGGGTGACGCGCAGTTTGGCAGACGCTGAAGCTCGACAGGGTCCCGTAATAGCGGGGTTTCCCGCGATTGGCGTGAGCGCCGAAAGCCTCTCTGAACCGGTGCTTAGAGAACTCAACCGAGTGACCGAACAAATCCTCGAAGAAGAGGCGCTAAAGGACGCAGACTTCGCCGAAATCTTGCAGTCGCAGCGCGCGTTTCGCCGCACCTATGCGCAGTGGAAATCTCGCGCCTATCTGCCGCGAGATTTTTAGTGGCCAAGCCCTACCTGCCCCATATACCCGCATCGCGCTGGATCGATGGATGGCTCGAACGCCTCGGCCGTGGCCTGTCATACGTATGGTTTGTGCTGTTGGCGGTGATCGTTTGCAACGTGATGCTGCGCTACGCGTTTAATCAGGGCCGCATCGAACTGGAAGAGTTGCAGTGGCACCTTTACTCGGTTGGGTTTTTGCTTGGCATGAGCTATGCCTATCAGGCGGACGCGCACATTCGCGTCGACGTACTCCACGAGAACTTCAGCAATTCCACTAAGGCATGGATCGAGCTCTACGGAATCCTCCTGCTGTTGTTGCCGTTTGTCGCCCTGATACTGATTTTTAGCGTGCGCTTTGTCGAATCATCGTGGGCTCTGGGCGAGGTGTCGTCATCACCCGGTGGATTACCGCTGCGCTGGTTGATCAAGGCGGTGTTGCCGCTGGGCTTTGGCTTGCTGCTGTTGTCGGCGCTGTCGCGCTTGCTGCGGGTTTGGTATTTTCTGTTTTTACACCCGCGTGAGGAGCTGACCCATGCCGATGAATGAGCTATTGGCCATCGCGATGTTTATCAGCTTTATCGGGTTGGTGTTTAGCGGTTTTCCGGTGGCTTGGTTGCTCGGTGGTTTGGCGGTAATGTTCACCGCGCTGGCGATCGTTCTCGAGGCCGACTTCAACCTCGCCACCGGCGTCGACTGGGACTATACCTCGCTGACGGTAGAGCGCATTTGGAACGTCATGGAAAACTGGGTGATGGTCGCGCTGCCGATGTTTATTCTGATGGGTTTGTTGCTCGACCGCTCGGGTATTGCCCGCGATCTGATGAACAGCTTTGCGCGACTGTTTGGCTCGTTGCGTGGCGGTCTTGCCGTCGCTGTGGCGGTTATCGGGCTGTTGTTGGCGGCCACCACCGGCATCATTGGTGCGTCGGTGGTGTTGTTGGCGCTGCTCGGTCTGCCGGCGATGCTGCAACAGGGTTACGATAAATCGCTGGCTACCGGCACCGTCTGCGCGGTCGGTACCCTAGGGATATTAATTCCGCCGAGCATCATGTTGGTGTTAATGGCCGATCGCATGGCGATGAGCGTCGGCGATCTCTTTTTGGGCGCGGTATTTCCCGGCGCGCTCCTCGGTGGATTGTATATCTTTTACATATTGATGGTCGGCTGGCTGCAGCCGAACAAGGCGCCAGCGGCAGCCACCGAACCCCTCGACTGGGCCGCGGTCGGCGCATTATTCAGCGCCATCATGCCGCCGGCGCTGTTGATTCTTGCTGTACTGGGCAGTATTTTTATGGGTCTGGCGACCCCGACCGAAGCGGCCGGTGTCGGCGCCGCGGGTGCCTTGGTGCTGGCGTTGGTCAAGCGGCAATTGAGCTTTTCGGCAGCGCGCGAAGTGCTCGAAGAAACCACCCGCACCACCGCCTATATCTTTGCCATCTTGTTGGGCGCCACGGCGTTTTCGCTGGTGCTGCGCGGGCTCGGTGGCGATGAGTTGATCGAGCGCGCCTTGCTCGGTTTGCCGTTCGAGCCCTCCGGAATCATTATCACGATCTTGTTGGTGACCTTTTTGCTCGGGTTTTTTCTCGATTGGATCGAGTTGACGCTGATCGTTCTGCCGCTGGTGTCGCCGGTGGTCGCGAACCTCGGCTTTGACCCGGTGTGGTTCACCATCCTGTTTGCGGTGTGCTTGCAAACCAGTTTTTTGACTCCGCCGGTGGGTTTTGCGATTTTTTATCTTAAAGGAGTGGCTCCAGAGGGCATCAAGGTGACTACCATTTACCGCGGTGTGCTGCCGTTTATCGCCTTGCAGTTGGTCGGTATGGTGATCATTTTTAACTGGCAGGCAGTAGTCACCTGGCTACCTTCCCAAGCCTACGGCTGATCATACCGACGTATTTGGTTAACCGTTATGGGGGAAAACCGCACAAAATAGGCTTATAACCCGCGGGCCATGGATGATCGACCGACGGCACTCATTTGCGGGGTGACATCTCGTTTGAGCCTCCTTTATGGCATCATGCGTCAGCATTTGTGGATAAGTCTTGCCGACAAATTTTTTGAATGCCGGCGTTAATTACCGCGCCGCGTCAACTGGTCATCAATTACAAAAGACCTGATTAAGTGTTACGCTAAACTCTATTATTCAGTCGTTAGACCTCAGTTGTTTATGCTGCCATGGAGACCAGCAATCATGAAAAGGATATCCACACTCGATACTTTGACCTATTGGATTCCCATCTTTGCTCTCTTATTGGCCCTGCTCACCGGCTGCGGTGGCGGGGGCGGGGGCGGGGGCGGGGGTACACCCACACCCACACCCACACCCACACCCTTA